>Ga0307516_10004002_pt1 | contig 18492 bp, 22 predicted proteins | sample 19_EM_MG_FD_203310 | JGI IMG/M metagenome (GOLD analysis project Ga0307516, IMG submission 203310) | Populus trichocarpa ectomycorrhiza microbial communities from riparian zone in the Pacific Northwest, United States - 19_EM | ecosystem: Host-associated > Plants > Roots > Unclassified | place... | reverse complement strand
TCCTTTCACCGTTTTCATTTTTTCCTGTCAAGATGATAACTACTAATATTGTTGTGCTGTAATTGTGCTGGTCTTGGGTGCTGCTCACTCTTGCTTTGGCAGTTTTTAGCTTGAGAGTTTACCTAAAATTTTTTTGGTTATGATGGCCAATACTGCATTGTTAAGATATGCTGGGCATCTCATTGTATCATCTTCCTTAACTCATTTTAACAGCCTCATTCCTGTTTATTCCTTGCGATATTTTATTCTCAAATCTTGTTTTTTTTTTAGCCTTTGGGCATTAGTTAAAGCGTTAGCTAGATTTGGATCTTTTGTGAATAAGAAAGGGCACTGCCACTTTCTGTTCTTCCACTCTGTTAGTTTCCAACAGCCCTTTTAGCACCGCTCCTCATCTCTCCCCTCTATGTGTGAGTGTACATGTAAATGGATGTGTGTTTTTGTCTGTGCTACATTATTCTTAATATCTGAGTGATTGGATCTGTGATTATGGGTACTTCGCTACTAGAAATGAGGCAAGTCTTGCATGAGCACCTGGTTCACAATGGAGACAACAAATTGTTTACTGCAGCAGTTCACTGACCTGTATTGGTAATATACTTAATGTTGTTGTGTTTTTGTTCGTTGGTACATTTGCCAGTGTCATGTCTTCATCTTGGAAGGATGAGTTTGCCTTTTCCTTTGAGAAGGATGAGAAGTCTTTATTATGGTGTGAAGTAGAAAGCTGAAGGGAATCAATGTTGTGACGATTTGCTTTAATAATTGCATCCAGCTAGGCATTTTTGATTGCTGAGGCTTGCTTGCTGTGGGATTTTTGAGATCACTTACATATATACTTGCTCTTGATTTTTTGAGGTCACTTCAAATATACTTGCGCAGTCATTTCCTCCAATTTTCACTTGTGATTATTTTGCTACTCTCTTTAATGAGCCAATATTATATCCTCAATTTTTAAGTCTCTAATTTGTCAATTCTTGTACCGATAGCTGCAGCGCAGCTTTTCTTGTTTCCTTGGCCATTCTTGAAATGCTTTGATTAACATATAATGTTACCTTAGCACTCTTACCTCCTGTATCCTTTGGTTTAAAAATGTGAGCAGCTCCACATAGTAATGCCTTTCTGTTGTTCATGTGGTTTATTCAGGAACCTGCAGAACTTCTTTCCATCCTATATGTGCTAGGGAAGCAAGACATAGGATGGAGGTCTGGGGAAAATATGGTTCCAATAATGTAAGCCTCTTTCTTTTTTTCATCATGCAGAAGTTATAATTGCTCACTATTTTTACTAATGTTAGTACTACTACGGCTGCCTCCACCATAACCACCAGTGCTAGAAGGACGTTGTCGACTTAATGCTGTGACTTCTTGCCAGGCATGTTCTCTAAAATTCCTTATTGTATGTATCAACAGGTTGAATTACGAGCTTTTTGCTCAAAGCACAGTGAACTCCCTGATGATAAGGATACCCATCAATTAGGAGAGGCTTTTGTGGCTGCCAGCCACAACTGCTCTGTTGCCAGCCATGATCCATCAGAATTGCAAATGGACAAACAACACAAGTTAAATAGTGGCCGAAATGGAGATAAACTTGCAGTCCACATAGAAACTTCTGATACTAATTCTGGTAAACCTGGTGATGGTGAATCATGGGAAATAGAATTGAATGATTTGAAATCAGATGCCGTACCTTTGTCAGAATCTGGGGATGTGGACCAACTCATTGATACAGGGATATTTGAGAGAGGTGGCTATGGGGATGCTAGCCCTTCTGACTTCCAAAATCTTTTGCTGATTTTGAAGAAGGTACTGAAAAAACATATGTGCTCATGCACTTGCTTGGGCTTGACTTTTGATGAGTACAAGTATTGCTACATGCATGGCTATATTGTTTCTCTTTGTTTTTTTCCCTCACATTTTTATTTGACCTCTGGGGAAATTTGAATTGTGCAGTTAATCGATCAAGGAAAAGTCAATGCAGAAGAATTGACAACGGAAATTGGCATCTCACCTGATTCTTTAATTCCAACACTGGCTGTAATGCTTCTGATCACGAGTTTTACTTTCTGTTCATTTTTAGAAAGATGTTTTTATCCACTGACTGTTGCTGTTTGTTCGCTTCTTGACCTTTTCTCCTCAGGAAGTTAATTTGGTCCCTGATTTTCAGGCCAAATTAGTCAGGTGGTTTCAAAATCATGTTCACTTGGCTAGTCGACATAAAAATTTGAAAGTTCAACTAAAATCCACAATTTTTCCAAAGGCTGAGATTGGAACAGCAGATCATTCTGATGGTCTAACTGTATCAGAGAGTGATATTACAGATGCTGTTGCTGTTAAGTCAGTTCCCCCACGGAGAAGAACCAAAAGTAACATTAGGATTTTGAGGGACAACAGTGTAATTTGCTCACCTGAGGAAATTTTGAGCGCCAATGGTATCATAATGAATGGGATTAAAGCCGTTGATCAACTGGGAAGTGAAGAACCAGAAAATTCTAGGGAAGTATCCATCCCTAATGTGGCTGAAAAGGTAGTCCTATCACACTGTAATTATTTGCCACAAAAACTGTTTAGGAGGAAGTTAAATGGTTTGCCAATTTTGTGTTACCATATGAAGATGTTAATTTCTTTGTGATGATGAGCTAATTTTGAATTTCTTTTTTATGCTTGTTTATATTGCCATTAGAACATGGATGAGTGATTTTTATTAGTATTTGCAACTTGTCTAAGTGTTGTAGTTTACAATTTCCATAAGCTGAGCTGTGGGTGCCTGTTACAAGTGTTCCTATATTTGGAAGCCTTTTCATTTTCTGCATATCATCTAGTTCAAACCTTTTGGTATGTTTCATTCTTTGGTCCCTATGTTTCCCCATAAATATTCCATATCTGTAGTGCTATTGTTCTCCTGTTCACCTAATTTACCTTTGTATCAAATGATAAAAGCATGGCAAAAATCTTTGATCTGGCAGTTGTGTATGCAAATGAGGTGAAGATGTCAAGGAGCTGTTTTTTCTTTGTGTTTTGATTCTCCACCAGTTTTTCTTTTTATGGTAACTTGTTCTTGATGTTATGCCATCCTTTCTCAAACTATGCTGACTATATTTTTTGTTAGTGGATATAGTACTAATGATAATTTACAAAAAAAAGATGATATGACTGCTCATGTGTTTTTTCCTTTGCTTAAATGAAAATTCTCCTTGTGATTACGAAATTGATTTTGTAGGAAAAAGAATATTATGGCAGCATTTGTTTCTTGTAATTTTTTTTCCTAGTCGACAGAAAAGATCTTATTTAAACGTCATGTGTTATAAACATTGTATTTGTAGGTATAAACTATAGAATTTATTATGTCTCTGAAAAGTTGGTTTCTTCAAATTCTTTTTTGCCTGTTATTTTTTTTCTTAAGAAACCTGTCCTCCATCCTCCTGAAACCTTCTTGTCTACCTGCACTATTCTAATACTCTTGAGAAGAGCTTTGCAGTGTGTTTGCCTTTCATCTCACGCTTTCTTATGTTCTTTCTAAGTGACTTTTTTTTTTTGTTTATTCAAAACGGAAGTTGATCTAGAACACTTTTATATAGAAAATGATTTTTTTTATGTTGAAAAAGTAGGGAAGATTTACAGAGATGGTGGATGAGAATTTCCCCAAAGCAGAAAGAGAAAATCTGAAACATAAAAATTCTAAGATAAAATACTAAAGCTCTCCAGTCTCTCTGCAGTATCCTTAGGGAACACATCCAAAATATCTGAGGCAAAGTGATTGGGAACAGAATTAACTTTCCATATGGCCCTTGCTGCAACCTGTGAACTCAAACGTTTTCCTTGTGTGGGAGGCAGAATGCATAAGCTATCACATATCAGCACTAGCCCTCCTTCCAAATTTCATATGCCTAAATGTATAGTATTTGTAATTATATTTTCATTGCTTGAAATTGTCGAATGTATGAATTGACTGATTATAGTTTCCATCAGTGTCTAGTTATATTTTTTCTCCTATTAATAGGGTATGCTTGTGTACCATTGGAAAACTGATGACAGAGACACCTGCTATTTATGCGGTTCATTTCTGTAAATGTTAGGTTTTCTGTCCGTCATTTGTCAGTTTAAGACATGGGTTTTAGGTACTGAAGCTATTCCTTTACTGCTGATAGTCTATGCTTCTATTTTCATGTCCTAGTTGTTGATTGCTCAGCAATTTGTTCCACTTGTTTTCCTAGACTGCACATATTCTTGTCTATTTATTGACTTAGCCCAAATTGTTCAACCATCATTTGTGAGCCAAAGGAAGTTGTAACCTGTGCATATGTTGTCTGGATTTCCTGAAGCATGCATATAAATTTATTTGCTAGTTAGATGATATTCACACTTCTGAACAGCGTAGGACTGATAAATGCTTTGTCATGACACTACAAGTGGACCAGCTAAAAGGAAGTTTTGCCAACCTATGCATGATATGCAAATGGAAAAGGAGAGAATAAGAATTGCTAATTTAAATGATGAATTATTTTAGCATCATAACATGCATAAAAAAGCTTGTTTTTTCCATAAAAAAAGAAGAAGCATGCAGCAATCGAAGTGTTCAACGCTGTATCATCTTGAGAGAAGTTTGGGTAGTGGAATCCTTACCAAGAACCGTTATGTTGTTTTTTAGACATTTCCTGGTTTCTCATTTGAGGTTCATAGGACATGTTCATAGGACATAGAGTTGATGCATTTTTCAGAAGGTTTCATATTGATTTTGATAAGAGGTAGCAGTGAGGTTTATTTTATGTTGGACTGGGAGTGACTGATAATGATATAATTTGTTATTTTTCTTTTCTGAATCACCTATCAGCTTTAAGATACAATCTTGGTAGGAGTGAAAAGAAGTAGCTTGTGGTTGTCTCTTACTGTAGTGGAAGTTACCACCATTTGCAATTTGTACTGAGATTCAATGTGCCTGCCAATGTGTTCTGTTCTGTCCTTTTGCTTTTAGGTTCTACTCACCATTTGGTAGTTTTGATTGTATATATAGAGATATATCCTTTCTGCTTGCCTTTTTTCTTTAATTTATATGTTTTGTTTTATTTATGCAGATCCCTGATGTGTTACAAGACTCTTCGGTTTTGCATTTGCCTAAAAGTGAAGGTATGCTTTTCAGAATAATCCTTCTGTATTTGGTGTTTCCAATGAACACCCTTTCTATTGGATAAGGTTGCCATATTTTGTTAATTAGTCTTGTTTGGACTAATTTTATTCATGTGTTGTTTTCTACTTTTCTTTACTTGAGAAGCCAGTTAATTTTTTTTTCCTGGATAATTTCCTGGAAATCAGTTGATTTGTAGAGAGTTCAACTTTCCAAACCTTCTCTTTACCTTTCTTGACAATGAAAAGGTATAGTCTTAACATTAGAGCAAACCTGCTGCTGATGAATTAGGAAAGCATCCTCTTGGTCTTGGCTGTTGGATGTTTAATATGCAGATTGTTGTTCTCTGTATGCCCCAACTGTGTTAGTGGATTTATTTCATGGGGATGTTAAATCATCTTGAGTGAGAATAGAAGAATATCCCTGGTGAAGAGGGGAGTGGTCTAACTAATTTGCAACTATTGTCTCCAAAACCTCTACCTTTCACAAGAAGCTTAGAGAGGAACTGGAAAAAGAATAGGAGGATATAATTAAGCTTGAATGTTACAGATAGGATGAGTGTGTGGACAGTCTAGGATGTAATTAAATTTTATGATAAGATTGTGTGTTTTCCCCACTCATGAAGCTGGTGAACATAAGAGCCATGGTACATATTCGAAAAAATCAGAAATCTTCTTTCGAGGAAAAGCATCAAGCATATAGATCAGGCGAAAATATTATGTAAAAAGATGGTGACTTTGGAGTGATAGTTAACACCATCTTAGTTATGGACCCACTTTCACATGGAAATTTCTCATGCAAGACCTTATCCTTTCTTACTGAGTTTTGGGTGGGTACCAATTCAAGAAGGAAATCTTATGTATGCACATACTTTAAGGTTTGGTTGGGGAAGGTTGTGTAATTTAATGGAAAATGTGTGATACACTTTTTTTTGGTGGGTTGGAGAGGGGGTGGGGTGGTATTTTTAGAGTCTTTAAGGAACAATCATGCGGGGATTAAATATCTGTTTTTTCACCCTCTAGGGAGTATGATAGTGAGGGAATAACGAGTCTTGCTGTCCTTTATCTGGAGGGTTTGGAAATCTCTAGTCTTTCTTTTTGTTCTAGAAGGATGACAAGTATGCATCTCATATTGAGGAAGTGGAAATTTCATTCTCCTCTACCATTTTCCCTTGTTCATGGCTGACAATATGCATCTCATATTTTATGATTGAGTTTGCTTGCCTGCTGGCATATCTAGAAATTTTCATTTTATTACAGTACTCAAGTATCGTATGATCTTAAATGTTACTTGATATCATTGCATGATATTAAAAGCCATAGCTTAACCTTGTGATGTCCGGTGATGTTCCACGAAAAAAAGCAAAAGAAAAGAAAATAGAAGGCTGTAAATGTGTGTATTTTCAGATTGTCCCTTCTTTCTGAAAGTAATAATGATCATCTCAAGGTTTATAATCCTTTAACCTTCTATATGCTCTGATATGTCTGTTGCTAAGAAAGTTCAGATAATGTCTCAGATGGAAGCCTTTCTGTAAAAATCGAACAAGTGCATGCTGCTATTCCAGACAAGAGTAATTCAATTAACACAGATGGGGCAGTTTCTGTTTTTTCAGATGTTAACTTTGTCATCCCTAATCTCATGTAAGATTTGTGAAAGCTCTTTAATGTAGAATTTTGTGTTTCTTGATACTTTTTGGATGCTCCAAAAAGCTTCTATTTTCAGTACGGGACACTGATTTAACAGTATCTGATGAGATCTTATGCAAAATTATATATTATTTGCTACAGAGAGCCAGAAGCGTATTCTAATTCTTATGTCCATCCATGTATACATGAGAAGCTGTCACAGATACAAAGTGGAATGCTTTTGCAGAAAGGAATTTCTGAACTTGAAGGTAGAAATTGCACTGACATGAAAATTTGGCGGTCCAGGATTTTCTTCTTTTTGTTGCTTATAATTGCAAGCTTTTTTCTTTTTTATACATTGTATTATGTGTGAACCACGCTGGACAGGTTCAAAAGATGGAGAAATCTCTCGTTTGGAGGTTTGTTCCAATGCCAGTGTCTGTTGTAATCATCGGAATAAACACTCCAAGTGCAATGACTTGATCTGTAGTTCCAGTGAAGTAAATCTAGAGCAGCTGGCTAAAGCTAAGAAACTGGGAATTCTCAAACTATCTCCGGTGGACGAAGTGGAAGGAGAAATTATCTATTTTCAGAATAGGTTACTTGGCAATGCAGTTGCAAGGAAGCACTTTACTGGTCCTTTCCTTTTTCCTTTCATCTTTTGTTTTTTTGGATATGCTGGTTCTCTTTTATTTATCCCCCCCCCTCCCAAGTCTTGCATTATTCTAATACTCCATCCAAATTTAGTTTTTTATTGAAAAAAGTAGCTTTAAATCAATATACATTTGTATGACTTTTTTTTCTGGTGAATTGTGCTTGCAGATAATTTAATATCTAAGGTTGCTAGGCATCTACCCCAGGAGATAGATGCATCTAGGGGGCAAGGGTGGGATGAAGTACTTGTTAACCGGTATCTTTGTGACGTTAGAGAAGCAAAGAAGCAGGGCAGGAAAGAAAGAAGGCATAAGGAAGCCCAGGCTGTTCTGGCTGCAGCAACTGCTGCTGCAGCAGCTTCTTCTCGGACTTCATCATTTAGGAAAGATGCCTTGGATGAATCTGCTCACCAGGAGGTGGTTTTTTTTTCCATTTCCCTTCTGTATATTTTCTCCTTTTCACTTCTGGTTTTTTTCCCTTGCCTTCTAGAGAAAACTTGCAGTTATTTAATGCAGTTATCCACCTTGTCACTCTTACCTGGTTCCAGAAATATAATACTTCTAATGGGAGGGCTGGCATTTCTTCTCAGTTGATGCCACGTCCAAAAGAAATGCTTTCAAGGGTGGCTGTTCCAAGGATTTCATCAGAGAAGTACTCTGATTTTGTTCAGTCAATTTCAGATTTTTCTAAAGATCACCCTGGACCATGTGATATATGCAGACGATTTGAGACAATACTGAACCCTATTTTAGTCTGCTCTGGCTGCAAGGTTTTCTCGAATGGACCTTGGTATTTCCTCTTAGCAGCACACTATCTGCTTGCTTCTTGTTGTTGACAAAAGCTCTTCTGCCAACAGGTTGCAGTTCACTTGGATTGCTATCGTTGTGTGAAGGAATCTACTGGTCCATGGCATTGTGAATTATGTGAAGAATCATTGTCATCTAGATGCTCTGGAGCTCCTGTCAATTTTTGGGACAGGGCAAATGGTGTTGAATGTGGTTTATGTGGTGGTATTAAAGGTGCTTTCAGGAAATCTACTGATGGTAGATGGGTTCATGCCTTTTGTGCAGAGGTTGATTTTTTGCTTTTCCCCTTCAATGGCTTGATTCAGGATTTTCTTTCTTATCTTCTTTAAAGCACATATTATAATTATTTCCTATTTTTTCTTGTAGTGGGTCTTTGAACCAACATTCAGAAGGGGACAAGTAAATCCTGTTGAAGGAATGGTATGTGCATATTTTAGGTGCCCATATTGTCAAAAAAATTGTCCATTGACTCACTAAAACACAAGTATATGTGAAGATCTCTTTGGTTGGAATATAATATGCAGAATTTAACTTGTTATTTCTAACCTTGCATGTTTATGACCATTGTAATTTTTCTTATTTCACATTTACTCTATCTGCATTGAAATTCCAGGAAAAGATTGCCAAGGAGATTAACATTTGTTGTGTCTGCTGCCATAGACATGGTGTCTGCGTAAAAGTGAGTTCCAGCTTTGATTGTTTCAGAACTTTTGTTTTTCTATAGCATCAATTCATATGTAATGAATATTGATGGTTTAATCAACTGCAATATAAAATGTGCAGTGTAGTGCTGGTCACTGTCAGGCCACATTTCATCCCACCTGTGCTAGGAGTGCAGGTTTTTACATGAATGTTAAGACTCTTAATGGCAAGATGCAGCACAAGGCTTACTGTGAAAAGCATAGCTTGGAGCAGAAGGCAAAGGTCTGTCTTGTTGTCTGTACATAAAATGTCTTTTGACTTCTTGTCATTTTATAATTTTGCAGCATTTGATTTATGTAGGCTGAAACTCAAAAACATGGAGAAGAAGAGATAAAGAGCATGAGGCAAGTCAGGGTAAGAATGCTCTCGGATTAATCATGTTATTTTCTGGATAATAATGCTTACTCGGGTCTATTGTTTCTTGTTCTGAGATTGGTTCAGCTGTTTATATTAATGACTTTTGTATGTTACAGTGATTACATGTTTACTATGCTGGTCTACTTCTTTGGAATTCATCTACTATTTTGAATTGAAAAGTTAAATAGAAAAATGTTTTTTTCTGTGAACTTCGAGTGCCTCAGACATTGTGTACATGTCTATCCTCCAGGCATATACTGAACTAGTGTCCTAATGTAAGCTAAAATCATAACTTTTCTTCTGAAGTAATCCCAAGGCATATGACAACTCTCACTTGTTATTATAACATTTTACTCTGGTCATGACATCATTATGATACATTTATTTTTGTGGTCAAGGTCTTATTTTCTATGAAAGCTCTGGTAGCTTAATTATTTTTCTTGCTATTGTAAATCTGTTGCAACTGGTTCATGAGGTTGATTTAAATATTGGCCTGCCTTTGCTTCTTTGCAATCTGGTGTAACATTAAGCAATTTCTCCTGATGTTTTGTGCATTGATGGAATTATCTTATGTTTACTGGAAGTTCATTGCTAATGCTTTTTTGTTTCTTATGTTTGCAACTGTATGATGGTCAAGAATTAATCATATTTTTGGGGGTAGGAGAATTACAGTGATCTAATTAACTTTGTAAATTCTCCTGTAGGGTCAATTGGAGAGATTACGTCTTCTTTGTGAGAGAATTGTTAGACGTGAAAAAATAAAGGTAACTTTCTCGGAACCAGAAGAGTGCTCTTAACTTTTTTATGCAGTATTATGCAGCCAAGTCAGCCAAGAAAAATGTTCCTTTTAATTCCCTGTGCTTACGTCACTTTTTTATTTTCTAAGTTTTTCACTTGAACTTTCTCCTGTATCCTTGTTGAGGGCAGTAATTCTTCCTTCAGGTGGATTTTTCCCCATTCTTGATATTTACACGTTAGACCAAGTAAAATAAGCTAAACTCTATTGTTTTTATTGTTTGGAGCAAGGTTGTCAAAAACATTTTTTGACACGACACGAAAAAAACAATGTAAACTCGGATAGTAAAATCAGATTGTAAAATCATAAAATCGTAACTAAGTTTTTTTAACTAATTATATAGATAATTTCAGCCAAGTAGTAAATAACAACATAACACAATTAAGGCAAAAGTGAAATAAACAATACAAAAGTTCAAGCACCTTAAAATATATAGTTCAAATAAAAATTCATACATAGTTTAACTTAAAAAAACCATCAATAATACAATTATGTCCATAGAATTTCATTAACTAACAATCAACAAACCTAAAACAATCAACATGGTGGTGTGTTGTGTAAATTAAAACTAACATTATTGCCTTCATCTTCCTCATTATGTTTAAGACATTCATCAAAATCATTCCTAATACAAATGAAAAATTCTTGTCTACCACGAAAAGGAAAGGTAAAGAAAGAGTAATGATCAATAGGTGAGAAGCCACTCATTTTTGCAGAGAATGACTTTGTAAAAAAAATAAAATCAGGCGGGGGACGTTTGAAATTCCTAAGCTTTACATTCAATAAAACTAGCTTCCTCAAAACTTTAATCAATAATACTTTAGCAGCATGCACAATGACCCATAATCACAGATATTATCATATGAAAACTTGTGTCAAGTGTACTATTAATTGGGGGAGTATTTATAATTCCATTAAACTAGTAAAAATCGGAAGTGAACTTGTGATTTTGCATGATTTTGACCGAGTTTATCGATTATACTCGAGCCCTGTTTGATTTTGCTGGTTCTCGAGTTTTTAGTTCAATTTTGCATGTTAGATACATGTTGACTTGTAAAATCATGGCAACTCGTGATTTTGACAACCTTGGTTTGGAGCAACACTCCCCGATACATTCAACTAGTTTAAGTTCTTTGCTGTTTTCGAACTTAGAACTTCATTTTAAGTGGACCATTCTCTGAAGATCTATTTTTGTTGCAGTGCTTTTTACATGGATATTTTTTTTTTGCAGCGGGAGTTGGTTTTATGCTCACACAGCATACTTGCTTGCAAGCGAGACCAAGTTGCTCGTTCAGTACTTGTTCGGAGTCCCCCTTTCCCTACAGATGTCAGTTCAGAATCAGCTACAACATCCCTCATTGGGAACACAGATGGGTACAAGTCATGCAGCGATGCTGTCCAAAGATCAGATGATGTTACAGTAGACAGCACCATTTCTGTCAAGCACCGAGTTAAGGTTGCTTTGACCATGGACACTGACCAAAAGACCGATGACAGCTCCACATCTCAAAACCTTTTTACTCCAAAACCTTCAGAGAGGATGCCTTTTGCTGGGAAGCAAATACCTCAAAGACCTTCCTCCGCATCACATAATCTTTTGGATGAAGGAGAATGGAGCTCAAAATCAAAGGTATGTAATCGTTCTGCATCAATGACTGTTTTTGTTTTGCTAGAATTCCTGTGCTAGGGATAAAAATTCTGACAGATTTTCATTGCCATGTCAACTAACAGCATTATGAGACTTTTGAGAAAGAGCTGGTAATGACTTCGGATGAAGCATCGATGAAGAACCAGAAGTTACCTAAAGGATATTTTTATATTCCTGTGGATTGCCTTCCAAAGGAGAAGCAGAACAATCAGAATGCATGTTCTGGTGAGCCCTTGGAACATAATGGTTAGATGAAAGCAATTTCTGGATTTGTGATTTGCCCACTGGAAATCAACAGCTGTCTATTGTGGACAAGTACTTTCTTCCCGGAGCGACCAAATTTACCTGATTTATGAAGGGGAGACTGGCAGAATGATGCCGAGATTGGGTTCTAGACCGTGTATCAACTTGTCTGGATGTGTAATGTTCTGGACAAAGTGGGGGGGTTGGGGGATGTTTTGGCATCATCGTTGTATAATCATCATGAGAGTAACTGTACAGTAGGGGAGGCTGTATTCCGTTAGATGTAATCCCAAGCGGCTCAGATTTCATTATGTTGATGCCTGTCCCTCTTGGCTGGGAAGCAACGCTTCTTGTATCTTTGTCCAAGGAATGAGGAGTTGCCTACAGAGTTTGCGCCGTCAAGTCAATGTAAATATTCTCAGCGTCATTTCTCACAAGAAATTTCACTAGTAGTTTGATGGAGCGTCCAAGTTATCTTCCCATTATGACCTCACTATCTGTTTTTATTTTTAGCGCGTTACAGTCAGGTTTTGTTCGGTTCTTTAGCTGGAAGCTTCGTTCCATTGGCAACATGGCATCTGATTAGTGCCAGGTCTTGTTAATCCAGCAATGTATTATTTAATTAAGGAAATGCCTTTTTTATCCTTCCTTCTTTTTCCTTGTATTTCTTGTCAGGGGATATTTGAGAGTTTTTTAAAGTATTTTTTACTTAGAAAAGGATTAAAATAATATGAAAATAATATGAAAATATTAAAAAAATATTAATGTAAAATAAAAAATAAAAAAAATTTAAATTTTTTTAGTAACGTTTTTAAAATGGAAAACTAAATATAGAGACTGCCTGATATGCTTCTGAAGTGAAATTTAAGTTCATCATAGAAATGGAAGGGATGCGTGCTGGTAATTTAATTTTTTGTTTATTAATTATCTTGAGTTATTCTGTTTTATAGTCTTAATTTACAGAAAACATCTTGAATTTTATATGTTAAATGGTGTAAAAAAAACAACAAAAAATCTCGTGCAAAAAACTTATTATTTACAGGCTTGCCGCTAGTTATCGCTGGAGTTTTTTTTAAAAAAAAGTAATAGTTGATGTCCAATCTTGTAGATACTCCAATGCAAATTTTAAAACACACCAATTTTTTTCATCAAAACCTGCAAATGCAAATGTTTTCATATCAAAACACACATTTAAGCTCATGAAAACACAAATATTCTCATCAAAACATCTTTTTTCTCATCAAAACACAAATCTTCTCATAAAAAAAGAAGATCATCTTCTAATCAAAACAACACCCTTTTTTCTTATCAACCATTTATTCTTGTTATTAAAAAATCTCCATAAATTCACAAATTCAAAACATAAATTCATTTATATAAAACAATAATAACATAAAAGGTGGATTGGAGTTTAAGAATTGAAAGTATATAAAATGCGAGGAAAATATCGTTGTCAGGATTTTAGAGCTAACAAGAACAAGTTATTCTATAGATCTGATTACAAATCTTGTGACAACATATTGATTGGTGCTGAAATTGAATTAACTACGAGATGGCCTATATTCATAGTATGCAAACAGCAAAAGCAATTGCAGGCAAAGTATAGAAAATTGCAGTCCAAAAACACATCAAGGAAATAGAGAGGTCTGAAGCCTTAAAAATGTCTAATAAGAGCAAAACCCATGAGAAAAAGCCTACATACCCTCTCAATAAAAAAAAATGCCGACCCAATTCCAAGGTAGAGATAAAAATAATAAGATATGAACGTCACTCAATTTTAGCTAAACACTAGCATCCCAAACAGGCTAAGCAAAGATATGACCTGAAAAGCATAGAAAAAAGCAATTCCAACATGAATTAGAAACCAAACGTAACCAGATTCTAATGAGATACTTATCTCGGAAACATCAGATGAAATTGGTAAAGGAGCCAGAGAGAGCATAAAAAAACCAAGCAAGTCATCCTCAAGCAACCAAACATCTAGTCCATACAGACCAACCACCACACCCCCAGTGAACAAGGGAAATCCTAGGACATTGTTGAATAGTTTTAAAACAATGGATTACACACCCCACTCATCAAGAGGGCAGCCGTAATCAAGCCATCCCAGCCCCGCCAGAAAAAAAATCAAACGAAACAGATGCATCAACCTCAGACAATCGCACCTCGGCGCTCAGTCCTTGGCTCGCCTCAACCTGAACATGCATCAGACCAAGCTGACCAAAATATGCTAGAAAGCCCTATAGACGGATAAGAAAGCCTGGAAACAACAACCGTTCGTGCGAAAAAGAAAGGCGAGAATTAGATGGCAACAACGATAAACACTGTGTGAGTCCACAGTGGTTTCACTCAATCTACGGTGTTGAAAAGGAAGAAAAGAAAAAAAAGTTTCAGGGGCATATTTGTAATCTGAAAAAATAGAGAGAGGGAGACAACCATGGGCCCAGGTGGCAACATAAGGTCTCTCGAACTTTTTAATATTTGTAAAGTGTTCACAAGCCCACTCAAAATCTCATCACAAACCGGCAATGGGTTCGATCGACACCCCAAAAAATCCCGAGAACGGCGCCAGAACTCTGCCTCCCGCAACCGACGCCTACGCTACGTACGAAGGCGATAAAAACGGAATGCCTTCACGCGCCACCGAAATGACGCTTCCGGTCGAATCCGAAGCCATTAAGAAGAGGAAAGCGAGCATGTTACCGCTCGAGGTAGGTACTCGCGTTATGTGTCGTTGGAGAGACAGCAAGTACCATCCGGTTAAGGTCATCGAGCGCCGTAAGATGCAGTCTGTTGGGTCCATTGATTACGAGTACTACGTGCATTATACAGAGTGTAAGTGTCAGTTTTAACCGCGGATTTTCAGTGGTTAGGGTTAGGGTTTTGAAGTTAGGCATGTACGTATTTGTTTAATTGATGTGGGAGTCATTTCTGGCCTTTGATTGCTTATCCTGCTTTTTAATAATGATTGTGATTTATGCAAATGAAATTTAGAATGTCAATTAATTTGGTTTATCAACTTGTGATGCCTTATTATAATGCTATGAAGAATATGTACGAAAGAAAATGATTGGGTAAGAGACTGGTCAGGTTGCTGAATTTATATTTTGCAAAGAGGGCATTGAAGAAGCTCAGTTTTGGAGGTGAGGGATATGACTAGTAAAGCTATATGATTGCATGAACCCTTTCATTTTATTGGTGGCCAGATCATGCATTTGAGGGAAAATGTTGTTTCTGAAAGAGGAACTGATTCTTTGGAGTTTACTTCTGAATTACCCCTGTTAAGAATGGGTGTGTGTGTGTGTGTGTGTGAAAAGATAGCTATCATTCATCTTATTTTGTCACCAATTGGACTGAAAATGCCATGCTATTCAGATCTGAGTTGTGTGATTTTGCTTGCAAAATTCTATGCAAGGCGGAAGATTCTAGCTTTTACTCCTAGAGTTCTTCAAGGTGCATGTTCAAGGTCCTATTGCTCTCACCTAGTGTCACACGATTCCATCTTTAGACTGGAACTATATAACATTGATGGTCAGGATTAGAGAACAATGCTGTAAAAATTAAGATGTGTGACAGATTGGGGCATGTATACACATGAACCTAAGCACTGGGACTGGCATATGCACTTGCATGCAATTTCCTGTAGCAGCAAGATATATTTTCATTTTCTTCTCTGTTCAACCAGTAAATAGATGTGATCAGCATTCCATCTATGCAAATATTGTCATGGAGATTAGTTCTTTGGAGTGCCTTGTTTATCATTTTCTACATGATTATTAACCGGATACTTCAGTGAATTTGGAAGTTGTATTTATTCTAGTCTTCTTTTTTTTTTTAAAAAAATATTGTCAGTCAATAGGAGGCTCGATGAATGGGTGAAGCTTGAACAACTAGATCTTGATTCAGTAGAGACAGTTGTCGATGAAAAAGTGGAGGACAAGGTAATTCTTTTGTTGTTGTACCGTTTTATTAATCGCTGATGTTCTCTTTTCTATTGACTTTGAAAGTTGTCCATCTCTTGGACCCTTTTGCTGGAGAACCTGCCTTGCAGTATTTTCTTTCTTTCTTTTCTGTTGAAATGATTGGAGAAATGTTTTCAATTGATTTTAGGTAACAAGCTTGAAAATGACACGCCACCAGAAACGGAAGATTGATGAGACGCATGTGGAGGTATCTTACCAGTTTAAATCTTTCTGAACTGTTTGTCTTATGGTTGTTTGTATCATTTTTTTTAATGTTACTTACCATCGGAAGCATGCCTTTAATTTATTTACATGACAAATAATGAGACGCGTCACTCTTGAAAGAAGCTTAAGCATATATGATGCTACCGAAATTTACCTTTTAAAATATGGCCTCGTATATATATTTCATGATTTCTAACATAAATACATGTCCGAGTGTCACACACTTCAACTGGTGGCCATGGTAACTTTTTCTGTGTGAAATGTCACGATTTAATTGATGGAGTAAGCCACAGAGCAAACTGCTGGCTGTTAAATGGTATCATAGTTCTTATTAACTTCTGTAGTATATAGGTCCATCAAACAACATTGAAACTTTGCATTTTATAATCTGAAGATATCATTATCAAATTTATAGGGCCATGAGGAGCTTGATGCTGCCAGCTTACGCGAGCATGAGGAATTCACAAAAGTAAAAAATATAGCCACCATTGAGCTTGGAAGATATGAGATTGAGACATGGTACTTCTCGCCTTTCCCACCGGAATACAATGATTGTTTGAAGCTTTACTTTTGTGAATTTTGCCTCAACTTCATGAAGCGTAAAGAACAGCTTCAAAGGCATATGGTGAGCTGTGCCTCAAATTCATCTACCTGCGTTGATTTATTGTACTGAAATTTGGTATATCTGCTGCAAATATAGTTTCATATTGCTAGTACTGAGCTTTCTTTGATATGTCTGCTCGTAGATGTTATTTTCCTGATTCTTCCCCTGCTATTCCTTTAATCAGCCTATCGCAACTGATCTCTATGACATGATGGCAAACAAAATTGGTTTTCATTAAGCCAATTTTCATGCTGTTGCTTTTTTATAATCAATTTGTTATGACTAGTTATCAGTTCACAAAAAGCTTCACTATGCCTTTCTCGTGTGAATGGCCTGGTTATGCTTATGTCAAAATTTTGAATTAGTATGTGAAATAGAGTATTTTTATTTAAATGGTTTGACTCAGTTATTTGAATACTTGGTGGTCATTTTCTTTCTCCAATCAGCGTTCTTATGGAAGATGCTCTGAGACTTTTATTCATCTTTTTTAATTTTTTAATTTGGTTAATGTAGAAGAAGTGTGATCTCAAGCACCCTCCTGGTGATGAAATTTATCGAAGTGGCACATTGTCAATGTTTGAGGTATGTCATAATAGCACATGACTGGACTGCTAGTATTTTTCTTAACTGGTTTCTTTCTTCTATATTTTCCTGGTTAGGTGTTTTTCAATTTTTTTGATAACCTACACTGGTCACAGGACATTAATGATGTTCTCCTCAACCCAGTTGTTCTTAATTTTTGCAAGTTACAGAAAAGGCCGATTGACCTTCAAGCATTCTGTTAACAACTTTGGTTATGAAAGTGTAGTAACCCAGTTTTTTATTCTAGTTTCTCCCCCCACTCCTGTTTTTTGCACAATCTTTGCTATCACACACTTTTATTGTTTTGTAGTTTTGCAGATCTCTGTAGTTGATTTGGCCTTTCTCCTGCTGTTTTTTTTTCCAGATAGATGGCAAAAAGAACAAGGTTTATGGGCAGAATCTTTGTTATTTGGCGAAGTTGTTTCTTGATCACAAGACCCTTTATTATGATGTTGACCTGTTTCTATTTTACATTTTGTGTGAATGTGATGATCGAGGATGCCACATGGTTGGATATTTTTCCAAGGTAATGCTTCTGCCTTCAATTGCTTATGCTATAACGCATGCGGCACCTAAAAATTACATCTAAATGCTTTCACAAAAACTTTTAAGGCACACCAAAAGTGACAGAACAAATCAGTAATACTTATCTTGGTGGACCATCAGTTTTCGTTTCTGTGTCGGCTTCTTTTGCTTTAAGGACAAGATATTCATATGATCATTCATTTTCACAAATCCACTTGTTATTCATCACATTTGATCATTCAGTGAAGTAATTTTTCAAAGATAGAATTCCTGGAAATCTTGGTTCTGATATTTTCTGAAATTTAATTAGTAAGGTAGCTTACTGTATTTTATGATCATGCAGGAAAAGCATTCTGAGGAGTCGTATAATTTGGCATGCATCCTCACTCTTCCTCCTTATCAAAGGAAAGGCTATGGGAAGTTTTTAATTGCCTTCTGTAAGCTCTCTGCCTTCCAATATCACGTGTTACCATAGAAATAGAACTGTGACTGTGTGTCTATTTTCATTCTTTGTCCTTGTGTATTGGGTTTGGGGTGAAGTGAAGGGATTATTATTCTTGGGAGATAAGATGTAGGCAGAAATTAGTATTGCATACAGAAATCAATATAGATTACTTAAATCCTGTAAACCAACTTCAGTCAGAATTT
>Ga0307516_10004001_pt1 | contig 18494 bp, 21 predicted proteins | sample 19_EM_MG_FD_203310 | JGI IMG/M metagenome (GOLD analysis project Ga0307516, IMG submission 203310) | Populus trichocarpa ectomycorrhiza microbial communities from riparian zone in the Pacific Northwest, United States - 19_EM | ecosystem: Host-associated > Plants > Roots > Unclassified | place... | reverse complement strand
ATAAGCGGTGCGCACAACGTTTTCCAATCGTCTTGCCGGAAGTAAACGACATGATGTCTCCTGGTCGACTCGGTCACATAGAATGCAGACTGACAGCAATCGCTTCAGTACCGAAAGCGACAGAGAATAGGGGACCCACGCTGAGGAGCGGCAGCAGGAAGGAGTTGAAATACCAGAAGACAAATTCTTCAAAGATCTCCCGCCTTTTCAGGGAGTCAGTAACATTCGTGTGCTTCTTTGGTTTGTCATCGATATGCTCGGGTTCCAGCCACTTGCACCCCGAGATCCTGATATCTTGCAAAACGTGGTGAAGAGATAGAAATTCGAATCTCCGCAACTCAATGTACTCCCGGATATCTGTATCCACGGTAAAATCAGGAAGGTATTGGCAGCAGGGAACCGCGTTACCCACAACGCTTGATAACCTCGAAGTTCTCCTTCCCTCCCCAGAGTGCCTTCGGGATGACCTCTTCCGTGACCAATACAGCATATCGATTGACCTGTCATGGGAGATAAGAGTCCTGAAACCTTGGACCATGTAACCCAACCTCTGAATGGCTGCAAGCGAAATCAACAAATCTCGGTTTATTGACGGCATCCTTCTTCGCTTGCGTGAGTCCGCAACCGATGACAGTGTGCCCGTCAGAGTAGGTGGAGGTGTCAGAAGGGATAAGTGGCTGTGTGAACAGCTGCGAGGATCCCTCCGACATATACTCCTTTTGCCTTCGGTTAATACACAAACGGCAAGATCGCGCCGAAACTCACGAGGATATCTGCTTTCTGCACACTGCCGTTGACCTGAACCCCAGATATATAAATTCGCGGCCGGTGTAGGTCGCACTAAGACTCACTTTCGAGGGGCACGCCGTATTGAGCAGGGGTTTGTACCCGCACTTTCCGTGTCTCCAGATCAACTTCTCAAAGTAGTCCAACGCTCCGTTAATCCGCTTTGGCGTTCTCATAGACCCTCGAGCCTGAAGCCGGCGGTCAGTTACGCACGCGCTAGGTATGACACCTGTACAGACCGAAATCGCCACCTCTATTTCGCGATTGTAGGATGGAACAGCGTTCTCGATGGCCTTGGTGAAGGGGTTAGGGAGCCCATGCTGTCTCGGAAAGACAAACTTGACGAAGTGTCTCGCGCTTTCCAGCTGGGAATGGAGACCGGGGTCTACCAATTTCTTAGGATCCGTCTTGGGCTTCGGACCGGAGGGGTTTAGCTGATTCAGGATGTCTAGGTCGCGAGCTCTAAGACACGTATCCCGAAAAAAGAGAGGAGACGTACGCTTTTTAGGCAGGCACACAGAGATTACGGAAGTGTGGGGTATCAGATTAGGGCGGGCATAGAATAGTGGTACGCGTGATAAAGTAACATTAACGGGACTCCGCCTGTAGTTTCATTACCGAGGGAATACTTAAGGGGGGGCGGAGCACGCACTTCTTGGAGGACCCAGAGCCGTCCAGCTTCCTCTTCTTGGAGGGTCGTGACTCCCCTTCTCCCCTTCCGATCCCCTTCCGCTTGACCGCAGCGGGGAGGGATGGAGAAGGAGTTAGAGGAAGTTGGGCGAGGTTGTGTATATGCTCTCCCGTAACTTGGCAGAGGCACCCATTTGGGAGGGGGGCGAACACTGACGTTCCCGTGAAGAGGTGAACAAGCACGTCCTCCCCAACCCTGTGGACCTCGTTAGCTCGCGGTTCAACCCAAAGAGAATTGCAAACCTTGAGAGTAAACGATCCCAGGTTTCTCCCTGGAGGGCATTGACAATGGTATTTATAGCTGTGTTGACTATCCCATATCTCTCGATATCGACAGTAGTTCCCACGTGCGCTGCCTAAGAGAGGTCAGAGGGACAGACCGCGAATGTCCCACGGGGCACACCTTGTATCCAGCGGTAATGACGTTTTTCACAGTACCCGGAGCACGGAGGATGCACCACTGTGATCTTTTGATGACCTGTCCTCATGTAAGTAGAGAGTCGAACATGTGTGTTCGGCGCGCCAACCTCGTCGATCTCAAACGCAGGAGCACCAGCACGATACTTTTGGCAAGGTAGCTGTTGATAACCGACCCGAGAGTTCTCGAGTAAATCCCGGTACTCCTCCGGGTCGTCGGGATCAACGAGCGTGATCTCCGTCGTGTTACTGAGGATACTGGAGATGTAGTCCTGGAGCGACGCGACTTGGGGATAATGCCGCTTCAAGAGGTCGAGACTCGAGTTCAACCGTTTGCCATCAGGCATTCCCACACGGTGATGGATGATGGAGAACAAGTCGGACGGTCGACGCGTCGCGGAGAACGTGATCGGCTGCCTGTGCATGTGATTTACTCCATGGTTATCAGACCGGCGACCACTGCTCTGCTGCGGGCTATCCGGCAAACTTCACCGTCCCACCTTCACCATTACCCTTATCGTCTGTTCTTCACTTCCCCTCCAAACTTCTCTAGCACGATGTCCGAGTTTTACAACCTCAAGACCAAACTCCCTGGCGACAAGGAATACGATTTCGAGCAGCTCAAGGGAAAGGTCGTCTTGGTTGTGAACGTTGCCTCCAAGTGGTGAGCGGGGGTTGTTTTAGGAGCAAGAATCAACGCTGAACCAACGTCTCTGCAGTGGATTCACCCCCCAATACAAAGGTCAGCTACCCTTTCCGCTCCGGGAACAAGCGAGACGCTGACGTCAGTCTAGGTCTTCAGGCCCTCCACGACAAGTACAAGGTATGCAGGGCAGCCCCCCTTCGGAATTCTCGGAATTCACTGAGTCTGTCTCACAGGATCAGGGCCTTGTAATCCTTGGCTTCCCATGCGACCAGGTATGTTTATTGTCGCTTTACATTGGGTTCGTTCAATAATAATGAGATCTTAGTTTGGCGGCCAAGAGCCGGAGGCCGACAGCGGCATTGCCGCCTTCTGCGAGCTTAACCACGGCGTTACGTTCCCATTGATGACTAAGTCTGAGGTCAACGGCGACAACGCCAACGAGGTGTACAAATACCTCAAGTCGCAGAAGTCAGGTCTGCTCGGCCTGACTCGTATCAAGGTTCGTGCGACCCGCTCAGGCGCTGACTAGTTGATCTCACTCCCCTTTAGTGGAACTTTGAAAAGTTCTTGATCGACAAGGAAGGCAAGGTTGTCAACCGTTGGGCATCGACAACCACCCCAGAAGCCATCGGCTCTGAAATCGCCAAGCTTCTCTGAGCTTGCGACCTAGTACCCAAAATCACACAAAGGCTATTCTCCAGCGTGAAGTCTGCCTGTCGCGTAGAACGAATATATCGTAGACATGAAAAGAATATCATTGGATCAAGATCATCCACGCGAGGATGAAGTAGAACAGCCTGGTGGTGATCAGTCGAGAAACGAAAAAATACAGTGAAAACTCACAGTAGTGGGTATACAGCCAACACGATCCGCTGCTGCTCAATTTTCGACCCCGAAAGGAAGTTTACAGCGGCTAAACGGAGAAAAGTCGTCAGACCGTGCCTCGTGGGATCTGGAGGTCACCTACCCCATATACACCAAGCCCACGCGGCGAGAGAAATCGGTGCTCTGATATAAATCTTCTGAACGAACAGGGCCACGAGAGCGGCGACGTTGAGGGGGGCGACGCAGTACCCCAAGACACAAAGTCCCTGGAAGAATGATCTACGTCTTCATAAGCGTGGTAGGCGCACGGAAAGCAATTTGATGCACATTTTACCCCCAAGGAGCTGCGAAATAGGTCAAAGATCGTGCTGTACTGAGGCTACAGAGCGCTGACCTTGGTCTGGACGGTGACCACGAATGACCCCAGCGACACAATAACGATGACAGCCGTGAACACGGGTATTGAATTCGCGGCCGGTGCCTGTAGCAAGCCATGACATATTTTTAACATCAACGGAACGAGGCACCCTTACATTAAGACTGAGGAGCGCTCCGAGTCCAAGGCATAGCACAAGAGGGCCCCAAAGGTCCCAATCCCTAAGAGGAGGAGCGTCTGTCAAAGTGCATGGGTCTGACATCGATGGCCGCACCTCAAAACTTCACGGTTCTGGCCCTGCCTTGGAGGGTACAGGACCTGAATCAGTTTGTGATAAATCGACCGAAGGTCCCGCACCTAGCTGACAGTGAACACAAGCGTCAAAAGTGCAAAGAAACCGACAAACGATGGTGGTAGTGATCGGTTCGTCGAGGGTAGCAATCCCCCCGGACCTAGGAACGGGTAAGTTTCGCGCCTGAGAGCGAAAGGTTCATAAATGCGCGACCTAGACTCGACCTGAATCCCTCCAATGTCCCGTCTAGCCCCCCTGCTCGTACCCCCAACCGGTGTGCCAATATTACCGGATAGCTGATTCGGAGGCGCCGAAGTGGTCGGTAAAGCCAACTGTTCCGGCGCTCTTGACTTGCCTTTATTCAAGGGAGGCGTGTTGAGCCTCATTGTGGGATGGGAGAAGGTTGGGATTGCGGACTCGTCGATGTCATCGTCGTCGTCATCTAAAAACCTGGCATCAGCTTCCACAATCCACAGAGAGTACGGAATGTTAGTTTACCCGCTTGAATGAACTGAGAGGTAGCTGTCGTCGGGGTTGGGACTCCATCCATGGTTTAAATCCGCGGGCGCAAGGAACGGGATGTGGATGTGCAGGAGGATGTCATTTCGAATGTTGGAAGGCCCCGATATGGAAGTTTTTTCCCATCCGCCAATTTCGCGGACTGACGCGTCCTTTCGCGGTAATCGGACTTGGTGACGTTCCTTTGCCACCCCAGTTCGCCCGTCTCAAGCCACTTTTTCCGCTATGGTCGGTTGAATTGCTCTACACATCTCTCTCGCTACTGAACTAGTTGGTCTAGGGTCAAGCACCATCTGGTATGCCCGGAGAGGGCGGGGGATCCGGAAAGAAAGATCAGAAGGACCAACAACCGCAGAAGAAGAAATGGGAGCCTCCTCTGCCCACTCGAGTCGGAAAGAAGAAGAAGCGTGGTCCGGATGCTGCCTCTAAACTTCCCCAGGTCTTCCCCACCACCCGCTGTAGACTCCGACTGTTGAAGCAAGAGCGGATTAAGGACTACATGCTCATGGAGGAGGTCTTCATCCAGAATCAGGAACGCCTTAAACCTGAGAGTGCTCGAGAGGAGAAGAACGAGGAGGACATGACGAAAGTCGACGGCTTGCGCGGTACACCAATGGCTGTCGGCACCCTGGAGGAAATTATCGACGACGACCACGCAATTATCAGCACGGCTTCTGGTCCGGAGTTCTACGTCTCGATCATGAGCTTCGTGGATAAGGACCTCCTTGAGCCTGGTTGTCAGGTGCTTTTGCACCATAAGAACCAGGCGGTTGTCGGCGTGCTACAGGATGATACGGATCCCATGGTCAGGATAATGAAACTCGACAAGGCACCAACGGAGAGCTATGCGGATGTTGGTGGCCTCGAGCAACAAATTCAGGAGATCAAGGTTTGCCAATAATTGTCACGCCACTTGTTCATCTTCTGACAATCTAACCAGGAATCCGTTGAGCTTCCATTGACACACCCCGAGTTATACGAAGAAATGGGCATCAAACCGCCGAAAGGTGTCATCTTGTACGGGGTCCCAGGCACCGGAAAGACACTACTCGCCAAGGCGGTCGCAAACCAAACGTCTGCGACGTTCCTGCGTGTCGTGGGATCGGAATTGATTCAGAAATACCTCGGTGATGGTCCAAAACTTGTTCGGGAGCTGTTCCGTGTGGCGGAGGAGCATGCCCCGAGTATCGTTTTTATTGACGAAATTGACGCCATTGGTACTAAGAGGTAAGTTTGTGCCCTCCCAGAACGCGGTCGTTGGTCTGACGTTCGCTGGCCAGGTACGACTCGACATCAGGTGGTGAACGCGAAATTCAACGGACCATGTTGGAGCTCCTCAACCAACTCGATGGATTTGACACACGGGGGGACGTCAAAGTTATCTTGGCCACGAATAAGATCGAGTCCCTAGACCCTGCTCTGATCCGACCAGGTCGTATCGACCGAAAGATCGAGTTCCCACTCCCTGACGTTAAGACCAAACGCCACATCTTCCGGTAAGTTCCCAGGCTGTCATACCCGTCGCGTTGTCGATTAACTCACGATTCGTCAGATTACATACATCAAGAATGACTCTCGCAGACGATGTTGATTTGGAGGAGTTTATCACCGCGAAGGATGACCTCTCCGGCGCAGACATCAAGGCTGTGTGTACGGAGGCTGGCCTTTTGGCCTTGCGCGAGAGGCGAATGAGGGTAACGAAGGCCGACGTCTCCGCCGCTCGGGAGAAGGTGAGGTACATCGGACTCTTATCTTTGCTGCTCGTTCACGATTTCTCCAGGTCTTATACAGGAAAAATGAGGGAGTCCCGGAGGGCTTATATTTGTAACGCTCTACTATTATTTCACGCGATACATTTGTTCCCCCGTGTTATAATTCCTACACCGGACAGAAGGGCGGATGGGTTGTTATCGCACATGCGGGCCCAGGTCTCTGGTGAAGGGGCACGACTGGGTGAGATCAACCTCATGACCTTGCAAACAAGTATAGGATACACTCCACCAAACCCGATATCTGTTTGGTTACGTTGGCAAGCACACGGTATCTCCCTTCCACTACACGAGGTCCGCTTAGCCTGATCATTGGAAAGAAGGACGCAATTCAAAACACCTAAGCGGCGATTCGGATATGGGAATCATATCAGAGTCCCACGGATGTGATTCCGAGGCGGACAAATAATGAGTGGGTGATGGACGAATGAACGGGCCCTGGCACGGCATGACACGGAAAAGAAAAATACAGGTGGGAGAATGGAAGGAAAAGCTCACGTCCCCCTCCCTCCGGTCGTGGGTATTCTACGCTCGTCTTCGGTTAGATCCGGATTGTTGGAGGTGGATAATCCACTGCGCGGTTTCGCCACATTCTACCCCAGTCCACCAGCATTCTTCAGCAACCGACCGAACTCGTTGCCACTCGCCCGGTTTCTCACTAGTCTCTTCAACCAGACCTCGTATTCCACTGACGATTGCCTGCTTGGCACGCAGCATTGTGGGCAAACGCAGGGGTAATCACGTTAGACTTTTCTAATCAGAGATCCGAAGGCCGCGAGTTCGACCAGCGCCGGGGGCTTCTTTTTTCTCCAACCTCGATGGACTCACTTTCAATCATCCTCTTGCCTTGGCTCGTTTCCTCCCCCTCCCGGCTGCCCTCATCCTCAGTAGTTGCTTGTGGGCGGTGCTCGGTTTATTGAATGTCGGATTTGCATGCGACCAAATGACCCAACAACGGTCGGAGACAGTTGGAGATTCACAATGGCGGTGTAAGTATGCGCGGCAAGCTGCTGCCATCAATGAATCGACGAGCGCTCGCACGCTGGGGCGCCTAACCAGGGGGCTCCACCACGGCGGCTATAGTAACAAAACCAGCAGCATTGATCGTTCAAGCATAGAAAGATCTTTCGGAAGCCGTTCGAGACCCCGCTTTTCTTCCCCCTAGTTCTAATCGGGTTCATTGCCCCCGGGGAGCGTGAGGGTGACGGGGATGGGTCTGTGGGCGCGCGTTGGCTTCTTTGACCGTCTCGAATGATCCATCTCTATCTCACCGTTTCACATCGGTCCCCCTGGTACCAGTTACCCTCGAGAAGGGCCGAAATTTGGCGGATTAGCTACCACTCAGCCCAAAAAGTTGGCCACATCCTCCTGACTTTCAAAGCATCCCCGGGACCGACCAAAGGGCCCAAACCCCCTAATTGCATTATCAAAATCGGATGAACCTTCCGGCTAACGCGACCTCCAGACGCGGTTCCTGTGAGTGACCTGTCTTATGTACCCGCTCGGATCGGCAGGACATATGGGTCCAAACGTCCATAACCGCGGAGACGCAGCCCCGGCTGGCAAGTCCGACCCGTGGCTTTGTTCGCAGCGTGCAAGGCAAACCGAGATCGTTTACCTCGAGATTGTATGGTGCCGGATCTGAATTGTGATTCTTCGATGCGTGTGCCCTTTCGCGAGGTATGGTGATGAGCTCATAGCAATACGGAACCAGGTGTTTTGATTGGCGGCGAGTTGCTCACAATTACATAACGGAACACGCGAGTACAGTGCGAAGTTGGTGGTGGGTCTCGCAAGCAATAGATTGATTCAATGTGGCGGAAGAGCCGACAGCGAGCGTGTGTTTGGCGGCAGCGAGAATGAAAGCCAATATTGGGTTGGACTGACGGGTGAGCGCCTATGCCTATGTGTCAGAAACCCATCCAGCTTTTTTCCGGCAATCCACGACCTCGCAGAGTTGGTATAATCGCACCCTCACTGCTTCCTCCGAGCCTTTCGGTACCTCCAGCGTATTCACCTTACCCTCCTGGAAGAGGAAACAGGCCAAATTGTCGTTGGCCCTTCAAGCGGACTCGGGTATCTTGAGATTTTCTTCCTGACCTTCTCCTTGAACCACCTGCGATCGCCCAAAGGCGTAGCTGATGGAGAACTCGGATTGTATCTTTTTTTTTCTTCTGTAGCCACCGGGCCGTAAGGCTTGGTCAATCTCAGTGATTGGATCTTCGATCATCCTATTTACACTCTTCAGTGTCACTGATTTCAGGGGGTGCGGTATTCCCTCCTTTTCCCACGGGGTCCATGCTCTCGCGAGGGCAACACGTGTTGGTGCAGAGCACAGTTCTGGCTAGTCTTATTCGAGGTAAGGGTCCGACGCGAAACATATTATCCACTCTGATTCACACTCCTGCCTTTTGTTTTGAAATACGGCGGGGTGTAAGGAGGCCGTGTTCTCCATTGTCTTGGATATCGCTGAGGGGTCCACTTACGTTGTAAACAAACGCCCTTGGGTAAGTGACGAAACCCCAACTTGACAATACCATTCCCAAGCTCCTTGATCGGTCTTCTGTTTCCTGTGTCCCCTTCTGGGTTCCGACCGTTTCGCGGTTGGATCCCTTCAAATGTCTGTAACTGTGCGGGGATTTTCCGGTGAAGGTTTATAAGGGAGTGTTTCCCGTTGCCTTCGCCCCCCCTGCGGTTTCACTTACTATCTCACCCACTAGCCCGCCTGGAGTCCTCGGTATCGGTCATGACCACCCCCAAGCAGTACAACATGAGGCGTCAGTGTGCTTGCCCCCCCAAGATCGACGACCCCGACGTAGAAACAGCGGGGGACTGTGTCGCGGCGATCACGCCCCCTTCGTTTGTCGGCACGTGGCCTTACCCTTGGTCCCCATGTTCGCCCTTAATGTGACTGTTTAGGCTCGGAATCTCCTGACCCCCCATCTACGGAGGCCGCGGGGCCAACACAGGGTTGCGACCGTTCCTTCGGGACCCTCAAACACACTTTGTCTTCTATGGGCGGACGAAAATCATTGTACATCCTGCCAATCGAGCAAGCCATCGTAGTGATAGATGCTCTAGAACAAGTGAGCGGAAAGTGACCTGGTCGCATTACAACTAACTAATATCGACAAGGGTTCGCAGAAGGATTCTCCCCTGTGCACCCACCACCAGAAGAGGTTTTCTATGATGCTTAGGAAGATGTGCCTCAAGTACAAGCGATTACCACCATCACACACTGTGGCCGATGAATTAAGGTGGATTGGGGGGTACCCCTGGGGGGGAGGTGGTAACGCGGATGTATGGCGCGGTGTGTACCGTGGTTCCAGCGTCGCGATCAAGGTTTTGCGAGTCAACTCGAAAGACTTTGATAGCTTGGAAAAGGTACGATCGTTCATTTTCATTCCGTCCAACGAGAATATGATGTATGCTGATGAGAACGGAGCAGAAATTCTGTTGCGAAGTGGTCCTGTGGAAGCAATTCCAACACCCAAACGTGCTGCAGCTGGTGGGGGCGAAAAAAACGCCGTCAACCATGTTGATGGTTTCCGAGTGGATGGAACATGGGACAATCATGGACTTCGTCACCGCATGTCCTGCGACCAATCGACTCAAACTGGTGAATAATTTGCTCGAAGCTTGAAGGGAATACTCACTGACACTGCTTTTCAGCTGGCTGATGTCTCTCGCGGGCTGAAATACCTCCATGACTGGCCGTCCGTGCACGCAGACCTGAAGAGTGTAAGCCATATTCCGGGAATTATATTGATTATTGCAACCTGACAGCGCAAAGAACAACATTTTGATAGATGATAATCAGACGGCCCTCATTGCTGACTTCGGGCTCACGAGCCTACTGCGCCACCCTTCGATCAGCATTTCTGTGACAGCGCCAGCTCGTGGAGGTACCCCCCTTTGGATGGCCCCAGAGTTGTTTGACGAGGAGTCCGAGTCGCACCCGACGAAGGAGTCGGACATCTATGCGCTTGGTATGGTTGTCTATGAGGTTCGCCATATCGCATTCCACGGGAGCCACTCCTAACGGTCCACTCCCGTAGGTGTTCGCACACAAACGGCCATTCTATCACGTTTCCCCCTACATTGTACCTGGGCTGGTCATCGCTGGAGAGCGACCCGCACGACTGACAAATCGCGGCATTCTCGGATTGTCAGAAGATGTCCAGACGGTAATGGAAGAGTGCTGGGACCAGATCCCGAGCGCCCGGCCTCACGCCGCAGACGTCTTGACCCTCCTAGAGGCGGCTTCTCGTGGTTGGGTCTCCCCAACACCCGAAGCGATCGCGAATCTCAATCTCGGCCGGGCAAACAGCCAAAGGCCCCTCATGACCGAACCGGCTGAAACAACGCCAGATACCGGATCTAGGACAACCTGGAGTAGTGCCGGAAGTCCTCCATGAGGCCAGGCAGTCGTTGCCAATGACCAACGGAGCGGAGGGGACTGCTGCCATTTGAGATTCACATTGCCCCCTTTCCACCCCCATGTTCGCGCCCTCCACTCTACTCTCGTGTATTATTTATCCATTTTCTTGACCCTGATCTATGTAATACCCCCTCTTTCTTCCCACCTGCCCCGTTCGGAAAACACACAACTTCAATCGTGTGCTCAGTTCGTCGTGGAACCCCCTCCCCCGACTCGAGCGGGGAGTATTCTCTCAGCTGATCTCGGGATGGCTAAACAGTAGACAGTCCATACCACCGATTTTTATACGATTCAGATGTGATCCAAAGGATTAATACTCGTTGTCCTATGTTGACGAGGGCTGCACCAGGATTATCCGTAGCAGTCGATCCGATTCTCGTCAAGGCCGTCCTATCTTTCGATTAAGCCTCGGTGAAACGATCTTGATTTCTCACGAATTCAGGCCCACTCAATATTCAAGGATCGCTTCCTCCCGACTGTGGAAGGTTATTCGAGTTGCCACCGACACACTGGAAGTACCCCTCCCGTCCCCGGTGTAAATTCGCCAGTCGGTTAGGACCCTCATGGTTGCGGCCCAACCGGATGGGGCCGAGACGACGACTACTAGCGACTACCAGGACTACCCAGCTGAACGCGCTGAGTTTGACTTACGTGGCGAGTCTGACCCGAAGGGATAGCTGACGGAGAGAAGAATGGCGGAGCGACGGCACACAAGTTTAGGTTTCTGGCGCCCGGCCCCTGATCGAGATCCAGCAAGATTAGCCGGAAAGAAAGCTCTCCAGAAACCCAAACTCTCGACTGGTTTTCGTACAGGGGTCTTGAGAGGGTGCCACACAGGCTCGAAATCAGACCCTTATCGGAAGATTTTACCTATTCCACAATGAAACGGTTGAGGCCAATCAGCGGGATTGGCCCGCACGTCCGAACCTCTCTTGCAACGGGGGACTAGGAATAGGCACCAGCAACCCGCTATAGCAGCTCATTGAAGGAAACGGCGTCTCTCGTCCGCTCATATCATACACGGCGATGTGCGAGAGATGGGAGACCGTCGAGCGCCTGGACACTCGGCGGTGGATTCCGAGGGCGGTGTGATATTCCAAATTCCAATTGCCGGCCTCTATCTTGTTCAATGGGATTACGAAACCTGTGGATTCGGGCCCTCGTTTGGTGGACCTTACATATCGAAGCACCGCACATGTAATCGATGTGGTCAGTGGCTCTCGTGCCGTGCCGTAAGCCGGAGATGTGGAGCATGCGTCCGGGTCGGGTCGAAGAACGAAAGCGGGAGAGTTGTACGGCCAGCTATCTTCGCTTCCATTCCCCCGATGCCCGGCCACCATACTTGCACCTTTCCTAGTGACTGCTGGTAAACACCACCCAAGGGCATTGTGGATGCACCTGGGAACGGCGGTCGGGCGAGATACGTGGCCCAATTGGGCCTGATATATGGGTCGTACGCTGTGTGGGTGAACCACGGCTGAATGCCACTGACAGAATGCAGGATGACCGGTGACCTTCCGTTTGCCTGCGACGCGAGTTGAATTCTGAGGCCCCTCGAAGCGAACTTGCCAGCTTGGAGGAGGATCGATAGTAATACCGGTCTCGGCTATCTGATACACCTCCCTCCCTGAGAGTCGCGATCGGAAACGCAATATCGAGGACCGAGTTTCCGACAACCGGAACTGGTGCCGCAGGCCAGGGTCGTTGCCCCCTCCTTTAGTTCTGTGTCAATGCTTGTCGTTCCACTTCCGTAAATCGATGGTCCCACCAATCTGGGGTATTTTGCTGGGTTTGTTTTCCGGACGACTGTTTAAGCAGTAGAAAGCCCGTACCGCCAATTACAACTCAGAGGTTTATCTCAAGGAAACAGGGAACCGCAACGGAGCCGCAAACAAGGCATGGCGGAGAGTAAAACTAACTCATTCCAAACCGTACCATAGTAATCTCGAACCACGTCCTCGCGTTGAGATTTGCCCCGGCTGATCGAAGATCGCATGCGCACGCGGCCCATATGCATATGGTGGATCCCTCGGGGTCGGGCTTGCGCGAAGACTGGGCCGAGACACTGCCCGCAGCAATCGAAGTTTTGAACGATCGACACTGCGACCCCAGCACAGCCGGCGGGAAACCCTACTCTCGTGGCTTGTGTGAACCTATTGGATGTGGGCCTCCGAGGAGCAATAGGACCCCGGCGAAGCCGGGGGCGAGTTTGGTACGGATTCGCACCATTTCGGTCGAAATTTGGGCCTGATCTTAGATACCTTTCGCAACATTTCGGGCGTGAGACCCCGGAAGGTTTGGTACCCGGTCGGGTCACGGCAGCACCATGGGCCAATGTCTAATCACGGTGTGCGGTCACTCGTGGTCGCTGGGGGCCACCACCATGGTACATTCTTCGCCCATCCCGGCATGTATTCCGCAGTGTCTCTTATCACGGACAATCGCACGGTCCTCATTGCCCCTCTGGGGCTATGCAAGATTCTCCAGCTCCCCTGTGGCCATGATGTGTTCTCGACCGCCAGAGCTTGCAGTGGATTCCCCCGGCCTCGACATCCCGGATGCGAATTCAACGGTGGTTCCATCACCAAACACCCACACACCGGTGAGCCGGTTTCGGTTCTACGTCCTCCAACCATTATCTAGCTCGTTTACATTTCCAACTGCTCCCGCGTCGCTCAGCACCGCCCCTCCATCAGGTACATACAACCTGTGTGACCTCTCGAAGGCCCTAATTCCACCTGCGAGTTATCTTCAATCACTAAAGAAACATATTCTCAACTTGTCCACTGAGGCTCTTGAATGGTACGTGACGAGGATTGATCTGGAGACCACTCCTGGAAACTGGTACACCAGTAACGGCAATCTATATGAAGACTGGGAGGAAGGACACTCGTGGGTACAGTCCGTCACGAACATCTCAGCTGTTCTGCCACGTTTTCCGCGACCGGTACTCTCGGATACATGACCATCCGACTCCAGGAATAAACCAATTTGGGATCATCGCTCCGTGGCAATTCCTGTGTGTAATCTCGACGCCGCAGAAGGTTTTGTCCAGTGGCGAAATGACCCTCGAGAGCTCTCACGATCAGCAAACTTTTGAAGTTCTCAGATGTTCCACGGTGGACATTGGTGGATGTATGAAGGATTTTGCCCCAAGGCGGGAATATACAATATTTCTACGAAATTTGGGTTATTTTGAGGTTATATACACTGATTCGCACCACCTGGAGTGGACTTTCCGTGGTCTCGTACCAAATTGCGGACCAAACTTGCGGCAGAAAGTGCGGAACATTTGCGCCGATTTTTTCCTCGTCGGGGATCGAACATGCCCCCGGCTTCGCCGGGGTCCTGGAGCAATACATAACGATCGAAGGAGGCAATCGAGATCATGTGCAAAGATCCGTAAAGGGTCGCCCGGGCGCCTGGTTGGATTATGATAGGAACTGATGGAGGCTTATAAGGGGATGGTCCCCTGTATTCCGTGCCCACTCCAATCCACTTGTCATCGCGTCCACTGACCCGTCTTCCTCGGCACTGAGCATGACTGGCACCCTCAAGAACGACTTTAGCCCGAAATGTCGGTGCACTTGCCCTCCCAAGGTCGATGGGCCCGGAGCGGATACGGAAGAGAATCGTGTAGTCGCGTTGTTCTCTTCGCAAACTTCGTTTGTTGGTATGTGCCCCAATTTTGCTCTTCGGATTCACCCTTCCTAAGGTACCTGTTCAACCTCAGGACCTCCCGAGCTCCCGCCAGCAGAAATCGTGGAGGTGTCGCGTGGTTGGGATCGCTCATTCGAACCCCTACAATCCGCTCTGTCTCCCGGGGGCGGACGAAAACCACTGGATGCTCTCCCTGCTGAGAAAGCCATCGGGGTGATAGATGTCCTAGAACGAGTGAGCGCAAAGTGGCTTGGCTGTGTCATAACCGGCTAACGTCAACGAGGGTTCGCGAGATGGTTCTCCTCTGTGCGCCCACCACCAGAAGAGGTTTTCTATTATGCTTAGGAAGGTATGCCTCGAGCACCGGCGATTGCCGCCCCCGTACACGATAACAGGAGAGTTGAAGCGGATCGGAGAACACCCTTGTGGGAGGGGCGGCAACGCTGATGTATGGCGTGGCATCAGGAAAAACCCGATCGGCGATCTTTCACGCGGCGAAGTGTAAAAACCTGGATTTGACGCTCCGCGGGATAAACAACGCGTGAGTACGTATAATTAGGGGATTTTTCTGAGGAATACCATAGATACCAGAGAATGAATTAAAGAGATTGATCTACGCCCCAAGCAATATCTCCATTCCAATATTACTTGTCATTACTGGGGTCTACGACATCAAAAGGTACGTTTGTCGATTCTGAAGTGAGTTTACGAAGAATGTATCACATTTCTCAAGCACGTTATCGGAATTCCAATCCACCCGCCAACTACCGCTGAAACAGGGGAACAACTGGATGCTTTGACGGATCCTGGAAACCTCGATGACCTCACTCTTTCGGTGTTCAGGCCGGGGGTCGCGCGTTACCTTGTATAAGCCATGGTGCAGCCCCGGTACCGCTCGGAAGGGAGAAAACCATTCAACGTAGGCGAGATGTTTCGATTGCAGGGATTGGAAGCACGGGTTGGATGGATCGGGCAATTTGAAAACAACCCTGACTTGGGCGACGCGAAAACCTGTGCCAAGACAACTGAGATGTGTCACACCATATCATTCAATGCATGGGATTTACCTTGGATATCGCCGCATTCACTTGGTCCGCTGTCGGTGGATGTGTCGATGAGGACTGTGTCGAACCTCGTAGAAAGCTTGCGACCGGATCTCGCTCTGGACCGACGGCGCACGTGGACAACGTCGAGTGTGTCATCTGCTTCCGTGCGTCCTTGTAGATCCTGGATCCATATCTTGACCTTTTGGAAGACCGGGACACGGCTGAAATCAAAGTTGAAGTGGGAAATAGTGTTCTGGAGTTCGGATCGAGATGCTTGTGGGTTTGCATAGCGAACGAGGAACTTCGAGAGGGCTCCGTGGAAGTCTCTGGCCCCATATTCGCTGCGAATATCATTGAATGTCATCATGGCGGTGGGATTCCGAGCAATTTGTATGTGGGTGCGATGGCTACTTGGGGGGGGTCCCTTTTGGTGGTGGGGGGCGGCCACGGAGTCGCCACTGGATGAACTCGTCAAAGCGGGTGATTGTTTCTTTCCGTTCGAGCCAGACCACCATTTGCGCAAGCTCATCTTTTCGATTGGTCGCGGCATACGCATCCTTCGCGAGGTCAATATGAAGACGTTCCGAATGTTCTGTGTTGTAGTTATCGGTTGTCCCAAAGAGCTGGATTGAGGATGTGTAGTGGAGGAGAGAATGGAGTTTCGGAAAATTGAAGTCGTCTCGGATACGAAGTTCGACAAAGACTGATTTGTTCGCATGAAAGGCGTCGAGAGCAATAGACATGTCATTGAGTGTCTGGTCTGTGTGTGATGGAAGCTGAGCGAGGTATAGGAAGTCCAAAATCCCCCGCACAGCACGGAGTAATTTGTCAGAAGAACAGTTATCTGGGAGGGGTAAACCAATGACGAGGCCAAGGAGTACCTTGCACATCTCGGCGTGTTCCTTCCCCGATATCCGTGAGAAGCCTGAGATCCCTTTCGAGAAGTGTCGGACATTGTGATTTGGTGGCAGGCAGCGGCACCGGTGGTCAAGTTCCAGGGAACCAAATGCGGATTGCAGCCATGATATAAGGTGTTTGGTCATACCCTGGTGAAGCTGGTGGAGGACGTCGGGGGTAATTGACTGATAGATATTGGCGTAGGGGAGAAATTTCCAGAACGGGTTGAGGACCGGTTTTATTCCAATGCCACTACACCAAGCTGCGTACTCCCTGGGTTGTTCCACTGGGTCGTACTCCTCCAGAGCCTCCAAGATGTCACTGACATCACGCGGGTGGCACGGTACATTTTCCCCAAGTGGACCAGAAGGCACCCCCTTCGGACATTCTGTCGTTTTCGTGCAGCTGACGAGGCACTGCTCCGGATGGTCACCCGCATACACGGCGAGGATTGGGTGACACCGGCGAACAAGACCATCGCCGCTCTTCATCCGCACACCCTCTGCCCCCGCTGTTTCCAAAGGACGAAGAACACGCCGCATACAGGCATGAAACAAATTCTGACTCGCGCGGCGCTTGCTGGATTCGCTGACCATGTGGTCGAGACGTGCAACCGGGAGGTATGCGAAGAGGACTTGAGCGTGTTTTGAAGGCTTTCGGCGGATTTCCTTTGGAACATTCCCAATTGTGACATACACGGGATATACTGATTTCCCTAAGAACGATGTAACGAGTGTCTTGTCCGATGAGATGTGGACTGGGATAATTGTTGCGCCAGGGGTTTCCTTTTCGACAGCTTTCTGAGATCAAGGTGAGCCGAAATCAGGGCTGCTGTTCTAGGGTTCACACTGACCTGGACTCCCCACCACCATTTCCCAGTGTGCATATCGCCGTAAATCCGGATGGTCATATCTGCATCAGCGTAGTGCCGCTCGGGTTTGAATTTGAGGTGTGGTGTAAGGTCATGGCGCCCATATATCTCCGCGATGCAGTCGAGAATGTTCCGGTGGAAAATCTCGAAGTTCTCTCCATCGACTGTGACCTCCTCTCGACAGAACTTGGGGCAAAATGACGGCAATGTGTCGATTTTTTTATTCAGACCATTCGAGCTTGTGTATGACATGTTTAGCTGTTCGTGCAGCTGGACAAAGGCGGTGAGGCGACGAAAATGGGAAGTCTGCTGACCACGCTCACCCCGCTAATATTCAGCAGCTCAGTGAATGATGTAGCGCTGGGACCACGAAGCTTTGCCCACTTCGCAATCTCCCAGTCAATCTGAGATCCAAAGGGGGAGTACGGATTCTCAGACGGCCCGCCGAGGGCATTCTCGTATGCCTGCATAGCCGCGATCCCTTCGGAGCACACTTCGCCAGCACGACTACCTGGGTAGTGAACTACTGTTGGCTCCACCCACAACTCCTCCTGCGATTGTACAATTTCCGGCCTGGTGAGGGTGCGACCATGTTCGTCGTCGTTCGTATTTGTGTTCGCGTTGATGTGATCCGAGTCGTCGTTTTCGTTCAAGGGATCATCGAAGCCATCGTCTGAGCTGCTGTTTGTACCGTGGCTGTCCGAGTCATTGTCTGTGGTGTCGGAGTTGACGCTGAAATCGACATACTCTTCGCCATCTGGGATGGTTTCATGCCGCATAAGTGATTTCATCACAAATGTCAAGCCAAGTAATTGAGCGTACCTTCAAGGTGTATCTGCCCGTGGTCAGTAGGCGTGGGTGTTGTCGGCGTGAGTCGGGGGGAATGACTGAGTGTTGGGGGCTCAGGCTGTGGCGGAGAGATGGGCGGCGATGTATCCGATCCCGAGTTTGGTGTGAGCCGGGACTGTCGTACTGCAATGCATGCTGGTTTCTTGGTTTGGCTAAGGTGCGATTGTCGATATCTTGGGTGGCTGAACGTTTTCCCGCATCCAGCACAGCGCACTGCTGACATGGTGGCCATATGTCACCGGCTAAATGTGAGTGTGTGAAATGTCAAGAGGACTTACAAACAGCAACGCACTTTGTCACTTGGCTCCCTCTGTCGGTTACCTCCCTCCACCAAGCTTCCTCTATGGCACGAAAGGGGTCCACCAAACCTCCTCCAGAAGAAGAGGAAGAGTCCGCTGAAGTACCTCGGA
>Ga0307516_10004000_pt1 | contig 18496 bp, 13 predicted proteins | sample 19_EM_MG_FD_203310 | JGI IMG/M metagenome (GOLD analysis project Ga0307516, IMG submission 203310) | Populus trichocarpa ectomycorrhiza microbial communities from riparian zone in the Pacific Northwest, United States - 19_EM | ecosystem: Host-associated > Plants > Roots > Unclassified | place... | reverse complement strand
ACCCACTTATCCTCAAACGCGAGGAAGCCCTCGCCAGCGCGCACGTGCGTCCGCGTGCAGCGCTTCGTCGCGCCGTCCGCGTCGGGGTCGTGCTCGATGCGCACCGGCCGCCGCTGCGCATCCGCCACCCCCCAGAACCCGCCGCGCCCGAGCAGCGGACACGCCCCGTCGAAGATCGTGCCGCGCCGCAGGAGCGACACTGCCCCCGCCTCCGCGCCCACCAGCGTCGCCGTCAGCCGCAGCTTCAGCCCGCCCCGGCTGCGCGCGCGCGAATACCGCCCCCCCTGCGGCAGCGACACTTGCACGCTGATCGTCGGCCGCGTGAAGACCGGCGGCGGTGGACGCGCTCGCGCCGTCGTCGTCCCGACGGACTCTGGCCGCGACTCCGGCAGCGGCGGGAGGACGCCGTCCGCGGTCGGAGCGGGCCCGCTGTTGCCGGGGGGAACTGACTCCATTTCTTCCGTTCTTCCGTTCTTCCGTTCTTCCGTTATTTCTATTTCTTGGTTCTCGCTTCGTTTTAGCTCCGGCTCCGATGTAAAAGATTTCGCAGGATCGGAGAAGGGTGGTGGCGGGAAAAAATAATAATGACAGCGGGCGGGGCGGGCGGGCGAAATGCGTTTAATTATATATCCATCGATCTGGCTATCTGTGTTGTGTAGCTAGACATCTGTCAGTCCACCGTTCTAACTATCTCCCTCCTATCATAGCACATACCTCCATCCTACCCCTCGGGGTTGACGTGTCGCCGTCGACGTGGCCCGCCGAGTACGGCTTCTGCGATGCCATTCGCCACGGCCTGACTTGACCAGTGCGTATCGGGCGCGGGGGACATCGTTGGCTACCGCTACGTCCGTCCTATCCGGGCATGCACGTAAGCCTGCACCGCTGCGTAGAATACGCGTCACTGTGTCGCACTCGGCTACGGCCACGACCTGCTCTCGTCATTAGACTTTATAGGCCTGGGTGGAGGGAAAAGGGGAGTTACAACGGGAAACCTGCAGACTGATCGAGGTCGGGGTCGGACAGTGGACGGGTATACATCGCCATAATCCAGCGCGATTAATGACGAAAAAAAATCATGAGACTTTATGACGGGAACCGGGCTAGTGTGCACACCGCCGTGATAGGTCGCATGCGATCAATGAATTGACCAAGAAAAATCATTAGACTTTATCTTACTTCGGAGAGATGATATCCAACATAAAAAGGAAAAAAAATAATCCACAGGCCAATCCAGTCATCTCATCTACAGCAACTAACCGCCAACCGAAAAGTCTCTCAGGAGCCCGACGTTGACCTTCGTCGTCTTGGGCCCGTTCTTGGCAAGCACCTTGACCGCAACGATCTTGACCGACGTCTTGTAGCCAAACCTGCCCTCGCCCTTGAGCTTGCCATTCGCGTACGAGAACTTTATGTGCGTGGTTCCCTGTTGGACAAGCGAGTCACCGTCGTCGAGGTAGAGCTCACCGCTGGCCTTGCCGTTCTTTCCGGGGACCACGATCAGCTCAAAGTCCTTGGAGCGGACCTCAGCCGTGGTCATCGAGCCCTTCGACCTGCGCTTGGGGATGATGCTCCCGCCCTTGAGGAACAGCGGGATCTCGTCAAAGCCGATGTTGGTGAAGGTGGTGCTGCCGGGCTTGACCAGCTTGAACGTGTTGTAGTCGTACCAGATGTCGTTGGGAAGGTAGATAGCGACCGACGTCTTGTTCTCCTGGGTCACGGGCGCGACCATGAGAGACGGGCCGTATAGGTACTGGAGGTCGATGGGCCAAGTCTTATTGTCCGCGGGGTAGGCGAACCACAGGGGCGAGACCGAGGGCGTGCCCTTCTCGTGCTGGCGCCACATGGCCGTGTAGATGTAGTCGAGGAGGGCGTAGCGGATATCGGTGGCCTTGCGTGCGGCCGAAGCCACGATCTCCCAGCGGTAGGGCTCCTGGCTGATGGACGTGTCGCCGTTGTGGTTACGGTAGAAGGGGGCGAAGGCCCCGAGCGTGGTCCAGCGCGCGCACAGGGTCGAGGTGGTGTTCCCTCCGAAGCCGCAGACGTCGGCGCCGACGAGGGGAACCTGGTAGATGGACGCGAACTGGAGGACGCCGCTGATCGAGTTGCGGTAGTGGCTCCAGGTAGACATGTTGTCTCCGAGCCACTTTCCGACCTTGCGGCCGGCGCCAGCGAAGGTGCTGCGGGTGATGATGAAGGGGCGCTTGGTGGGGCGGCGGGCAAGCATGGCGTCGTAGGTGGCAGTGCTCATTGAGGTTCCGTACAGGTTGTGGACGTCGTACTCGAGGTGGCCATCGGCGTGGACGATGTCGGTGTGGACGGTGCGGTCCGAAAGCCCGAACGAGACGTCGTTCTGGATGTCGTAGGGAGGGTCGATGTAGTCGGCGCCGGCTGGGGTCTGCCTCCTGTGCAGCATCGCGCCGCCCTCGAGCACCCCGGTGTCCAGGGAGCCGGACAGCAATCTTGCCATGTTGTAGCGGTACTCGCTTCCACGGGACATGATGGACCGGTTCTCGGCACCGGTCTCGGCGAAACCCCAGACGGGTCCGGTGGGCTGGCGGACGGGCAGGCGAGCGGGGGGCATCATCTGGATGACCGCCTCGCCCTCAGGGTCCTCACAAGGGTATGAGCAAAAACTGGCGGGTTCTAGAGCACCAATCAGGATCGTCCGCATGAAAGCAGCGGAAATGGCACGAACCGTTCATGTCGATCCACGACCCATCGACATCAACTCCGGTCTCGGGGTCGAAGAAGATCTTAAACTCACCGTTGTACCAGTCGGTGGTGTTGGAGTGGAACCCTGCACCGGTGTCAGCGATCGCTCCGCCAACGGAGGGGGATAAAGGACGTACAGTCGGGAAAAGCAGTGACGCCGGGCCAGACAACACCCTTGTGGATCTCTCCATTGCCCTCCTTGAGGAGAACGCCCATGTCGACGGCACGCTGGAAGCTGGGGTACGGCTGGTAGGCGATGGCGGGGTCGATCATCATGATGTAGTGCTGGTTGTTCGCATGAAGAGCGCGGACGATAGTCTGCATCTTCTCGAGAGGGAACCTGTCGGGATCCAAGGTGAAAATCCAGCGGTTGTACATGTAATCTGGTTTTCATCAGCCACAACTCGGTTCCGAAAGGAGGAATGCCCCGCGAGGACGTACCGATGTCTGTCCACATGGTCTCGAGGGGGATTTTGGCAGCGCTATAGTTCCCAATGACCTGCACCGCGATGTCAGCGGAGATATCGGAATGGGAAACCGGCCGAGAGCGGCGTCTACCTCGGCGACATCGATCCAGTCACGGTATCCATAGCGGCACTGATGGCTTCCTAGTCCCCAGTAGGTAACCATGGCAGGCAGTCCGACGATCTCGGAGTACTGCTCGGCCACGGCGGTGGGGGTTGGGCCGGAGATGAACGAGAAATCGAGGATACCGCCAATGATGTTGTACTGCAGTTTCATGGTCCCCTTCTCGCGGCCCATCTTGATGTCCATGCCGTTGGAGTTCGTCAGCAGCACGCCGTGAGTTCCGCCGGCGCGGTGCTCAAAGTAGATGGGGTGGACACCGTAGAGGTTCGAGTCTTTGGGGACACCGTAGGCGTCCCTGCTCCAGAGGGTGCGGTTGACATTGTGGGGAAGGCGGAAGCTCTCGGTGTGCTCGCCGAGTCCGTAAATGTTGGGGTCGCTACCCAGGTTGGTCGCAACGTTGATGTACTGCTGCTCGAAGACCAGCGGGTTCCCGGTGGTGTCGAAGAGCTTCTCGCCGGTGGACCTGCGCGACACGGTGAAGGAGAAGGGCTGCTCCTTGAAGTTGAAGACCAGATCCGCGGACTCGGCCCGGACGCTCGCGGCGACCGGACGGGGGAGCGCGAATTCAGGGACCTCGTAGCGCTTGGTCTTCGGATCGTAGATCTTGACGTGCAATCGCTCCTCTGTCGGAGTCAGCAGCCCGTCGGCCACGCTTGGCAGAGACCGGGGGAGGGGAACTCACTCGTGTCGTAGTTGACCGTCAGCTTCAGCAGAGCCAAGTCGGGCCCGTAGATGGCGCAGCCCCCACCAATGAGATTCAGATCGGCGCTCAAACCGCTGTCGTGCTTCTGGACGTTGGCGGCGGCGTAGCCCTGGCACCGGCTGGTGACATTGGGGGTGAGGTTGGCGAAGATGGTACTGACGAACAGCAACGACGCAGCGAAAAAGCGGGTTCTGACCGGCAAGCTCCACATGGTTTGGCCACGGGGAGAGGTGGAGGTGGAGGTGGAGGACAGGAAGCCACGGTCTCGAGACGGGGGGATTGGGCTTCGCGTTTATACTGCTCCGTATGGTCCCTGCGACGGCCGAACGTGCGTGTGTACCTTTTGGCAGCATGACATCAGAAGGCAAGAGTGTATATATAGATATATAGAGCAGGACACTACACGCCCGAGATTGTCCGGGGGGCCGTCGATCGCCAGCGCGCTCTTCTCATCCGGGAAACCCTCCAGTATCTAGTTGACCAATTGTGCAGAAACCCAGCACCTGCTGGCAGCTGCTCCCGTTCCCCTTTCCCATTTCCCGCTCCGCAAAAGGCTTGCACTGCTGAGAGTGGCGGTGAGCGTGAGGACATCCGCTGTCCTCATTGATTCCAAAGATCCTGTGCTAGGATTCGCCCGTGTGAGGTGTCACAGCCAAGTCGGCCCAATCACGGAAACCTCGTCCAGCACACGCACGGGATCCGGGAATGCCCTCCTCTCTGCAGCCCGTAACTAGGCTCAGTCTTGGCCCGTTGCACTCTAACGGCCGTCTCGACGTCGTGGCTTGTCCATCCGAGGAATGCGAGGAATTGTTACATATGCAGGCGTCGCAGCCCTTGCAACTGCATGGAGTGATCAGAGTGATCCGGACTTCGCAATAAACCATCGTAAAAGGCAAAAAAATGTAGAGTAAGTGTGTAGATGCCGTGGAGATGCCGAGTGAAAACAAAACAGAAAAAGACGGAGAGATTTCCTGGCTGACTGGCTGGCTGGCTGCATCCACATATATATTCGTCCGTCCACCCGCCGACTCCATGCAACCACCCAGCGTTTCTTCTCACCGAGAAGAAGCAATCCTGTAGGTAGATAGATAGGCTGTCAGTAGAGATAAGTGCCAAGATCGAAACGGTGGACAGACCAAAAAAAAATCGGCCGTGTGTAGGGTTATTTATTACCCGTAGCGTAGCATTGCACTCCCAGAGACGACACACGGACTGGGAAGGAGGGCAAGGGGAGATTATGTATCCGCGGGTGCTGGAGGGAGAGTATGTAGAGGTAGTGAAGGTGGACACATCCGGAGATGCCGACTGCTGTGCTTCACTTCACTCCTCGTGTATGCACGCATCCAAGTCAAGTCCAAATTAAGTCCAGCCTCCCAGTTCCGACGACAGCTCCACGGATTCCAAGCGACCCGTGCGGATACAATATTGGAACTGGGCGTGGAGCGAGGGAGCAGTGAACCCCCGGCCATCTGCCATCTGCCATCTGCCCGTCACTCTTCATCACGGCAACGACGATACACAGCTGACTGTCCAATCGAACCAGAGAAAAAAAAACAAACGTCATATGGTATCTAATGCTCTCCCTCCCCCCGTCCAACCGCAACATACGTACCGCTCTCCCTCCATTACAATGCAAGACCCGTACGTTTTAAACATCGCACGTACAGTCCTCCATCTTTACAGAGTATGTGGTCGCGATATATCCCACCACTCACTCATACATCCCCCCCCCACACACACTATACTACTACTCCACACTGGCTGTCTATGGGAATCCGCAGAGAAAATAACGAGAGAAAAGAAAGAATCACAGAAGAAGATCCCAGACTATACATGTGAACTGTACCCGCTATTCCAATCCCTCCCCTTGCGTCCGAGTATCTTCCTCGCTTCGTCGACCAGAAACACCGTGCTCGTGAGCAGCACCAGCACGACCAGATCCCGGAGCCCTAGCGCCTCGGTCTGAAACACACCCTGTAGTCCGGGCATGTAGATGACCGCCAGCTGTCCCAGCAGGCTGAGCGCGACCGCGATGTTGAACATCTTGTTTCCGAGCAGCTGCACCTCTCCCTTGAGGATAGACTTACCCTCGGAGCGGCAGGCGAGCGCGTTGAACATGTCGAAGAACACGAAGCACGTGAACGTCATGGTGGTATCCCGTGCCGTGACGATGCCGTCCGCTGCCATCTCCTTGATGTAAATAAACATGGTGCCGACCACGATTATGGCCGCCGAAGTGAATATCCGCTGGATCACGGGACGCGTCAGGATCTGTGCGTCGCGGGAACGTGGTGGGCGCGTCATCACGATGGGGTCCACCGGTTCGACGCCAAGGGACTGCGCGGGGGGACCGTCCATGAGGATGTCTGGATGGACTGTTAGCTGCGATCACCCAATAGGTAGCACCGGTTACACGTACTGATCCACAGGATCTGCATGGGGTTCAACGGGTTCTTCAGCCCAAAGAACGTGCTGAGGAGGACCAAACTCAACGCGGCAACGCTAGTGCTGAGCTGGAACGTCAGGAAGTTCTGAATGTTGTAGAAGATCCCCTTGCCCTCTTCGATGGCAGCAAGTATGGTAGAAAAGTTGTCGTTGCTGAGGATCATATCCGATGCCTCCTTCGCGACATCGGTTCCCATGATCCCCATAGCAATGCCGATGTCCGCCATCTTGAGCGCAGGAGCGTCGTTGACGCCGTCTCCAGTCATCGCCACGACTTCCTTGTTCGCCTGCAGAGCCCGAACGAGTCTCATCTTGTGCTCCGGGCTGGTCCGAGCAAAGATGCTGGTGGTTGCCATGGCGTGTCGCAGCTGCGAGTCCGACATCTGGTCGATGTCTTCTCCGCGAAGAACGGACTTGACCACGTCTGGGCCGCTCGGGAGCAGCGGCATTCCGAGCTTTCGTCCGATCGCAGAGGCGGTGATCTCCGAGTCGCCGGTGATCATGATGACTTTGACGCTACCACGCATGAGCCGACGGATCGCATCTTCTACCCCTGGACGCGGCGGGTCGTACATGCCCACAGACCCGGCGAATGTCAACCCCGAGTAAGCTTCGTCGTTATTCGTGTCGTTCTTGCCGATTTTGGTCGTTCCCTTTGCGAATCCAAGGACCCGGAGGCCCTCCTTTGCCATCGATTCGGCGGTTGCCAATGCAATGGTCCGGCGGGCATCGTCCAAGACAACCTCTCGTCCATCTTTAGTCAGGTACGTGTCACACTTGGAGAGAACCCGTTCCAACGCGCCCTTGATGTACACCGACGCGACACCGGAGTCCTGAGATTTGTCGCTTGCCACGACACCCATCCATTTCTTTGCAGAGGAGAAGGGAGTCTCTGCGATGCGATGGAAGTGGTCGCGAGCATCCTCTTCCGAGCCGAAAGCATCCATCATGTCCAATAGTGCCACATCTGTGGGTTGACCGACCCATCGAGAGTTGTTACTGGAGGGATCTTCGCTGATACCGATGTTGGCAGTCGCCGAAGCGGTCGAGCCAGAGAGTCTTGCGTTGTTGCACATATTGGCGATGCGCATTAAAGCCCGTACCGCCTGGTCTGGGGCGCTGGAAGTGAGTGTTGATCTTTCAACAGGACCGGGAAAGTCGAAGCTCCAAAGCTTGGTGACCGCTATGTGGTTCATGGTGAGCGTGCCGGTCTTGTCGCTGCACACAACGGACACACAGCCCAGGGTTTCAACGCTGGGCAGCTTCCTGACGATCCCACCTCTCTTGACCATCCTCAGCACCCCCAAAGCCAGCGTCACGGTGACGATGATGGGAAGACCCTCGGGAATGGCTGCGACGGCCAGCGATACTCCGACTTGAAACATGTCCATCCACGAGCGGCCCTGCCACAGTCCAATCAGAATGATCAATCCGATGACGCCAAAACTAGCATAGCTCAAGTCCTTCCCAAGCTTATCCATGGAGCTCTGCAGCGGTGTTCTCGGTGTCGAGATCTCCGCCAGCATTGCCGATATCGCCCCAAATTCGGTCTTCTGTCCGGTAGCAATGACTACTCCCCTGCCGTGTCCACTGCGGACCAGAGTTCCCATAAACGCGATGCAGGAGCGTTCCGCCACCGGGATTTCACCGAGTGTAGGATTCATCGAGCGCGGCGCAACGGCTTCCACCGATTTCCGCACCGGCTCGGCTTCTCCGGTAAGATTGGACTCGTCTATCTCGAGGTCGGCGGCGTGCGTTATCCGCAGATCGGCTGGGATGCGGTCGCCAGTAGAAAAGACGACCAGATCTCCGGGGACAAGGAGTGCCGCCATGACCACATGCGAGTGCGCTGCCCCCGAAGCTGCCGTCAAGTCGTCGCCACCTGCCGACTGTCCTCTCAGTAGGTGCGCATAGTGTGGCACAAGCTTATTCAGTGCCTCCAAGCTCTTCTCCGACCGGTATTCCTGCACGAAGCCGACCGTAACAACGATAAGCACCGCGACCGCTATGCTGACCGCGTCGTCATAGTTTTTCATCAAAAACGAGACCACCGCGCTGCCGAGCAGAAGTAGTATCAACGGCGACTCGGCGAATTGTTTGAAGAAGCGCACGTAGATCGTGTCCTGTTCCGGCTGGGGCAGTTCATTGGAGCCGTGTATTGCTCGTCGGTCTTGGACTTCTCGCGCGGACGAAATGCCGTGGGTCAGGCTGGTATCCAATCTCGAGGCTGTTTCTTCGGGAGAGAGTGTAGCAAAGATGGCGGAGGGAGGCTATGGCGATCGCACGAACTCCGTAAGTAAGGGTTTCATCGCGACCCGGGATCGAAGGGCATACAGCGGCGACAGACGCACTACCGGAGCTGGCCATTGAAGATCCAGCAATGGAAGAGGAGGAGGAGGAGGAGGAGGAAGGGGAGGAAGGGTCAAGGTTGCGTAGGGGAGTGCCGCCGAGGGGAGTATGTACCCTCGACATGATGCGAACCGGATTCACCAAAGATGCGACTAGACGAAGGAGCTGATTACCGGCAAAGGAGAGACCGCGTTGGGTGCATGTAGAAGCTGGAGTTGCTCGTAAAGCCGTTCGCAGGAGCCGGGGAAAACAAATCCTTTGCTGCAAGCGTGGGGCGGGATGCGGACTTTTTGGGGCTTTGCTGGCCTCCAGCAGTTGAGCGGAAAAAGCAATAAAAAGGAGAAAGCTGTTCTGGTAGATTGATTAGTCACGAGTGCTCCTGCTGCAGTAGAGTGCTGGTACTATATTCCACCCAAGTACCTACATAGGTAGAGTATGTAATCGCCACTTCTTTTCTGGCTATCCGATGAGCTGGTAGATGAGGTATGTACCTATTTTCCTGAGATCTGTCCGTTTTCAGGAGACCTTTTCGGACCGAATGAGTTGCCGAGGGAGGGGCGAGGGCCGGTCGAAGCGGGGCGGCGAGACAATCTTTTTCGGAGTTTCGGGGCTCCTATTGCTTACGACGATGTTCCTATGTTATTACTCTACTCTACGTGGAACCCAGTCTGTGTTCCCTTCTCCAGCGCAAAACCATGCAAGTGGACTAATAAGTTGTCGGGAACGACAGACGGTGAGATGAGAAGAGCTTCCGAGCTGGTGGCACATAGCTGCTCGCTTAATAATATCAGATAGATGGTCTAGTTAACTTCATCGGAGAAGAGTCGTATCGCACCTGCTACAGATCACTGCATTCGTATCGGGATAGGCCGAAGACTTGGCGCGAGCAGGGGCCTCGCCAGGGAATTTCTTTGATTTCGACGGTAAATCCTGGAGATGGCCCGTTCTCTAACAGAGCAGTAGATATATCGGATTCTTGCCGTGATGGTTGATCAAGAAATAACAGCAAGAATTTCGCAGCCTCGTCTGGACACAGCCAACACCTCAGCCCCCTAAATGTACCGATCTAGTAGCGTCACGTGCACCCAGAGTCATCCCGTCTTCGATTCCCAACCTCTTGAATTTCCGCGAGAGGCAGGAAAATCGCCACAGAAACTCGAAGCTCTACAGCAGAGGTGACCCTCTGATACATACTCGAACTCTTTGCCCATCATCAGTTTTTATCCTCTCTGTCGTGTCTCGGGCAGGATTCTTAAGACAACGCAGCAAAACCTCGGTCACTCATCACTCGCCTGTCCATATCGCGTTGGTATCATCCGAAAACCAAAACCAAACCAAACCCAACCCCCCCATCGGCATCACTCCTGCCGTCACCCACATTCCAATTCCAATTCCCCTGCAGCAGCAACGCAAGTCCAGCACCACCCATTGCCACCACCATCATTGCCACCCACGGAGCAGAGAGGAGTACCCTACATACGTACCTTTGACAAAACAACGCGCTTCCTCCCCCACCAACCCCACCCCAACTACCACCACCCCAACTGCAAAAACCAATAGGCTTACTCTCGCCAGCGAAACAACCATCGTTCTTCGCGTAGTCTTTGCATTATAACAGCTCGCTTCCACACTGACGCGTCGGTCGCGACAGCGCAGCAGCAACAGCCATGTTTTATTCCGAGACTCTCCTCTCGAAGACGGGTCCGCTCGCGCGCGTGTGGCTCAGTGCTAATCTCGAGCGCAAGCTCTCGAAAACCCATATCCTTCAATCCAATATTGAAACCTCGGTTGGCGCAATTGTCGGACAGAACCAAGCACCCATGGCGCTGCGGTTGAGTGGTCAGCTGCTGCTCGGTGTCGTCAGAATTTACTCCCGCAAAGCGCGTTATCTTCTGGAGGACTGCAATGAGGCTTTGATGAAAATCAAGATGGTCGGTCATCCCTCGGTCACGCGGTCAGTGCACAAACGCCTAATGACTTACTCCGCCAGGCTTTCCGTCCGGGAAATGTGGATCTTCCCGCCGGTGCTATCTCGCATACATCCGCTCAACTCACCCTTCCAGACGTCATCACCGAGCTCGATCTCCTTCTTCCAGATCCAACTCTCGACCTCGGCGGTCTGGGCGACCTCCCGGTGCGATCAGGACACCAGAAGCGCAACGCGGATATCACGCTGGATCCTGACTCCTTCGTGAGCTCGCTCGAACAGCCTCGCGGCTTCGACCACGATGACGACCTACAATTGGAGGATGAGATTTTGGACATCGATATCGGAGAGGACCGCGACATGCCGATGAGGGGATTGGAGGATGTAATCATGGATTCCGATTCGATGGAAATCGGCAGAAACGCACCCCTTGGCCGAGACCTTGACGGCGACCTTTTCGATGAGTCCCGTATGAGCCTGGGCCTTGGGGACATAACGCCCAAAGCGCCCCGTGAACCCACGCCTGTTTTCGGGTTCGACGATGATGGGCTGGATTTAGGTCTAGATGATGACAATACCGCTTTTGGTCGTGGTATGGACATCGACCTGGATCCCGACCTGACGATCCAACCTCCTGTGGATCAGGAAGCTACGCCTGCACCAGAGACTACAGCTCCGGTAGTAGCTGATGAGGAAGTCCCCCGTGAACGCACAGCATCAGTCGCGCTAGCTGTCGATGCTGCCGCTCCCGCTGAGCACGTCAACGAAGAGGCTGAGACAACCGCTGTGCGCGAGGAGTCAGTAGCACCTCAAGCTGAAGCTGAGGGTAGCATGTTTGACTTGAACCGGGAGAGTGAGGATATCGAGTCAGATTATGCTGCTCAAGAGCAGCCTCGCAGGCGTACCAGGGTTGTTATTGACACGGTTACTGAAATCAAAGCCAAGGAGCTCAGAGCGCAACAAGCTGATGGCAGTCGCCTCATGAAGGAACCCAGTTACTTGCCTCGTGACCCCGCCATCCTTTCTCTCATGAGCTTGTCGCAGAGTGGAGGCCTGGCTCGTTCGATCTGCTACCCCAGAAACATTGCCCCCGAGTTGGCGAACCTACTTTCACCAGAGTTTGTTAGGCGCATGGCAGAAAAGAAGCGTAAACGCGATGCTACGCGAGCGATCGAGGAGGAGGGCGAGGAGACACGGCCCAGCCCGTCCAAGCAACCCAGGCTTTTGGTCGAGGAGGAGGAGCAGCACGTTGAACCACCTGCTGCAGCGTACGAGGAGGATGAAGTGATTATGGACGAAGTCATGGAGCTTCCCGATGGCGGTGACGCTTCCGTAATGCACTTCCCGGAGGAGCAAGATGACTTTGGTCCAAAGCAGGGCCGTGATGGTATGATTGTCGTCCACGCGGTTCCTTTCGTTGCTAATATTCGTAGGATCCGCCTCCCCGCAACCCGATATTATTCCTCAAGGCGATATTACCCAAGAGGAACAGGACACCATGGGCGATCCCATGCTGGAACCTTCCGTACCTTCCGTACCTCAAGTCGTGTCGCGTGAAACTCGACATGCCGTACATGTTCTCCGTGAGCAATTCGAAGTGAACCCTAAGAAGACCGTTGTCTTCCAGGAGCTCCTCCCCACCCAGACAACAACTAAGATGGATGCAACCAAGATGTTCTTCGAGGTCCTAGTTCTCGCCACCAAGGATGCAATCAAGGTCAAGCAGACGAAGGGATTCGGACAGATTGATATCCAGCAAAAGAAAGCTCTATGGGGAGCCTGGGCGGAGGAGAAGGACGAACAGCAGATTGCCGAAGAGGAAGAAAGAGCCCGCGATGCGGAGAAGGAAGCCGGCCGATCAATGATAATTGTTGGCACGGGCCGAACCGTGGGAGAAGCTACCGCTGCTGCCTGAGTAAAATCCACCCACTCGACTCGACTGGTTTGGGCTCGTGTGACGTTGGATCGGGAACTTGGAGTTGAGGAGTTCTTCTATTTGAGGTGGGAAATCCACTTTCTGTTGACTGTCTATTCCTTCGTTCATTGTGACCTCGTGCCGGAGCCCAGTGGGGTTGGGTCGGGGGCGGAAAGTGGAAGGAATCCTCTGCCCTCCGGAAATGATGTTTAATTGGGGTTTTAAGTCACGCGACGCTTACCTACGGCGGACGAGAAGGGCCCGCATGCTTCCTGTTTAAAAAAGTTCACCTTCTGTAAAATAGGTGGCAGGTTCTGGCTTTTTTTTTTTCTTTTTCTTTTTGGATTCTTGTTTCCTCCGGTATCAAATTTTGGGGGATGTCCCGCTTATCTTGTTTTTTCCTTGTCGAATGCTCGCTGGCTTTCTTTCTTTTCTTTTTTTATTCGCCCTTTAAGATCTCGATTATTCAACGCACTTATGTCGCACGGCCTCTTACTTCGTCTCTCACGGCTCGACTCGCAAGACAAAGAAGCGACTGATTTTACGAACAAAGACTGGCACGTGAAGAGGGTACCAACTCGCTTATCTGACGGGGACGGGAACGGGAGCAAATCGGACGGCGGGTATGGCCTGGAGAGCAAGAATATGTAGAAACCAGCAGTAGATAGAAACCAGCATGTGTGCGCGGTGTAAGGATGTGATGGGATCTGCTTGATGTGATCTGATCGATTGCGGGGCAGAAGAGGGGTGAGGGAAGAACGGATTGTCGGAAGGCTTGCTGCATTGACGACATGGGCTGGTTTGGCTGGCAGGCTGGCAGGCTGGCAGGCAGGCAGGCAGTCGCAGGGTTTCTTTGGAGAGGTTTTTTCTCTCCCTCGCTCTTCGATGGGGTTGGCTGGCTGGGGCGATTGATTGATTCTCGCCGTGATCGGATTCGTTTTATATGCAGCTAGAATATTAACAAAATATTAATTAGCGTTCTCGTAAAAGCCAATCTGGACCGTTTTGGTCTGCAAGCCAAGTGAACAAGACGGAAGTCGGAGCTGCAATTTCTCAGCTGCTTGCGGCGGGGAGGGAAGAAAGGAAAGATGAATAGAGAAGAAGACGGACACGGACGCGAAAAACAAGAAGAGGGAGAGAAAGAAGAGAAAGAAGAAGAGAAGAAGAAAAATAATAAGCCAACTCCCAACGGCCAACGGGCTTTTACTGCCGTTTATGCGTTTGTCGACCCGCCCAATCCCTTCACCCCGCCCCAACCCAAGCAAAACCACCCAGACTCTCTGGCCGTGCCCTGTATCGCTCGCCGCCTCTCTTTTCCGGTCATATCGCGAATCACGATCACCGCACACCGTCCCCAGTCAGCCTCCCGGCCAATAGCACCGCTCTCTGCGCTTGGATCGGCTTCCTCGGCTTCAATCACACTTCGATGGTTTAATCTGCTTCCCCAGTCGTCCTCTTCCACGCTGTCGTTCCCTCATTGCACCCTGACCCCTCTTCTCCGCTCCATCCGGCCAACCAGACTCAGTCCCCCCGCCTTCCTCCCCGCCACCAGACTCCTCCACCGCTCTCCCTGCTGCGCCGATATATCGTCTCCAAGCCCCGCCTTGAGGGGTTCCTCTGGCATAGTGTCGGTCATGAACGGCGTACGCGAGACAAGGCCCGACAGGCCTACTCTGAACGCCCTGGAAACCGACCAAGTCGACACCCCTCTAGCCTCCCCCGACACCGAATCCCAGAAATGCTGCAGCGACTCGTACCACAGCAATTCGGACACTTCGTCGCCGTCGTCGACTGCTACCCCGCCTCTGAATCCGTATCGGCGCACCGTCCGCACCGTCATACAGAAAGTCGACTCGCACTCGATCACCTTTGCGCCTTCGTCGACGGAACCGGGAGTGCACCCGTACGAAGACCCCACGATTGCCTTCTCTTCGGATGAGACACGGAGCGCTCTCGAGGCGGCGGCTGAACTGCTTAAGATTGGGCAGTGCGTGGCATTCCCCACCGAAACTGTCTACGGTCTCGGTGCAGATGCTACCTGCAACGCCGCCGTGCGATCCATCTATTCCGCCAAGGCCCGGCCTGCAGACAATCCGCTGATCGTCCACATTGCGTCCCTGAAACAGCTACGCAGGCTACTGCCCTGCCCGTTCTCCCCCACCCGCTTGCTCGCGCCCGAGGAGGAGCCGGTCGAGGAGGAAACAATTCCAGAAGTTTACCTACCGCTGATTCAACGGTTTTGGCCAGGTCCCCTTACCATCCTGCTACCCTTGCCGATCCCCAGTCCTCTCAGCCCCAATGTTACCTCCACCCAGCCAACATTTGCCGCGCGTATGCCCCATCATCCCATCGCGCTTGCGCTTTCGGCGATTTCCAAACTGCCAATCGCCGCACCTTCCGCGAATGCCAGCGGGAGGCCATCCCCGACCACTGCCCAACACGTCTACACGGATCTGAACGGAAAAATCCCCCTCATCATTGACGGCGGTTCGGCTGACGTAGGGCTCGAATCCACGGTCGTCGACGGCCTCCACGATCCCCCCATGGTGTTACGCCCCGGCGGTATCAGCGCGGAAGAACTCCGCGAATGTGGTGGTATCTGGGAGCGCTTGGTGGTCGCAAAGCGGGGCGCCGACGACACCGATGTGACACCGCGCGCTCCCGGGATGAAGTACAAACACTATTCGCCTCGTGCGGGCGTAATCCTCTACGACGTCGGCGCGAACCCGCCCACCAGCCGCGACATCCTCAACTCGGCACGGTACCTACGCGTCGGCATCGTTCGAACGCGCACATGGAAAGAAGGGTTCGCGCAGGCGGAGCTGGAGGCCTGCCGCCAGAAGTACGGCCCGATGCAAATGGAGATCTTCGAGAGGAGTCTCGGGAGCGACGGGAAGGACATCGGACGAGGCCTGTTCGCCGTGCTCAGAGAGCTGGACGAACTTGGCGTCGACGTCATCCATGTTGAGGGAATCGAGGAGTCCGACGAAGGACTGGCGGTCATGAATCGACTTGGCAAGGCGGCCAGTGTCGTTGTTAGGAAGGTTTCGCGGTAGTTTTTTTGTTTTTTTGTTTGACAGTGGGGGGTGGAGTTGCACATGCGATTTTTAGGTGGTATGATGATGTGACGATTGACGATCATTTACCTATGGACATGGATGAATTCTTTCTTTTTTTTTCTGACACTGACCTCCTCCTCCTCCTCCTCCTCCTCCTCTCCTCCTCATCGTCATCATTTTTCCACCTCTCGCTCTTCGTCTTCTTTTTCCTCGATTGCGAACAGTATCTTTCATTTGGTGCTCAAGGGGGCTTTTTTTTGTGATGTGCGTTGACAGTGATGGGAGAGAGCTCCATCATTTGTTTGACTTGTCGAATTGGGGGGTGTATTCTGGAATTGTTTGCTTGTTTGCTTGTTTGCTTGTTTGCTTGTTTGCTTGCTTTTTTTTCTTGTTCATTCTTCCCCCCCTTTTCCGTTTATGGAGTTGTTGGTGGTTTGGTTCTCATTTGGAATTCTTTTTTTTTTTTTGGTGCTTGACACTGCTACTCTACACTAGTGACTGTTTTGAGTACTTTAGTTGTAGATTGCATAACTAAACTATTGTGTCTCGAGCCAATGATTTGATGGTCAATTGTCTCTAGCAGTGAACAGAATACCGATACGTTCGGACAGGAGCTTCCCCGGGATATCTCTCATGCTACAAGATTAAAAAGAAAAAAAAGATACAGCGCGGAGAGCGGACTCAATGTCAATGGCTACATCCGGAGCCATCGCTATCACCCTCCTCTTCCTCCGTTTTGCCCTTCTTCCTCCTCGCCACCCGCTTCGTCGGTTTCTTCCTCTCCCCCTTCTCGACATCCAGAATGCGCTTCCTCTCGCTCCGTCCCCGCGCCTGCAGCTTCTCGGCCAGAGTTTTGAGCTCGTCCTCCTCCCCGGTCATGCCTACCAGGCTCTCGAGCAGCTTGATCTCGTCCGCCCACACCTTTGGGTCCCCGGCGGTCGGCGTCTCGAGCACCATCGGCAGGCCGTGCAGTCTCTCGTCGTTGACGATGAAGCGGAACGCCTCGAGCCCCAGGTAGCCCTGGCCGATGTTGGAGTGCAGGTCCCTCCTGCTGCCGAGCGGGGCCTTGGAGTCGTTCAGATGCAGGGCGCACAGGTACTGTCTCCCGACGATCCCGTCGAACTTCCGCATGACGTCGGCGTATCCCTCCGCGGTGCTGATGTCGTGCCCGGCGGCGAACAAATGGCAGGTGTCGAGACAGACGCCGACCCTGCTCTTGTCCGTGACCCCGGAGATGATGTCCCTCAGGTCCTCGAACGCGCTGCCGACAATGTTGCCGGCGCCGGCCATGTTCTCGATCACGGTCTTGACCTTCTTCGTCTCGGCGTGCGCTCTGTTGAGGGCGGCCGATATCCGTCCCAGCGCTTCGTCGCGGGGTTCGCCGAGGGTGCTTCCGGGGTGGAGGTTGTATAGTCCGATGCCCAGGGCCTCGCACCGCTTCAGGTCGTCGAGTAAGCAGCCGTACGCCTGCTCCGCCTTCGCGCGATCGTGCTGCGCGAGGTTGATCAGGTAGCTGGCGTGCGGCAGGATCTGCGTGGCCGGGTCGTAGTTGTGTTCCGCGCACGCGGCGCGGAAGATACCGGCGTCAGACGCGTCGAGCGCTGGGGAGACCCACCTGCGCTGCGACTTGAGGAACAGCGCGAAGGAGTTGCCGCCGATCAAGAGCGAGTTCGCGATCGCGTTCTGGATGCCCTTGGCGGCGCTGACGTGGGCGCCGATGAGCAGTCGCGGGTTGGCCAGACGTGTGGCGAGCATCTCGTTCGCTTTCGAGGCGGCGGAGGAGGCGGGGAGCGCGCGCTTCTTCGAGGTCGTAGCCGTAGCCGTAGCCGTAGCCGCAGTCGTAGCAGTAGTCGTAGCGATGGATGCGGTCCTGCGCTTTTTCGCCGTGGCACCCGAGTCTGAGTCTGAGTGCGTTTGCTTGCGTTTTTTCTCCGGCGTCGATTTTGGCGCCGACCTTTGGTTTTTGCTCTGGCTCTGGCTCTGGCTCTGGCTCTGGCTCTGGCTCTGGCTCTGGCTCTGGCTCTGGCTCTGCCTTCGTTTTCGCCTCGGCCTCGGCGCTGGCTTCTTCTCGCTCGCGCCAGAGCCGGAACCGTCCGAGTCGTGAGAGGACTCCTTGTACACTACCGCTTTCCGCGCGCGCCGTGCCGTCGAGGTCGATGTGCGGACGGCGACCAATGCCGCATGCGGGGGAGTAGGAGGAGGAGGAGGAGGAGTCGACATGGTGTGTGTGTGTGTGTTGGGGGGGCTGTTGTATATTATGGGAAGGGAAGGAAAAAAAGATGGTGCAGTGCGGGTGCAGGATGGGATGGGATGGCTGAGCCCCTTAGTGGCACTACCGGCTACATTGAACGCGTGTACTCCATGAGGAGTGATTTTGGACCTTGATACATATGTAAAATGGTTTGCACTAGGAATCGGTCTCGATAGAGATCGTGTCTCAATGCGTGTTGCTTGACCCCAGCTAGTACGTCATCGCCGTCAGATCCTCACACTAGTGTACTGGTACACACTAGGACGGAGCATAAGGTCGAGCGCAGCTGTTACGAAATATATGCAGGTGCTGGGGGTCCCCAAATACCCTTACACCCAAGTACAACTGAGTGGATCCCACACACATGTAATTCAGATGCCATCCTATCTCTCGATACATTTTTACTGCACACGTATCTCAGTATTTGCTAGCTAAAATTAAATGCATCTCGTACATAGACTCTCGATTTTGGGGGGGGGGGGGGGGGGGGGGGCGGGGGCGGGCCCGGGGGGGGGGGGGGGGGGGGGGGGAGGGGGAGAGGGCG
>Ga0307516_10003999_pt1 | contig 18498 bp, 18 predicted proteins | sample 19_EM_MG_FD_203310 | JGI IMG/M metagenome (GOLD analysis project Ga0307516, IMG submission 203310) | Populus trichocarpa ectomycorrhiza microbial communities from riparian zone in the Pacific Northwest, United States - 19_EM | ecosystem: Host-associated > Plants > Roots > Unclassified | place... | reverse complement strand
CGGTCTCCGGCCGGGTCGCCCGGCACCGGGCCGAGCGTGCCGCCGCACAGCGGACCGTGCCCGACGCGGATGCCCCCGCGCACGCGTCCTCGGGTCTGACGGACGAGGAGATCTCCAACCTGGAACTCCTTGGCAAACTCCATGAGCAGGGCGTGCTGTCGGACGAGGAGTTCGCCGTCCAGAAGGACCGCATCCTCAGGGGCTGACGGACCTACGACTCCTCACTCTCCCCAGGAGTGCCCAGCCACCGCGGGAACGGCCCCGAAACCGCGGTGACCTGGCCGAGCGCGACTCCGGCGACGATCACGCAACAGCACCCGATCAGCCACGAGAGCAGGGTGAACACATAGCCGAGGGACCCGAACTGGGCGATGCTCCGCTTCATGGTCGCGGGCATGAACAGGCCCGACGCATAGACGAACACGACCATGCCGACGCCCGTCAGAACGGCTCCGGGCAGCAGCGGCAGCCAGCCGATGCGCGCCGCGAGCAGCAGATGCTGCGTCCACCACCACAGCAGTACGGAGGTCGCCAGCGACAGCAGGACACCGAGCCACGTGCCGCCGCCGAAGCCGTGGCGCAACGGAGCCTGCAACAGCATCGTGGCCAGCCAGCCCAACAGCCACGCCAGCCAGCGCCACGCGGCCATTCGGGTGCCGGCCTTGGGTAGATCCCAGCAGCGTTCGCAGACCCTCTGCAGGGCACGGCTGAGGGCGGTCGCCGAAAGGAGCGTGACGACGATTCCGACAGCTCCGTATGTCTCCGTCGTGCCGCCCTGCGCGCCGAACGTCTTCTCGATGTCCTCGACCGGCGCGTCATTCCCGAGCATGGCGTGGACGGAGTCGACCAGCGCGTCCTTGACAGCCTTCGGCGCGAACGCGGCCACGACGATGAGCAGCGGCAGCGCGGCGAGGAACGTCTGGGCCGCCAGCCGCGCGCTGGCGTCCATCCAGTTCACGCTGATCAGCCGGCCGAGCATCCGCCCGATCACCGGTGTCCGCCGGGGCATTTCCTGAGCCGCCCTCGCCAAATCCCGGAGCTGCTTCCGATTCACAGTCCATTCCTCGCACAGAGAGGCCGCCACCGCCTCCAGGGGCTCGCGCGCTGCGCGCTTCCTCCGGGTGAATCAGCCGGAGACGGAGACCGCCGAAGCAGAAAGCCGTGATCACTTGGCTACCGTGCGGCAGGTGAAGGACGGCGAGTCAGCGGGGCGTCATACTCCCGGTGCGGCCAGGAAACTGCTGCGTACGGTCCGAGCGGATCCGCGGCACATGCCGGAGCGCATGGCCGTGTTCGCCGTCGAACTCCTTGGCCCGTCGGCCGCTGAGAGGACGGCCCGGCGACAGCCCGGGGGACCGGAACACCAGGCGGACACCGCTGAACGGGCACACCAGGTGGTGCGCCGCGGAGTGCGCACATCCGTCGTGGAAGGCTCCTTCCTGGGCGGCCCGTTCATGGCCCTGCTGCCGATCGCGTTCTGCGGTGCGCTGCTCGCCCAGGTGCGGATGGTGCTCGAACTCGCGGCCCTGTCCGGCCGTGACCCCGGGGACGAGACGGTCGTGGCCGACCTGCTCGTGGTCCAGGGCGTCCATCCGACGGTGGCACAGGCCGAGGAGGCGCTGCGGCAGGCACGTCCCGCGGCCGAGGGCGGCGAGACGAAGGCCGGCTGGTGGAGCACCGTCAGGAGACTGGCGTACCTCATCGGTCTGGTCACGCCCCAGGAACATCCGCGCGGAAGGCTGCGCAGTGCCGCGGTGTGGGTGGGCGTGATCGCGCTGGTCCTCGTCGGCTTCGTGGTGCCGTTCGTCTGGGTTCCGGTCCGCGCCGGGACGTACCGGCGCGCGACCAACGAGCTCGCCGTTGTCGCCGCCCGGCACTTCGCGCTGCACGGCGGGACCGGCGTGCTGCCTGCGAGCGGTCCGGCGGGGCGGCGGGCCGCGCTGCGCCCGGGGCTTCTCCTGGTGGCGGTGCGGGTCCTGCTGGCGTGCCTGGTGCCGGTCGTGATCGTGGGCGTCGTGCTCGCCGCCGACCTGCGCGTCGGTGACCAGCACTGGAGCGTGATGGTGCTCGCGGTCTTCGGCGTCGCCGCGATCACGGCGCTGGTGTGGTACCTGCGCCGCCGCTGACTCGGCCGTGCGCCAGCGCCAGATCGCGCAGTCGCCGCCAGTCCAGACGGGGACGCGTCCGGGGTACGCCGGGTCGACTGCGGGGGACACGTACGCGCAGGGCATGAGGGAGGATCGCGCATCGGACGGGGGTCGGAAAGGAGAGCGCCTCGCCGTCGACGCCGACCTCCACCTCGGGCGCGGCGGCATGGATGACGACGGTGGGCGCGGTCGCGACGGTGAGCCCGGACGAGCGTCTGCCACGGAACAGTTCGGCTGCCTGGGCCGCGTTGTCGACGTTGACGCCCAGTACTCCGAGGACGCCCGTGTCCAGTCGCTCCCGGTGTCCCAGGCCCACCGGGTCGTCCGTGCTGTACGGGTTGTTGCTCACGAGCACGGCCTGGGGGGAGTCGATGCTGACACCGGTGCCCCGAACCCTGAGCCGAGAGCCGATGTGATGGGTCAGGATGTCCGGAAGCATCCGGAGGATGGTGCCGATCTTGTCGTCCCGGTAGGCGGGGCTCTGTACGACCTCGGCGTAGGCGCCGAACGACACGTTGTTGACGAAGGTGTGCTCTCCGACGCGCCCGAGGTCGACGCGGAGTTCGACGCCGTCGGTGAGTGCGTCGAGGCACGTGGAGGGGTTCTCGCGGTCGAGCCCGAGGTCGAGGGCGAAGTGATTGCGGGTACCGGCCGAGATCACCATGAAGGGGACGTCGTGCTCCGCCGCCACGCCGGCGACGAGGGCCTGCGTGCCGTCTCCGCCCGCCACGCCGAGAAGGTCCGCACCGTTGGCCAGCGCGTCCCGGGCGAGCGCGGCGACGTCCCGGGGGTGCGCGGGGTCGAGCAACACGACCTGGGCGCCCAGGGCTTCGGCCTTCTCCGGCAGGCCGAACCTCGCGACCTTCCCGCCGCCCGAGCGCGGATTCATGATGAGGAACGGGCGCTTGGGCGGCGGGGTGCGGTATTCGACCGGAGCGACGCGTCCGCCGTCCTCGGCGAGCGCGGCCCAGCCCTCGAAACACACCACGGCCCACAACACGAGAACGACGATCACGAGCCAGAACAGGCCGACAGCGACGAAGAGCGTGATTACCGCCCCCTGTACGGCCACGGCCAGGGCGACCGCGAGCCACCTGACCAGCCCCTTGCGGCTGAGGGCCCACCACAGCCCGGCCGCGCTCAGGGCGAGCCCGGCCAGCGCGACGGCGGCCAGCCCCAGACTCCTGAAACCCGCGACCACGAGAGGCAGAGCCACTGCGGCCACGGCCGCCGCGATCGCCAGTCGGGCCGCCCACCGCTGCGTCCTGCTGCTGCGATGCCCTGTGTCGTCGCCATTCATGATTCCTCCGTAACTCGTCCCTGCCCTACCGCGTGCCGGAGTTCCCCTCCGGCGCCCCCTCACGCAGGTGCGGCCGCGCGGCGGCGGCCCTCCGATGCCAGGCGCCGTACCGGTTCGCGAGGAACACGGCGGACATGCCGTGCAGCAGGATGCTCAGCCCGACGGTGACCGCGACCACCCGGCCGATGAGCCGAACCCCCGGGACGTGCTCCTCCACCACCAGCAGCCCGAAGACGACGGACGCGAGTCCGCGCGGTCCGAACCACCCGATGTAGCCGACTGTGGGAAGGGCCAGCCGACTCCCGATCAGTGAAACGGCGACGGGCAGCATGCGCACCACCGTGAGGCTCAGCACGGCGTACGTGACGATCCGCCGGTCGAGGTGCTCCAGAGCCGGCCCGAGCAGCACGGCACCGAACACCAGAAAGCTCAACGACGCCAGGAACTCGGCGAGTTGCTCGGCAAGCTGCGCGGTGTCCGCACCCTCGTCCACAGGCTCCGCCGCCCTGGAGCGCCGCTGGGATACACCGAAGGCGAAGCCGGCCACCCAGGCCGCGATGAACCCGCTCCCGTCGACGACGACCGCCAGCGTGTACGAGCCCGCCGCCAGGGCCAGGACGAACACCTGACGGCAGGTGCCGCTGACCCACCCCCGCCCACGTGACCAGGACAACAGCCATCCACCGAACCCTCCGACGGCCAGCCCCAGCACGGTGCTGACCACGAGAGCGCGCCAGAAGACTCCGGCAACTCCCTCCTCGGAGGCGTGGGTACCCGGCAGGGCCGCGAGGAACAGCAGGAAGAAGGGCAGCGCCATCCCGTCGTTGAGGCCGCTCTCGACGTTCAGACCGCTACCCACGAGCGGCGGGACACGCGGGCTGGAGACGGCGGTCCTGCCCAGCGCCGCGTCCGTCGGCGCCAGGATCGTCCCGACCAGCGCCAGCTCCCACACAGTCAGCCCCGGCAGCAGCGGCCAGGCCAGGAGCCAGCCCGCCCCGATGGTCAACGGCAGTCCGATCCCCAGCAGCCGGCCGGGAAGGAATCCGCCGACCCGCAGATCACGACGCCGCACGGACATCGCGTCGGTCAGCAGGACCAGCGTCAGAGCCGCTTCGACCAGGGTGAGCAACGGCCCCGCGTCGTGCTCCAGATCGATGAGGCCGAGCCCGACCGGGCCGATGGCCACCCCGAAGCCGGCGAACACCATCGGCCCCGACACGGCGGTCGTGGAGAGCCGCCGGGAGACGAGTGCGTACCCCGCCGTGACGGCGGCCACGGCGGCCCCGGTCCACGCACTGGCACCATTCACCGGGACCTCACCGCTGTGGCGTCGCGGGCGCAGCGGAACCCCTGGTTGCCGGTGCCGCTGTCGGGTGTACTGGAGCGGATCACCCACTGCACGTCGAACGACGGGCCGAGCGGATCGCCCCGCGGGCTGGGCGTGTAGTAGGCGTGCGAGTACCTGTCCGCGCACCACTCCCAGACGTTGCCGCACATGTTGTGCAGGCCGTGTCCGTTCGGCGCATACGTGATGACGGGCGCCGTTCCGTACCAGCCGTCCGCGCGGGTGTCGCGGTCGGGAGAGGTGCCCTGCCACACGTTCATCCGGTGCTCGCCGCCAGGCTCCGGCTCCTCGCCCCAGGAGAACACCATCTGTTCGGGACCGCCGCGGGCGGCGTACTCCCACTCCGCTTCCGTCGGCAGTCGCTTTCCCGCCCACGCGGCGTAAGCGGTGGTGTCGTTCCACGAGACGTGGACGACCGGGTGCCCGGGAAGTCGTCGGGCAGCAGCCCGGCGAAGACGAACGACCAGCCGTAGCGTTCGGCGTCCGTGAACGGACCGCCCGGCAGGTGCACCATGCCGACCGCCGGGGGTGCGGACGGCACTGTCGCGGTCTCCCGCTCCGGCGACTCACCCCGCGACGGAGCGCAGCACCAGCTGTCTGATCCATTTTCCGACATTGAGCACCAATCGGGATCGAACGTGCCGACCTGCGCATGATCCGACCTGGCACCCGCGTGCCCGGCATCGACACGACGAACGGGTGCCGTACCCCTGTGGGCGCTCCGGATGGCGCACCCCGGATGCCGAGTGCCCCGGGATCGGGAGGAATGGATACCGACGGCAGCCACAGCAGGCCGCGCCCCATGCCTGGAGGACGGATGAGCAGCCCGCGGGAACCATCACAGGCCCCTGCCCCGGAGGGCCCGCCATCGGCCGGTCGGTCGACCACCGCCGGCCGGATCGTACGGAAGGTCGCCTCGGCGGTTCTGATCGTCCTCACCTGCGTCCTGGTCCCCGTGTCGGTACTGACCGTCTGGGTGCACGACATCGTCCTCGACACGGACCGCTACGTCGCCACGGTGAAGCCCCTCGCCTCCGACCCCGCGATCGAGGAGGCCGCGCGCAACCAGATCGTCCAGGCCGTCGACGTACGGGTCGACGGCAAGCGTGCCACCGCCGAACTCGCGGCCTGGCTGCAGTCGCAGGGCCTGCCGCCCACCGCGGCTCGGGCGGTGCGGGGGCTGGCCCCGCAACTGGACGCGGCCGTCACCGGCGCCGCGGACAAGGTGGCGACGCGTTTCGTCCGGAGCGACAGGTTCGAGAAGGTGTGGACCTCGGCGAACCGGGCCGCCCATGCGGCCGTTGTGCACGCCCTGACCGGGAAGGGGCGCGGTGCGGTCGGCGTCGACGAAGGCACCGTGACGCTGGATGTCGGCACCGCTGTCGACCGGGTGAAGCAGGAGCTCGTCGACGCCGGTGTGGCGCCGGCCGCGAACATCCCGGACGTCGACAAGCAGATGGTTCTCTTCAAGTCCGATCAGCTCAAGCGCATGCAGAGCGCCGCGCACGCCCTCGACGTGGTCGGTACCTGGATGCCGGTGCTGACGGTGGTTCTCGGGGCGGCGGGAGTATTCCTCGCGTACGGACGCCGACGCGCCCTGGCGAAGACCGCCCTGGGTGCTGCCGGTGCTGCCCTGGTCGTCGCCGTCGGCCTGGTCGTCGCCCGTCACTACTACCTGGACCATCTGCCCCCGCAGGTGCAGTCGGAGGCAGCCGCGGCAGCCGTCTTCGACCATCTCCTGCACTTCCTGCGGGTCACACTGCGCACCGTGATCGTGCTCGGTGTGGTCGTCGCCCTCGGTGCGTATTTCGTGGGGCCCGGCCGAGGGGCGCGGGCCGTACGGACCAGCTCCGAGCGCACCGCCGACTCCGTGGCCCGCTGGGCGGACGCCCACGACATCCGCACCGGTCGAGTGGGGACGTGGACGGCGGACAACCGGCGTCGGCTCACGATCGGCTTCCTGCTGCTGCTGGCCCTGCTGTTCGCCCTGTGGAATCACCCCACCGTCCTGACGGTACTGCTCCTGGTGCTCGTCTTCCTGGCGATGCTGGCGGTGATCGCCCTGGTGGCGGCGAGCGGTCGCAGGGCCCGGGCGGCGGGGGGTCCGGCCGCTCATTGACACACTGTCAAATACCGTCGCCAGAAAGAAGGTTGATGCCCTTTCGCGGCGACGAAAGGCCGCCCGCACTCCTACTCGCGGTGTAGTTTCTACCCGTCAGTAGAGGCTTGAGCAATGGGGGACGTGTGGCTGCCTCTCCGCATACCGAAAAGTTCGCCGCCCATCTTCGGATGCTGAAGGACCGCAGTGGCCGGGGTTACGACCGCCTCGGCAAGGAGGCGGGCGTCAGTGGGTCCAGTCTGCATCGGTACTGCTCCGGCCTCGGCGTCCCGGCGGACTACCGGGTGGTGCACGCCTTCGCCAAGGTGTGCGGCGCCAGCCCGGAGGAGCTCCGCGAACTCCACCGGCTGTGGGCGCTGGCGGACACCGACCGGGACGCACCGGCCGCGACCGCCAAGGAGAACCCGGAACGGGAACCGGACGAATCCCCCGGGCCCGCGCAGGCGAGCCCCGGGGGAGAGGATCCCGGACCGGACGACGTCACCCCACCCGAGATCACCCCGTACGGGACCGGGAAGCCGCGACGCTCCCGAGTGCCCGAGAAGCTGTCCTCCCGTTTCGCGATAATCGCCGCCGTGATCGCGGTGGTGCTGCTGGCAGGCTTCATGTGGCTGCCCGGGAGCTCCACCGACGACTCGTCGACGGCCGACGGTGAGTTGCTGTACTCCCCTGCGTGCAAGACGGTGAGCATGGGGCAGCACGACGACTGCGTGCGCGAGGTACAGACCCTGCTGGCGCGGGCCAAGGGCAAACTCGCCGTCGACGGGGACTTCGGGCCGGAGACCCTGCGCAGAGTGACCGCGTTCCAGGTGCTGGCGGGTCTGCCCGCCACGAACGTGGTCGACGACGCCACCAAGAAGGCGCTCTACGCCCAGAAGGTGAGCATGATGACCTGGCCCCCGGCGAAGGTGGCGAAGCTGATCCGCGAGGTGTTCGTCGAGGATCCGGACACCGCCGTGGCCGTCGCCCGCTGTGCGTCCTTCCTCGACCCGCTGTACGTACTGCCCAACACCAACGGCAGCCGCAACTGGGGCGTGTTCCAGATCTCCGACCGCCGTCTGCAGGAGCTGGGCGGCACACCATTGCGGGCGTTCGACCCGGAGTGGAACATCAAGGCGGCCCACCGGCTGTGGAGCGCCGAGCACGACTTCCACGACTGGCCCTCCTGCGAGGCGGCCTTGAAGAGCACACCGAAGAGCTGAAGCCCGCCCGGAGTTCCGGGCACTGCCGCCGCGGCACCCGGAACTCCGCTCCCCCGGGAGCGGCGTCAGACCGTGCCGTCCTCCCACCACCAGTCACGGCCGAGGTCGGCCCTGCTGTCGACGTGCTGGTGGTCGACGGTGTACGTCTCCAGCCCGGAGAACCCGCAGGTCTCCGCCTTCTGGTAGACGGTCTTCGTGGCCACCCCCGGCACGTCGAGGTCGGCCGCCGTGCCGTACAGGTGCATGCTGTCGCTGGCCCCGCCGATGTCGGCGTTGTGCGCGATGCTGCGGAAGCCGGAGTTGACCGTGATCGGCTTGTCGCCCAGCTTCTTGCGCAGCGCCTCCAGCTTGTACATGCAGCGGCGGACGTTCTCCTTCACCTGCGACGCGCTCAGCTTGCCGCCGTTGAAGGTGCCGTCGGTCTGGTTGTAGAACTCGCTCCAGTTGAAGTGGAGCGTGGAGCCGTCCGACTGCTCCAGCGCGTTGAGCTTCCCCTGGGTATTGGGGCCGACACTGGCGTCTGCGGTGAGACCGTACGCCGCCTGGAACCGCTTCACGGCCGCCGCCGTACCGGGGCCGAAGTCCCCGTCGATGCTCACCCGGCTGTGGCTGGCGCTGTCCGCCGCCCAGCCCGCGATCCGGATCTGCAGTTCGGTCACGTCGGCGCCGGTGGCGCCCTGTTCCAGGGTGCGCGACCAGGAGTAGGCCTGCGCGGTGCCCGAGAACAGCAGCTGGCCGAAGGCGACGCCGGCACCGGCGGCCAGCGTGCCGCGCAGCATGGTGCGGCGGTCGATGGGACGGAAGGAGGAGGTCATGGTCGTCCTTTCAAGGAGGTCAGTAGGCGATCTGGAACGTCACGTTCTGCGCGTCGGTGTCGTAGGGGCCCACGCGCAGGACGAAGCGGGTGCCGTCCTTGACGTCGGTGGCGACGGTCGCCCATTCGGTACCGTGGAGGGAGTAGGTGTCGTCGTTGTTGCACTTGCTCGTGTGGTCGACGAACACCACGCAGGCGTACAGGAACACCCCCGCCGGGCTGTCCGTGACGAGCCTCATGTTGATGTCGTTGCACCGCGAGGACGTCGTATAGGTGCCGTAGGACACGGGCGACGTGGAGTAGTGGTACGTCAGGGTCTTGGCGCCGCCGTAGCAGCTGGTGGCGGTGGCCGAGGACTGCGCGGAGGCGGGTGCGACGCCCACGCCCAGCAGCGCGGCCGCAGTGCACAGAGCCGAGGCGAACGCCTTGTTTCTGGTCATGGTGGTCTCCGTTCGGGTGCGGGGGGTCAGAAGGCGATCTGGATGGTGGCGGAACTGCCCTCCAGATCCACCCCGTTGGGCACGGTGAACTTGGTCCCGTCCAGGACGTCGGTGGCGACGGTCGTCCAGGCCCAGCCGACCCTGGTCCAGCGGTTGCAGACGCCGGTCTTCGCGAACTTCACGCAGGCGACGACGTACTCCGCGTCGCCGCCGACGACGCGCATGTTGATGTCGTTGCAGCGGCTTGTGGTCCAGTACGGGCCGAAGTCGAGCACGTCCCCGTAGTGCACCGTGACTGCTCCGCCGTAACAGCTCGTGGCGGCGGCAGTGGCGGTGGCGGCCGAGGCGGGCGCCGGGACGGTGAAGCCCAGGGTGACGAGCACGGCGACGAGGGATGCGTGGGCGAACCGGGCGGTCATGGGGATTCTCCTCCGTACGACGAGGGGGCGGCCGGGATCACCGGTTGGCCAGCCGGTCCAGATCGGCCTGGGTGCCGTTGAACACGTCCCCGGTCGCCGGTGCCTGGATGCCCGGGAAGAGCGCGGCATCGGTGTACTGCCACATCGACCAGGTCGTCGAGCCGGTCGGCACCGGCGGCTGGGTGATCGACTGGCGGTAGTCCGCGAGTTGCAGCGGATAGCGGGCGAAGGCGGTGGTCGAACCGAGGCAGTCGTCGAGGAAGGACTTCTGGGTGTAGATGACCGGCGTACGCCCGAAGGCCGCCTCCACCCGGTCGAGCCACGCCTTGGCGTCGTCCACCGTGCCGTAGGTGGGACAGCGTCCGCTGCCGTCGTCCATGCGTTCCAGGTCGAACACCGGCGGCAGGTCGCCCGCACGCTGCCCGGTGTAGCCGGTCGCCCGCACGGCGGCGATGAACCGGTCGGCCTGCGCGGCACCCGTGTCGGGCGCCGCGCCCGTGTAGAAGTGGTACGGCGCGACGGCCAGCCCCGCCGTCCTGGCCGCCTCCAGGTCGGTGGCGAGGTATTCGTCGGTGACGTTCAGCCCCCGGGTGGCCTTGACCGTCGCGAACTCGACACCCGAGACCTTCACGGCCTTCCAGTCGATCGGCGCGCCGCCGGGGTGCTGGTACTTGGCCGTGTCCAGGCCGTCGACCGGGTAGCCGGCCGGGCGCGGTGGCGTGCAGTAGGTGTTACGGCTGGACCAATCCACCAGCTTCGCCCAGGTGTTGGGGCCCACGACGCCGTCCGCGCTGAGGTTGGCGCAGTGCTGGAGCTCGATGACGCGCGACTGGGTCCCGCCCCCGAAGTCGCCGTCGATCGCCAGGGGTTGATAGTGGAAGGGCTCCATGGCCAGGTTCAGCCGGCACTGCAGTTCCTTGACCTCCGTGCCCTTCGCGCCCTGTTGCAGCGTCGGGCGCGTGTCGGTGTGGCCGCACACGGTCGTCTGTGCGGTGGCCGATGTGCCCTGGGTCGCGCAGGTGTGGGGTTGGGCGGCCCAGATGTTCAGCGCCGTCCAGGTCTGCGGACCCAGCACGCCGTCCACGCCCAGCCCGGCGCACCGCTGGAACTCCTTCAACCGCGTCGCCGTCGCCGGCCCGAACGAGCCGTCCGCCGCGATCGGCGTGTACTTGCTGGGCTTCGTCGCCAGGTTGAGCTCGCACTGCGCCTCGACCGCCGCGTCCCCCGTCGATCCCTGCTGCAGCGTGGGCTGTGTGCTGGTGTGCCCGCAGACCGCGACCGCGGTGACCGCGGACTCCGCCGCCTGCACCGCCGTAGGCCCGTACAGGGGCAGGACCGCTGCCACGGCGAGGGTCAGACCCCGCAGAAGCGTCCTTCGTCCCATGTGATGTTTCCCCTCTGATGAGTTGCCGGGAGCCCCGGCAGGCTCATGCTGGCAGCGGCTGCCGCGTTGGCCGGATCCGTTTGCCCGCGTTGGGACGCCGGGACAGTCACGCGCCTGTGACCTGCGGGGACGGATCACTGCTGGGATGAACGCGGGATACGGGCAGGGGGCAGGCCGGAATGCGGTGGACGGCTGGGAGAGCAACCCCCTAGAGTCTGCGTGCACGCCCTGAGACCAGCGGAAGGAGGCGAGCGCCATGCGTTTCACATCACCCCAGCGCTCCCTCCCCGTAGGCCCGGTGTGCCTCGACTGACCTGACCGGGAGCGCTCCACGCAGCAATCCTCCCGGAGGAATCGATGACCGATATGGTCATTCGCGCGCTCGACGAGAACGACGCGCACCTTTTCGACGAACTTCCCGACACGCTCGGCGCCCGTGCCTACCACCGGCTGACGACCTGGCGGCCCGACTGGCAGCGGGTGGCCCTGCGCGACGGCACGGTCGTCGCGCGCGCCGCCTGGTGGGGCGGCCCCGACGACACCGAACCCCTCGCCGTCGACTGCTTCGACCTGATCGAGGGTGAGGAGGAGGCAGGGGCCGAACTCCTGCGCAGCACGCCCTGGCGCGTCGACGTGGAACTGAACCTCCCTCCCGGCTGGCGCGACAGCCCCGAGACCCGCGCCGCCGCCGAAGCCCGCTTCACCGCCCTGCGCGCGGCCGGTTACGAGCTCCTGGTCGAGCGGTTCATCTACCGATGGACCCCGGAATGCGGCCTGCCCGAACGCCCCGGACGCCTCGACTTCGCCCCCGAACCCGACGACGCGGTGTTCTTCGACGCACTGCGCCGCATCCACTCCGTCACCCTCGACGCCCACGCCCAACGGGCCATCGGCGAAGGGGGAGTCGAAAAGGCCGCACAGCAGGAGATCGACTTCTTCCGCTGGTGCCCGTCACCGCGCGAGTGGTGGCAGGTCGCCCGCACCCCCGAGGGCGACCTCGCGGGCATCCACATCCCGGCCCGCAACCCGGCGGGCCCCTGCGTCGGCTTCATCGGAGTCGTACCGGAACAGCGCGGCCACGGCTACGCCCGCGACCTGCTGGCCGAGTGCACCCACTACCTTGCCGAGCGCGGCGCCGAGTTCATCGCCGCCGCCACGGACCAGGGCAACTTCCCGATGGCCGCGCACTTCGCCGAGGTCGGCTATCCGGTGATCCGGGAGCGCGCCAACTTCCAGTTCGTCGAGTAGACGCGACGGCTCGTAGGGCAGTCGGCCCGGCCCGTGATCGGTTCCGGGCCGACTGTCAGTGCCGGGTGCCATGCTGGCGGCAGGTCGATCCACGGCACATGGCTCTACGGCGGGATGGAGGCGGGCATGGGGTTCGTCGGCGAGGTCTGGCAGGTGCGCGGCGGCGGGGAGACGGCCGGGGAACTGGTCGGGGAGATCCTGATCGACGACGCCGATTTCCCTTGGCTGTCGGGCAAGTTCACCGCGGGTCCGGCTTTCGACGCCGTACGGGAGCTGTTCGCACGGGAGATCGCCCTGGCGCAGGCGGACGACGAGTGGGCGCGGTGGGAGGAGGCCTACGACGAGGTCCGGAGACAGGTGACGCTCACCTCGCCGGACGGGCCCGTGCCCGAGTTCCTCCTGCACATCGAGGGGGAGCGGGCCTGGTTCCGGTGGAGCGACGAGCCGTTCGACGACGATGAGGACGGGGACGAGGAGGCGCCCGGCGGCGAGTGATCAGTAGGCCGCGTCGGCCGCCATCGCCTCGGCCCCCGCCAGGATCTCGGTGACCCGCTGCCCGAAAGCCGCGTCGCACGGGTGCGGTCGGCCCGTGCGGACGGCCTCGCCCAGCGCGTCGGCGGCCCGGACCAGGGCGGACACCGCGCTGCCCGAGCTGTCCGGGAGGCTGGTCACGCCGGCCGCGCCCCGGAGTTCGACCGCGACGCCCGCCGCCGCGGGCGGGGCGGTGAGGCTCAGGGTGAGCGTGCTCGACGCGCCGTCCACATGGTCGAGGACCAGCACGGCCGTGTCTCCGGGACCCCGTACGGCCGCCGCCACCCGGCGGACGTCACCGAGCACCGGGAGCAGCACGGACAGGGCGTGCGGGCCGACGTCCCACAGTGCGCCCTTCTCCTGCCGCCAGGGCGAGGCGGCGAACGGGCTGTCGCTGGTGAACACCGAGCCCAGCCACTCGGCCCGAGCGGTGAACCAGCCCTCGGCGGCGGCCTGTTCGGTGATCCATGCCTCGGTCTCCGGCAGGAAGCGGGTGGTGAAGAACACGACCGACGCGACCCCGGCCTCCCGCACCGCGTCGACCACGGCCTGCCCCTGCTCCACCGTCGGGGCGAGGGGCTTGTCCAGCAGCAGATGACGGCCCGCCCGGGCGGCCCGCACCGCCAACTCGGCCTGCACGGACGGCGGAAGGGCCACGGCCACGGCGTCCACGTCCGCGAGGAGCGCGTCGACATCGTCGTAGGCCGGGACGCCGTACTGGTCGGCCAGTTCCTTGGCCGCGTCCGGGCGACGGCCCCACACACCCGCGAAGTCCCACTCCGCGTGCCCGGCGAGGGCGGGGGCGTGTGCCATCTGTGCCCAAGGGCCGGTGCCGAGCAGTCCGATGCGCATGGCGGTGCCTCTCCACGGGGCGGATGCACGGTGTGCATCCGCGCGGCGAACCTGGTGACCACCGGAGTCGCTCCGAGCGGTCGGTCGCCGGTGAGCGTGCCATACGAACGGGGCAGGTGCGCAAGCCCCGGCGGCGCCTACTCCCAGCCGACGACCTTGAAATTCTTGTCGACGAAGACGTGGTGCGGCCAGTTGACGCTGATGTTGTGGACCTCGTACTCGCCGTCGCTCAGTTCGACGACACGGTCGTTGACGCCGCCGGGGACGACGGCCTGGGCGGCCTTGATCGCCTTGTAGGCGGTCGTGCCGTTGACGATCGTGCCTTCGCCTTCGGTGTAGTCCGGGATCCGGCCGACCGACTTGTCCGGCGAGGGTGTCCCCTGCTGGAAGGCGATCACTCCCGCCGCCCCGGCGGCTGCCGCTCCGCCGTCGCCACCGCGCTGGACGACGACCCGCGTCGCGGCGACGGTGGCGCTGTCGACGGTTCCGAGGACGAGGACGCTCGCACCCTTCCTCACGGCCTTGGCCGGGGCTCCGGTGGTCTTCGTGGCGGAGGATTCGGTCACGGTCACCTTCACGCCCGTCGCCGTCGTCATGGTGAAGCCCGACGCGGACGTGGTGTCGACGATGCCGGTCGCACCGCCGTCGGACGGGCCGGCCTGGGGGCTGCCGCCCTCCGGACCGGTCGGCGTCGGAGCCGGTGAGGTCGCCGCCGCGGGTGCGGGAGACGCCGAATCCGCGACGGCGGACGTACTGCCGAGCCCGGCTCCTGCCACCGCGATCGCCAGCCCGGCGGCCATGATCCACACGCCTCTCCGGGACAGCATCCGCCCGGGGACGGACCGAGAGGTTCGTCCGGCCATGGTTGTGGGGGTGGACTGGGTGGGCTCGGGCGAAGAGTCATGTGTCAGGTCGTGGTCGTCCATGGTGGGGTTCCCTTCGCTGGGCAACTACTCCGAGCCTGGGCGCCCTACATATGGAGAGGCTCATGCGCGCCTTAAGAAGTCCTGACAAACGCGTCACCTGTCGCGGCCGCTCGGTGATTGAGCAGTCCCGCTGCTGGATGCGTTCGATTTCTTCTATTGGACCTGCGGACCCGGGCCGGAGAGGCTGGAGGACGCGCCCTGCCCACCGGGACCCGATCGGTCGCCGGCGGGGCGGGACGGCACGGTTCTGCGCGACAGCCGGAATACCGGAAGAGGAGCACGAGCAATGGACACCCGCCGTATCGGTGACGTCGAGGTCAGTGCGATCGGCCTGGGCGGTATGCCCATGTCGATCGAGGGACGGCCGGACGAGGCACGCTCCCTCGCGACCATCCACGCCGCCCTCGACGCGGGCGTGACGCTGATCGACACCGCGGACGCCTACCACCTGCACGCCGACGAGGTCGGACACAACGAAACCCTGATCGCCAAGGCCCTCGCCTCCCACGACCGCGGAGCGGACGTCCTGGTCGCCACCAAGGGCGGCCATCTGCGCCCCGGGGACGGCAGCTGGACCCTGAACGGCAGCCCCGAGTACCTCAAGAAGGCCTGCGAGGCGTCCCTGCGCCGACTGGGCGTGGAGGCCATCGGGCTCTACCAGTTCCACCGCCCCGACCCGGGGGTTCCGTACGCGGACTCCGTCGGCGCGATCCGGGACCTGCTCGACGCGGGCAAGATCCGCCTCGCCGGGATCTCCAACGCCGACCCGGAGCAGATCCGGCTCGCGAACGAGATCCTCGGCGGGCGGCTGGTCTCCGTGCAGAACCAGTTCTCCCCGGCCTTCCGCTCCAGCGAACCGGAACTGGAACTGTGCGACGAACTCGGCATCGCGTTCCTGCCCTGGAGCCCGCTCGGCGGCATCAGCCGGGCCGGTGAACTCGGCTCCGCCTACGCGCCGTTCGCCCGGATCGCCGAGAAGCACGGCGTCAGCCCGCAGCGGGTGTGCCTGGCCTGGATGCTCGCCAAGTCCCCGGTCGTCGTGCCGATTCCGGGCTCCAGCCGCCCCGAGACGATCCGCGACTCGGCCGCCGCGCCCGAACTGACGCTCTCCGACGAGGAGTTCGCGGAGCTGGACGCAGCCTGAGAAGGCGGTGACCCTGGAGGTGTAGTTGTGGCGGGCAAGGGAAGAAAGCGCTTGCCCGCCAACCGGTCACAGGGGGAGGACCACCACCGATGGCGTCGTCCACGGACAAGCCGCTCGACCACCGCTACCGCGACGAACACCCGATCCGCACCCTCGCCTACCTGTTCCACGAAGACCGCAGACGCCTTGCCTTCGCCGTCGCCGTGTTCACGGTCAAGCACAGCCCCATCTGGCTGCTCCCGCTGATCACCGCGTCCATCATCGACACGGTCGTCCAGCACCAGCCGGTCAGCAGACTCTGGATCAGCACCGGCGTCATCCTGTTCATCCTGCTGATCAACTACCCCCTGCACGTCCTCTACGTCCGCCTCCTCTACGGCAGCGTCCGCCGCATGGGCACCGACCTGCGCTCGGCACTGTGCACCCGGATGCAGCAGCTCTCCATCGGCTACCACTCCCGGGTCAGCGCCGGAGTCCTCCAGGCCAAGGTCGTACGGGACGTGGAGACCGTCGAGCAGATGGTCCAGCAGACCGCCGAGACCGGGCTCGGCGCGATCACCGTGCTCACCGGCGGACTGGTCATCATCGCCTTCCGCACACCGGAGTTCGTGCCCGTCTTCGTGGTCGTCGTACCGGTCGCCGCGCTGCTGGTGTCCCGGCTGCGGGCCCGCCTCCGTACCCACAACGAGCACTTCCGGCACGAGGTCGAGACGCTGTCCTCGCGCGTGACGGAGATGACCCGCCTCATTCCGGTCACCCGCGCCCACGGCCTGGAGGGCAAGGCCCTGCGCCGCATGGACGGCACCCTGCGCCGGCTCCTCACCACCGGAAACCGCCTCGACCTGCTCAACGGCCGCTTCGGCTCGCTGGCCTGGGTGGTGTTGAACGTGGTCGGCGTCCTGGTCCTCGCCGGTGCGGCCCTGGTGTCGTACTACGGCGTCTGGGGCGTCACCGCGGGCGACGTCGTCATGCTCAGCGCCTTTCTGACCACCCTCACCAATTCCACCACGACCCTCATGGGCCTGGCGCCGGTCATCACCAAGGGCCTGGAATCGGTCCGTTCGGTCGGCGAGGTGCTCCAGGCACCCGAGTTGGAGGACAACGAGGGCAAGGAGGTGGTCACCGCGGTACGCGGCGCCGTCACCTTCCGGAGCGTCGGCCACACCTACGACGGCGGCCAACTCCGCCCCGCCGTCCACGACTTCACCCTCACCGTCGCACCCGGCGAGACCGTCGCCCTCGTCGGCGCGTCCGGCGCCGGCAAGTCCACGGTCCTCAACCTCGTCATCGGCTTCATCCGCCCCACCACCGGCCAACTCCTGCTCGACGGCACAGACATGAACACCCTCGACCTGCGCACCTACCGCCGCTTCGTCTCGGTCGTCCCCCAGGAGTCGATCCTCTTCGACGGCACGATCCGCGACAACGTGGCCTACGGCATGGACGACGCCGACGAGGACTCGGTGCGCGCGGCGCTGCGGGACGCCAACGCCCTTGAGTTCGTGGAGAAGTTGCCGCAGGGCCTGGAGACCCTGGTCGGCGAGCGCGGGGCCCGGCTGTCCGGCGGGCAGCGTCAACGCCTCGCCATCGCACGGGCGTTGATCCGGGATCCCAAGGTGCTCGTCCTGGACGAGGCGACCTCGGCCCTGGACACCCGCTCCGAAGCGCTCGTCCAACAGGCCCTCGCCCGACTGCTGCACGGGCGTACGACCTTCGTCGTCGCGCACCGGCTGTCCACCGTCCGGGGCGCCGACCGCATCGTGGTCATGGGCGACGGCGAGATCCTGGAGGTCGGCACGCACGACGAACTCCTGCGCCGGGGCGGGGCGTACACGGCGCTGCACAGCGGGCAGGTCGCCTGACCGGACCTCTTGGCGGTGTGCTTGATCCGGCTTCGGCGGGGCACACGAAGCGCACAACGAGAGAGGGGCGCTCCGTGCTCGTGCCGGACCCGAAGGCCGTCAGGAAACTGCTCACCCGGTACGCGGTGCTCCGCATCGCCCACGCGGAGCGGCAACGCCCGCAGACAGCCGCCGAGTTGAACGACGTCAGCTACACCCTGTGCGTGATGACGGGCACCACGGACATCCGGGAAGCCATCGTCGAGGCGGACGCGCTGTTGGCGGCGGCGCGTGGCGCGGCTGCCGACGACCGCGCCCTCGCGTAGAGCCGTCAGGCGAGCGCCGCTTCGCGTGCCGTCCTGCCGTGGAACGCCGAGCGGTACGCCTGCGGGCTTGTGCCGACCACCTTGCGGAAGCGCTCGCGGAACGCGGTGGGGGAGCCGAAGCCGGCCTGCTGGGCGACGCGTTCGATGGGGTGGTCGCTGTTCTCCAGCAGGTACTGGGCGCGTCGGACCCGGGCACGCAGCAGCCACTGGAGCGGTGTACTGCCCGTCTGTTCGCGGAAACGGCGGCTGAACGTCCGCTCGCTCATGCCCGATCGGGTGGCCAGCGTCGCCAGGGTGACCTCGTGGGCGAGGTTGTCCTCGATCCACTGGAGGAGCGGTTCGAGGGTCGAACCCTGGGGGACCGGTGGGTGCCGGTGCACGATGAACTGCGCTTGCCCGCCCTCGCGTTCGAGCGGCATCACCGAGAGGCGGGCCGCGTCGGCGGCGACGGCCGAGCCGA
>Ga0307516_10003998_pt1 | contig 18498 bp, 15 predicted proteins | sample 19_EM_MG_FD_203310 | JGI IMG/M metagenome (GOLD analysis project Ga0307516, IMG submission 203310) | Populus trichocarpa ectomycorrhiza microbial communities from riparian zone in the Pacific Northwest, United States - 19_EM | ecosystem: Host-associated > Plants > Roots > Unclassified | place... | reverse complement strand
TTCAGGTTACTTGCGGCTCCAACGGCATGCCCACCGCCACCGTCAAGCTCAAGGGTCCGACCGGCGAAAACGTCGTCAATGCCGCCGTCGGCACGGGCCCCGTGCACGCCGTGTTCACGGCCATCGACGAGATCGTCAAGGCACCGAGCGAGCTCATCGAGTATTCGATCAACGCCGTCACCGAGGGCATCGACGCGCTCGGCCACGCCAGCGTGCGCCTGCGCGCCGTGACGAGCGACGGCCGGCTCAATCCGCAGCATGGATCCGGCCACACGCAAGTCTTCCACGGCAACGCCGCGGATTCGGACGTGATCGTCGCCAGCACCAAAGCCTACCTGGCCGCGCTGAATCGTCTGCTTGCCATGCTCGGCACCTACGAGAAGACCGAGAGCCCCGATACGACGGCGCGCGTGAACGCGAACTGAGACTCACGAGAGAAAAACGAAAAGCCGATGCCGAAAACGCTGTTCCAAAAGGTCTGGGAAAATCACATCGTCGCGGAAGAGGCAGGGCGCCCGAGCGTGCTCTACATCGACCTGCACTTGATTCACGAAGTGACGTCGCCGCAAGCCTTCTCGGGGCTGCGCGCGCGCGGTCTCAAAGTGCGCCGGCCCGATCTCACGATCGCGACCATGGATCATTCCACACCGACCTTGCCCAAGCACCTGCAGGTGATCGACGATGAAGCGAAGGCGCAGCTCTCGCAGCTCGAAAAGAACTGTGCACAGTTCGGCATCCAGCTGTATCCGCTCGGCAACTCACGCAATGGCATCGTGCACGTGGTCGGGCCAGAGCGTGGCTTCACGCAGCCAGGCATGACCATCGTTTGCGGCGATTCGCACACCTCGACGCACGGCGCCTTCGGCTCGCTCGCGTTCGGCATCGGCACGAGCGAGGTGGAGCACGTGCTCGCGTCACAGTGCCTGCTGCAGACCAAGCCCAAGACCATGGAAGTGCGCGTCGAAGGCACGCTTTCGCCGAGCGTCACCGCCAAAGACATCATCTTGGCCTTGATCGCCAAAATCGGCACCGGCGGCGGCACCGGCTACGTGCTCGAGTACACCGGCTCCGCGATCCGCGCGCTCGAGATGGATGCGCGCATGACCGTGTGCAACATGAGCATCGAAGGCGGCGCGCGCGCCGGCATGATCGCGCCCGACGACGCTACCTATCAGTTCGTGAGCGGTCGCGAGTTCGCGCCCAAGGGCTCCGACTTCGACAAGGCCGTCGCGCGCTGGAAAACGCTACCCAGTGACGCCGGCGCAACCTACGACACGCGCATCGACATCGACGCCTCCGCGCTCGAGCCGATGATCACCTACGGCACGAATCCGGGCATGGGCGTCGGCATCACCAAGGCCTTGCCACAGGCTTCGGACTTCACCGGCGCGGAGCGCGCGGCCTTCGAAAAAGCCATGGTTTACATGGGTCTAGAAGCCGGCAAGCCGCTGCTCGGCCACAAGGTCGACGTGGTGTTCGTCGGTTCGTGCACGAATTCGCGCATCTCCGATTTGCGCGCCGCAGCCAGCGTCTTCAAAGGCCGCAAGGTGGCCAGCGGCGTGCGCACTCTGGTCGTACCGGGCTCGCACGACATCAAGAAGCAAGCTGAGGCCGAAGGCCTCGACCGCGTATTCACCGACGCCGGCGCCGAATGGCGTGAGCCCGGCTGCTCGATGTGCATCGCCATGAACGGCGACCAGCTCTCGCCCGGCCAATACGCCGTCAGCACCAGCAACCGCAACTTCGAAGGTCGCCAAGGCAAAGGCGGCCGCACGTTCCTGGCATCACCGCTCACCGCCGCCGCCGCGGCGGTCACAGGCAAGGTTACGGACGTAAGGACGCTCGGCTGAGCTGAGGAAATCGAACATGGCAAGCTTTACGACTCTCACTGCACACGCTGTCCTGCTCTCGGCCGAGAACGTCGACACGGACCAAATCATCCCCGCCCGGTTCCTGAAGACGCTCGATAAAACCGGGCTCGGCAAGCAACTGTTCTTCGACTGGCGCTACCTGCCCGACGGCACGGACAACCCCGATTTCGCCCTGAACAAGCCCGAAGCGCAAGGCGCGCAAATCATCCTTGCGGGTGACAACTTCGGCTGCGGCTCTTCGCGCGAGCACGCGCCGTGGGCGCTGATGGGCTGGGGCATCCGCGCGGTCATCTCGACCTCGTTCGCCGACATCTTCAAAGGCAACAGCCTCAAAAACGGCCTCTTGCCCATCCAGGTCGACGCCGCCACGCACGCCAAGCTCGTCGCCGCCGTGAAGGCCAACCCCAAGGCGCAGCTCTCGATCGACCTCGCCCGCGCCGAGCTCACGCTACCCGACGGCGCGAAGGTGAAGTTTCCGATCGACGCTTTCGCGCAGCATTGCCTGCTGAACGGCATCGACCAGCTCGGCTACATTTTGAGCTTCGACGAGAAGATCAAGGCGTTCGAGTCCGCGCACGCTTAAGGCGAATGGGTGTAGGCCTGTCCCGCCGCCCAGCTGGGCGGCGTCGCTTCTTACGAAGCCGCGACTCTCCAACGAAACCTCTAGCAAGGGGCGGCCCTTGAGGACAGACCTTTTTGTTCGTAGCATCCTCTACGAGGCTCCCCATTTGGCTCCCACGCATAACGCGAACGACAAGAACGGCCATTCGACGATCCCGCGCCACATCGGTGAAACGCGCGTCAGCGACCTCTCCGTGAGTCATCCGTTCGAGCCGCTGGATCGGCCGAGCTGATGCGAACTGGGGGTGTGGGTTGGGCGTCGAGTTGGGGGAGCAGGTTATCTCTGCTTGCCGCGCTCACCTTGCCGTCGCTGCCAGCATGCGGTTCGGCCGACTCCGACGCTGCGCTCCCCGACTATTGTGCACAACAACCGGACGACGAATACCATTGCACCGGCGAGCGGATCGACGCTGATGAAGCCCGCCGACGCGCGGAGAGCTCAGCGTCGTTCCCGAGCGGAGCTGCTTTGATATCGATCGGTGCGGACGCCGAATCGCTAGCACCGGATGGTCGCGTAGACGTGAATGGCCAATGGCAACTGACCTTCGCATTGCCGGACGGAACCGCGATCGGGGCACAAGTAAACAGCGCCTCACTCGCCTTCTTCGGGGTAGCTGGCTTGAGCGGCTGCAAGGTCTCGGACAAGATCGAGACGCGAGACCTGCGCGCCAAGATCGTAGCGGCAGCGCGCCTGTTGCAAGCTGGCGTAGGCGCGACTTTCGAGAAGCGATCCTTCGTTCTCGCTGGCGAGCGCACCACCGGATGTGCCGCCTCTGACGGCAAGCTGTTCACCGTCGTCAGCTTCGAGTCGCTCTTGACGTCGGTGGTGAACAGCGTCGAATTCACGCCTAGCCACCCAAACGGCGAAATCTGCGAGACGAGCGCCGATCGATGCGCACGCTGAGATTGGGGGCGGAGACGGCGCTGCTGCCGCCGGCGCCGACGGCACGCACCTCTTCTTTCCCTACCGACTGGTCGCGCTGCGCGACGATTGAAAAATTACTGAAGGACGTCGCCACACGTCGCCATGAACGAGCATGAAGCGGCGATCAGGATTCGCGGTGAGCGTCACGCGCTCGCTGGCGCGAGAGCGCACGCAAGAAAGCCTTTCGCGCCCGATGCAGCCGCGAGTACACGGTGCCAACCGGCACGCCAATGTTCTCACCAATTTGATCGCAGGTCAGGCCTTCGAGCTCGAACATGGTAAAGACCACCCGCTGCTCGAGGTTGAGCGTGCACAAGATGTCTTGCAGTCGATCAGCGGCTTGACGCTTCTCTACCTCGCGCTCGGGCGTGGGCGTAGCTGCGGCGACGTACGACACGGAAGAGGCGTCGGGCACCAACTGCTCGCGTCGAAAATGCGCGCGACGCCGATAGCCGGCCGCCACGCGAAAGCACACCTCGAACAGCCAGGTCGTGATGGCGCAATGCCCGGCGTAAGAGTCGAGCCGCCGGTGCACGACCAAAAATACCTCTTGATACACGTCTTCGAGATGAGGCGCCCGCACGCCCATCCGATACAAGGTCTTCCAGATGAACTCGCCGTGGCGCGTGTGCACCTCCGCGACCGTGAGCCGCGGACGGGTCAGCGCCGACGAATCCGAAAACGTCTCGAGCGTGTTGATCAGTTCCGCCATAGGGTTTCTCGGACAGCCGACGGCGATGCCGCGCGAGCAGCCGTCAGGCTGCCGTGCGGACCGAAAGCGGCTGCTGTTCGGGCGACAGACAAATCACCCCCAGGCGGGGCACGTGTATCCAACGTGAATCAGAGTGTAGTCGAGGAAATGCGCATGGTCAAGCGGTTGACTAGAATTCGAATGGGAGCCTTTAACTCCGCGGCTTCACCAACGAAACCGAGATTTCCGGTCACTGACAGGCCTTCGCCGCCACCAAAAAGATCGCACCCGGCGCTTGGCTCAGACTGGCTCGCGGCCCGCCGAGACCAAAAGCAGAAATGACTGCCACTTGAGAAAATCATCTATAGCGAACGGCTCCGTGGAACGGCTGGGCGACGCGCCGGTCCCAGGCGGTCCGGTTCTGAATGTAGTAAGCATGAGACCGTTGGAAAAACGGCCTCGCGTCACCATCACGGACCTGGCCCAATTGCTGGGTATGGACAAGTCGAGCGTCTCGTTGGCGCTCCGAGACAGCCCCAAAGTGTCGATCGCGACGCGAGCGCGCGTCCGCAAAGCAGCCGCTGAGCACAACTACATCCCCAACTGGGCGGCCAAGCGCCTCGCTGGCTCGAGCGGCCACGCGATCGGTTTGGTCATGCCGAGCGCGTTCGGCTGCCTCACGGATCCGCCCGTCGTCCGCACCGCTCAGGCCCTGGCCAGGCTGGCCGCCACTCGCCAGCTAACCTTGAATCTGATGGCCCATGAGCAGCTGGCTGATTCCAACGGCGAAAACAGCCTGCCGCTGCATGCAGACGGCTTGCTGGTTTGGGGCGACGTGCCGGCGCCCGCCGCCGTGCGCTTTTCCAGCGCCTACGCGCGCCCGTCCATCGTGCTCGACCCGCATCACCCGAGCTACGCCAAGTACAAGGGCAACACCATTGCCATCGACAACCGCGGCGGCGCAAGCTCGCTGGTTTCGCACTTGCACGAGCGCGGCGCCAAGAGCCTGACCTTCGTGCAGGTCGAGGACCAACACTTGAGCCACGTCGAGCGCTGGAAGGGTACCAGGCTCACTTGGCAAGAGCTCGCCGACGCGGCGACGCTCAGCAAGCTCACGCTCGAAGAGCTGACCGACGGCCAGCTGCGCGAGATCGCCGGGCGTGGCGACGCCGCCATCTTCTGCTCCAACGACCACGGCGCCATGCAGGTATGGCACCGCCTGCGTCGCCTCGGCATCTCGCCGCCCGACGACGTCAAGTTGTGCGGCTTCGACGGCGATGAATACGGCGAGCTGGTCGGACTGACTACGGCCGTGTTCGACTCCGAGACGCTGGCCGAAACGGCGTTCACACGCCTGATCGCCCTGCTCTCGAATCAGCTGCAGAGCGTCGCCGATTCGATTCCCGTCACCGTGCGCACCGGCTCGACCAGTTAGCGTCCTGCGCTCGCAAGCCGCCTCAATGCGACGTGCACGGGTCGCCGCCTCGAGCATGCGGGCAATGCTCGTCGGGAGCGTCTTCTCCGAGCGCCGCGGCGACGTGATAGGTGCGACAGAAGACGTTGTTGCCGACGTAGCTCGAGGGCATCGCGGTCGGTGACGACGAGTACGCCGTTGGGTCTTCGTCGCCCGGCGTCAGAGCGCCGCAGGCCGCCAAGCACGACTTTTCGTCGACGTAGTAGCTCGGTTCGAGGTTGCCCGCCGTCGAAGCAGCCGTGCACGTGAGCTGCATGAGCGAGCAGTACGAAATACAATTGCTCCCGCATTTGTCTTGGCCGAGCGGGCCGGAGCTCTTGCAATAAACGAGCGGTTCACTCTGCGCGAAATCTGCCTGCCGCAGGCGACATTCGACCGTGTTGACGTCGTGGTCGCCGGTCACGCCGGCGGGTAGCCGCCGACACACCTCTTGGCATTGGGTCAGGCTGCTGTACTGCTGGAGCTGCCCGGCGCAATTGGCGAGCACCGCGGTGCAGTAGCGATCGCACAAGCTGGGCTCGTGCCCAGCGCCGCCGCCCATACCGGTCACGGCGCCGTCGCCACCTTCATCCCCCGCTGCACCTGCCGCGCTCTTGACGTCCGAAGGGGCGGTGCCTCCACTGCCGGCCGCGGGCACGCCACCGCTGGCGGTCATGCCGGCGCCGCTGCTCGATTTGCCCGCTACATCGTCCAGCGACGCGTCGAAATGCGCGTCTTCGATATCGAGCACGACCGAGCAGGCGAGCGACCCGAGCGGCAGCAGCAACGACAGCTGCCGGAAGCGCCGCCAGCTCACCACACACCTCCCAGGCCGAGCTCGAGGCCCGTCAGCGCCGCGTGGCGCCGTTGTGAATCGTCGGGCTGGCTGACAGCAGGCGCGCTGAGCACCAAGCTCACGCCTCCGACCAAAAGCGCGCCACCGCTAGCGCACACGATAGTCGAGACCGTGCTCGCGCGTCGGGCTGCGTCGCGCATGGACACGCCCGCGCGCGTGCAGGCGTTGGCGTCGTCGGAGCGACATTCGCCCTTCGATCGCTGATTGTCCGCATACGCGCGATAGCCGAAAGCCCCGCCCACGACCAGCGCGACCAAGCCCGCGCCGGCCGCTACGTAACCCGCGCTCCGCTGCGCGCTGCCGCGGCGTTCGGTCGGCTGTGCGGCGCTGCTCGAGGTCCGCGCGGCGACAGCTGCGCTCGTTGGAGCGTCGCTCAGCTCGGGGATCTCGACGCGGCGTGACGCCGGCCCCTGCGCGATGACGCCGTGGAATTGCCACGGCTTTTTGCCGGGCGCGCTGGCGTCGACCTGCAAGGGACCGGGATCGAACGGCAGCGCCGTATTCCAAGACGTCTTCGGAATGAGCACGCCGTTCAGGCGCAGCTCGAGCCCTTCGACGATATGGCTCGTTGCGATCGAGAGCTGGACCTTCGACAAGCGCGTCGCAAGCTCGTTGGCGCGCTCGTCGGCGATGCGCACACGATCCTCTTCGCCGCTGCGCCGCGCCGCAGTCGCGACGTCGCGGAAAAGCGCCCAGGCGCTGGTGCTCTTACCGGCCAGATCGTAACAGTCGGCCAGGTACAGCTGCGTGCCCATGCCAGGATCGAGCTCCTGGCTGCCTGCGAATTTCTCACAGGCCGCCGCGAAGCTCTTCTGACTCATGAGCTCGCGGCCTTGCTGAAACAATACCTCCGCTGTCGTGCGCTGTTCGGCCGTCGGCGCGGCGGCGGCCGGCTGCGTCACGCTCGCCGCGAGGGCGGCGAGCAAGCACACGACAGGCAGTGAACCATTTCGCCTCCTCGTCATGGCATCGCCACGGTGAAGCCGGACGTGGTCGTGCCGGTGGTGTCGCCTGCCTTGAGGTCGGTTCGGGCTCGGTACAGTGGCTGGCCTTTGAAGGCGAGCTGCAGCTCCGCCGCATCGGCCAGAAACACGGAAAAATCTTGCTCCTCGAGCGAGGGAACCAGTGAGGGATTCTTTTGCCGAAAGCGCTCGAACGTTTGGAGGCACGCCCCGCTGCAGGCGCTGACCGGATCGGTATTGCCGTTGCCAACGCTATCTGCAGCAGAGACATAAAGCGTTCTGCCCGTGCCGTCCGCGAGGTATTTCACCGCGCCCGTCTTCATGATGACGATAGATGCAGGCGTGGTCTCCGCCACGTGCCAGGTCTTGGATTTGCCCTGCCCGGTCATCTGCCCGAGCTCGAGATCACTCTTGTAGTAATAGAGCGGCCAACCGAAGTACGTCGTCTGGTGCGTGCCGTCGGCTCGCTGTATCGATCCAAACCCGTCATCTTTGAGCCCGGGCCCGAGCACGCGGTCGCCGGCGTCGAAAGCGGGCCAGGAGACCAGACAGTCAGCCTCGCAGCGAGACGTGGGCACCGCGTCGGCGCGACAGTCGCCTGGTAGATCGGCGCCATAAAAATACAGCGTGCGACCGGTAGCGTCGGCCAGGTACGCGCCGACGAACGGGCTGGTCTGCATCGTAATGGTCGGAACGGGTCCGGCTCCGCCCGCACCGCCTGCCCCGCCGTCCGCCGAGCTCGGTGCGTCCGTGTGAAATATGCAGCTGGTTGGCGCTGGCGGGCTGCCGCCGTTCTCTTCCGGCGGTTGGCCACCGACGCCGCCCTCCGCAGCCGCTTCGCCGCCACCAGCTGCGGTGCCACCGCCGCCGCTACCTGCGCTTGCAGCCACCGTACCGCCCTGCGTCGTCGACGACGTGCCGGCCGCGCTGCTGCCGCCGTTGGGCGGCTGCTCGGTGGTGCCGGCCGCGCTGGCGCTCGTACCAGCTTGGTTGAGTTTGCCGCCAGTGGCGGTGCCAGCCGACGCGCGCGAGCTGATGCCCGGCTCTTCGGCGACACACGCCGTGACGAGCACGCCCGCGGTCGCCATCAAGGTCAAAAGCGGCCGTGCGAATCGCGGGACGAGGTTATGGTTTTTCATGATTTCTTCCGAAATTTCGGGTCAGGGTCAATGGCGGCCGCCGAAGGTGTCGCGATCCCAAGCGTTGCTGGACGCCGCCGCCTTGGCGGCCGCGAGCGGCGCGGGTGTGGGCGCGACAGCGCTCGCGGGCGGCGCCACGGCGGGCGCGGCACCGAGCACAGCCGCGGCCTTTGCCTGCGCGTGTCCGCGTGCGTGTTTGCTCTTCGTCTCCTGCTGCAGCGCCGCGTCCTGACCTGGCCCGGCCTGTGCGGTGCTGTCTGCCGACGCTGAGGGCAGCGCCGTGCCCACGGGTTGCCGCGCTGCGGCCTTGGCTGCGGCGTCGCCCGGCGCCGCCGGTAACGCGGCAGCGGCGCTCGGCGCTCCATCGCCGGGCGCGGCGCTTTTCACCGCCAAGTGCAAGACGTACGCGACCAGGCAAGCGCCTGCAAGCGCTGCGGCCCAAGCGCCGCGACCTCGGGCGCGCGGGGCAGCTGCGAACGGATTGTGCGCGCTCGGTTCGGACGCCCCGGCCACGCGCTCCGGCACGATCGGCAGCGTCGAATCTGGGATGCTATCGAGCGAGATGGCGCGCAGCGTGCCGTTGCTCTTCGAGGTGCTGTCGGCCCGTTGTCGGTCGAAGAACTCTTGCGCGCGACGAATCGCGGCGCGCCGTTCTTTGGCGCGCGTCCCCAGCACCTTTTGCAGGTACGTCGCCACGTGCGACGAGAAGCTGGCGTCCAGCGCTTCGGGCAACGCCGCCTCGAGCGCGCTGAGCATCTGGTCGGCGGAGGCGAAACGGCGCTCGGGCGCCTTCTCGAGCGCCTTCATGATCACGTCATCGAGCGCACACGGAAAGTCCGGATTCATGGCGCAAGGCGAGACGGGCGGCTTGTCGCTGATGATGCTGCGCACCGTTGCCGCCGGGTTGTCGCCGCGAAACGGGTGTTTTCCGGTCGTGAGCAGGTATGCCAAAATCCCGAGCGCGAAGATGTCCGAGCGGCGGTCGACCGTATGCGACTGAACCTGCTCGGGCGCCATGTAGCTGAATTTCCCCTTGATCTCGCCCTGCTCAGTCAGGTTCGATGCGCGACCGGTCACCTTCGCGATGCCGAAGTCGACGAGCTTGGCCGTGCCGGTCAGCGTGACGAGCACGTTCTGCGGCGACACGTCGCGATGCACGACGCCCAGCAGCTTGCCGCTGTCGTCACACAAGCTATGAGCGGCATGCAGGCCCTGGCAGAGTTGACCTATCAGGTTCACGGCGATCGGCAGCGGCAAGCCGCCGTGCTCGTGCGCCTGAGTGAGCAGATGACTCACCGGCTCCCCGTCGACCCACTCCATCACTAGGTACAGGGTGCCGTCATGCTCGCCGAGCTCCAGCGTCTCGACGACGTTCGGATGATGGATCTGCGCCGCTAGCTCGGCCTCTTCCAAGAACATCTGCTCGAGGCGCGTGTTGTCGATCGCCCCGGCCAAAATGGTCTTCACCGCGACCAGCTTCTGGAAGCCTCGGGTGCCGCGCAGGCGAGCTGCCCACACCTGCGCCATGCCGCCTTGGGCAATGGGCAACAGCAACTCATAACGGCCGAGGGTGCTACCAGCGATCAGCTGAGGCATGATGACTCACTCACACCAAAAGCGTCGTCAGACGGGCGTTCAGGGCTCGGCGGACGACGCTAAATTTCCTGAAAAACATCGGAATTTTGGACAAAAGCGACACGACTCCCACAGAAGCGTTGAGACATACATCAACCTCCTTGTCTTCTGTTGTGAGCCCGAGTCATCGTCGACTCGCTCGGCTCACGCGCTAAACCGCGAAGCGAAAGCGCACTCAGAAGAGTTAGTAAACGCTGACTCTACGCCCCACTTAAGCGTCAGACAATCCCTTTTGGAGGCGCGTACCGCGGGTCTCCTCCCCCCACGTGAAGTGACAAGTAGCGAGCGCACCCACAACCAACGAACGCGTTGTGGAGTTTGATCTCAACGTCGACTCGCGACGCGCGCTCGAGCGTGGCGTTCTAGCCACGCGCACCGCTTTCGATTGCGCGCCGCGCAACGAGTCACATCTTCGTTAGAGTCAGGCCACGCAGGCCGGTCTTCAGCGCGAGCGCAGTACCGCGGGCGCCGCTGAGCTCGAGCGTTTGGCCGCCGTCGTGCACACAAAACGTGGCCTCGCGCACCGTGCGGCTGGTTTCGAACAGCGCGCCGCCACCGGTCACGCTGTAGTGGATGATCTCGTTCCCATCCACCACCCAGCGCCCGTTGTCGCCAACCATGCCCGGCTCCGAGTACACGAAGGAGCAGCTGCAGCCGTCCGCTGCCGGCGCGCAGGCGCGAGCCGGCGTCTCGGGGCACACCCCGTCTGGCCGTGAGCAATCACAGCCGCCAGATGTGGGGGCGCACACGAAATTCGAGTATTTCGTGGGGTCTACAGCCAATTGCAGCTTCTCGGCCACGGTGCCGCAAGTCATGTTGGCGGCGTTGACGCCGAGACACGAGCGCGCAAGCTCCATCTGCGTCGTCGAGGTCGCGTCGAGCAGGTACAGGTAGGTGTGGTCGGGGTTGAACGTGATGGTGCCCGAGGTCACGACGTCGGGATTGGGCGACAGCAACGGCACCGTGGGGATATTCACGATCGCTTGCCCGTTCGCGCTGGTTACGGCGCCCGTCGCATCGAACGACAGGTCCCAACACCACGAGCCGCTCGTCATGGGCGGGCCGGGTACGCCGGTCTCGGGAGGCGCGGTATTTTGGAGGGGCCGTGTCGAGACCGGAAAGCTGCACGAAGACGTGACCCGCCAGCTGCCTTGGGGATCGCCACCGCAATCGCCCACCAACGGGCAGGTGCCGCCGGCACCGTGCCCACTGCACCCGGCAACCCCGACGCCAGCCACGCTCAAAATCGCGCCGATCATGACGAGCTCGCCGTAGCTGCGCTTCCTGCTGGAGGTCGTGGCCACTCTGGTCTGGCTCCTACTGCGGGACGAGCGTCAGCGAGCGTAGCCCCGGCAGGCCGCTCAGGCTGCTGCCGCGGGCGCCCGTCAATTGCAACTGTGCGCTCGGTTGCGAGCAGAACGATGCCTCCAGCGTCTGAGTGGGCGCTTGAGTCTTCGCTTCTTGGCCGTTGTAGGTGATGAGCGAGCTGGTTTCGAAGAGCGAGCTGCCCGACACCGACCAGTTTCCCGCATCAGCCACGACCAGCTTGTAAATGTACGAACAATCGCAGCCCTTGTCGGCCGCGTTCGCGCATTGAATGTCGTTGAAGCTCATCAACATGCCTTGCGCCATGTAGTAGTCGGCGAGGCCCGTCGCGAGCTCGGTGCAGGTCGGCGGAGTCTTCCCGCTGGGATCGGCCATCGACTTGCCGCCGTTCGCGACCAAGCAACCGGGTGCAAAATGCGTAGCGTTGCGATCGCCAGGGGCCAAGGGATCGGTGGGGCTGACGGGCGTCGAGAACGTCAACGCGGTGGTGTACGAGTGGTCGGCCTCCATGAAGCTCAGCTGTCCGTCGACCAGCAGCGGCGCGTCATGCCACAGTGCCGCGTTGGTGATCTTGCCGTCTGCCGGGTAGACCAGACTGGAGCACCAGTCGCCGCTCGTGGTCTGCACTGGCAACGCGGGGTTGGGCTGGGGTGGCGCGAGCATGGGCGCCGCGCCACTCAAGAACTCGCCGATGTCGCTCGGCTGCGCTGGCCTGACCGCGCTGTACTGGCAAACATTGGCGATCTTCCAGTTGCCGGAAGGATTCCCGCCACAGCTGCCGAGCGCGGGGCACTCGCCTTGAGCGCCTTTGCCGCTACAGCCGCTGATCACGGCGACGACAGCCAGGCCGAGCAGGCTAGGCCCCAGGCTTTTGCTCAAACGAACAATGCGGCTTGCCATGGGGATCAAAAGAAAAACCACCACGCGGCTTGCCCGCGACTGTTGTTGGCCACGATGCCGTCGCCGTAGGTTTCTGACGTCATTTGGCCGGAGAGCGCCATCTGCAGCGCGGGAGTGATCGACCACCACAAGGTGGCATCGATGTAGTGGCCCTTGTTCCACACGAAGTTGCGACCCTGGGTCGGCGTGAGCGACAAGATGTTGCTGGAGCGCACCTGCGAGTAAGTGCCTGACACCGACAGCATCTTCCCCTGCCTAACGGGCAGGTGATAGTGCGCGTTGACCATCAGGCCTTGCCAGTTGATGGTGTGCACTTTGTTGTCGGCGTCGAAAGTCACGATGCCCGGATCGGCGTTGGGCGTGTAGATCGGCGCAGGCAGCGCGTTGTGCGGGTTCGGGAGACTCGGAAACAACGCTCCGCCGGTGAGCGTCAAGTACAGATCGGAGACGCCGGTCCCCTTCGAAAACTCACCGGTGACCGACAAAGTGTTGCTGAGGTCCTTGTCGTGAGACGGAATGATCGGCAGGAAAATGTCGACGGCCGCGCCCCAGCCGTAGACGACTTGCGGATCACCGGGCACCGCCGAGAAGTCGGTCACCGACAGCCGCCGCCCCACGCCGGACACGCCGATCGCCATCGGCGCCTCTTTGGCGGGGCGAGGACCTTGCGCCGACGCACCCTTCCAAGCGTTCACGGTGAGCTTGGCGCCAGCCTGCAGATCCGGCGCGGCAGAGTCGCGCGTGGCAGAGCGCGTCCCGGCGACTGCGAGCTCGATGCCGACGGCGGAAGTATCGACCACCTTGGAGACGCGAAGCTGAGGATTACGATGAAAGACCTGCCCCATCACGCCAAGAAAAGCTGGCGTGCTCGGGAAGAAGCCGGCGCCACCCCAGCCGAACAGGTCGTTGGTTTGGCCGACCAAGAGATCGAAGACGGGCGTCTCGAGCTTCGTATAGTACTGACGCAAGCGGATCGAGCTGTTGACGTAGCTCTGATCTTGCGTCGCATTCGAAGGCACCGTGCCGAAGAAGTCGACCTCGAGCAGCGCCGAGGCTTTCATCGACGCGAACTCCGGCGCGCTCACTTTGAAGCCGAAACGCGAGTCCTTCGGCGTCACCTGGAAGCGCGGATTGTCGCCGGCGATGGTGTGCGGCCGCGAAATCGAGTTATTGAGCGTGGTCTCGCTGTAGCTTTGAGTCGAGTCGATGAGCGCGTCGAGCTCGGCAAAGCCCGTGAACACCATCTGCCAACCTGGCTCCGTAGTCTGAAGCGTGACGGGCGACGCGGCTGGCGTCGCAGCTGACGCCGGGGTTGGCGACGCGGGGGGCGCGGCTGCCTCAGCTTTGGGCGTGGCGGGCTCGCCCGCTTCTTCCGACTTCGCGCTGGCCTCTGCCGGCGCGGTTTCAGCCGTCGCTCCAGCAGCTGCGGCGTCAGCGGCATGCGCCGGGCGCGGAACCGCGAACGCGAAGCCCGCAGTACCTGCTACCAAAATCTTACGCCAACGGCAGCGCCCACTCGCGTGCTTGTCGTTCACCTGGGCGTCCATCTCATGATTCGCAAGCAAAAGGAAGAGTACGAAATTGACCGACGCGCGTTCAGCACGTTTGTCGAGAGTGCTTTAAGTCAGAATTTGCAAGAGGCGATTGGCGACCAAAGGCGCTCCGTTCTGCCGCGAAATCTCTCTCTTCACGGTGCGAAACAGCGAGCAAAAGGCCGTTCTCCCACCTGATTCGCAGCTCAATAGTAAGAACCTGACGGGCTTCGAGTCCATCGGACACTTGGGGGTACATGACCGACAGGTCCGCGTCGTCGCGTGTGGAGACTCTCGTCCATCGCGCAGGTTTTCTCAGTCTTGCCCTATCGCTGCTAGTCGCGATTGCGGCTGGCTGCGGCAGTCCGTCTTCTCAACCCGCCACCAGAATGCTGACCCCGACGGGCTCGAGCGGCTCTGGCGGCAGTGGGACTGCGGGCGGACTGGGCGGGTCGACCACGACCGGCGGCGTCAACACGGGCGGCACCACGCCGGTCGTCCCCGTCGCAACTGCAGACGCGGCCACCTGCGCAGCCTACTGCACGGCAATCACCGCCACCTGCACCGGAGCCAACGCGCAATACCCCGACCAGGCCACCTGTCTCAAAGCTTGCTCGTTCATGCCCGCAGGCACTCCGGCGGATATGAACGTCAATTCCGTCGGCTGTCGCGCTCATCTCATCGACCTGGCCAAGGCCGACACCATGGCCGTCAAGGGCGAGTGTTTTCAGGGCGGCCCGCTCGGTTTCGGCACCTGCGGGCAAGAGTGCGAGGCCCTGTGCGGCACCGCCCTCGGCTATTGCTCGGCCACCAGCGGCTATACCGGCGCGGCGCCGTACCCATCCGCCGATGATTGCTCCAATATTTGCTCGCAGTTTACCCGCCCCGGCAACATCGATTTCAGCTCGCCGGGCAATTACAACATCACCGGCGTAACGGGCGACACGCTCGAGTGCCGCGCCTACCAGCTCATCGTCAAAGGGCTGGCGAGCGCCGCGGGGCAGGCCATGGCCTGCGCGGACGTGGCCAACATGAGCCCGACGTGCGGCATGGGCGTCGTGGTGTTGCAGCCCGATCCGGGCGGCACCGGCGGCTCGGGCGGCGCCCCGCCGGTGGTGGTGACGCACCCGGGCATGAACCCCATCAACTCCACGAACTGGGACGAAACCAAGTACCCGTTCGCCACGCGCCGCATGATCTTGCGCGACGAAGGCAATCCGCATTTGCACCTGATCGACCTCGGGCATCCGAAAGATCCGATGTACAACTGGTCGGTGCCGACCGACGGCGCCTGGGCTCGCGCCGCCCAGCTGATCGGCCACAACCAGATTCTCGGCGGCCGCAACGACGGCTACGAAGTCTACGATCTGACCGACGGTCACATCATCAAGCAGGTCAAAACCTTCCCCAACACGCAGTCGGCATACCGCCTGGCCAACGGCGAGACCATGTTGACGCAGAGCGGCACGAAGCTCACGTTCCTCGGCCCCGACGACAAGGTCACGCACTCCATTTCCTATCCGGGCTACGGCTACGTTCGCTTGGCGCGCCCGACCCGTAACGGCACCTTTCTCGTACCGTCCGACACCAAAGTCTTCGAAGGCGACGTCACGGGCAAGGTGCTGTGGAGCACGACTTCTGCCGGCTGGTCGCACATTTGGGAACCGCTGCTGCTCGGCCCGCCGGTGGGCGGCGGCATGTGGAACGACGGCGACACGCTGATCTGCACCGCGTTCGGCTCGTCCTGCGAAGTGATCGACAAGGTCACGCACAAGGTCGGCTTCAAGTTCGGCACCAAGCAGATGCCGATGGCCGACATGTACAAGCCCAACTTCTTCTCGGAATACGAGATCTTGCCGAACGGCAACATCATCTGTTCGAACTGGCAGGGCCACGGCGGCGGCAACGGCAACAGCGGCATCCAAGTGATCGAATTCGATCCCAAGGGCAACGTCGTCTGGACCTACCATCAGGCGCCCGATCCAGCCTTCCTACCCGACGACTTCTCCTCCATTCAGGGCGTCATGGTCCTCGACGGCAAAGATCCGCAATACCTGCACGTCCAAGAGACGAGCACCGACAGCACCTGGCAGCCCGTCATCCCGACGCCCTGACACGACCGTTAGAGACTTTGGCAAGAACAGATCACGATCGGCGTGAGCGGCACCGAGCCACGAGAACGAAACTGGCGAGGCCAGCGCTGGCTTGCCCGCAATCGCCACCGACGCCGAAGTTCCTCAGCCCGCTTGCGGAATCAGCGCTTCGGCCGGCAAATTGCCGAAGAAAACAAGACTTCTGGCAGTAGAACGAACCCGGGCGCTGGGACGCGTTGGGCCGTCTCGCGCTGGGCTTCCGAGCGCGAAGGCGCGCGGGGACAGCGCCGGGTGCGCTCGGCTACAATCGAGCTCATGAACTCCAGCCACCCCGCGACGTCGACCAGGGAGCCGCGAGTCGTAGCGGTCATTCTGGCCTACAACGTGGCGGGCCTGCTCGAGAAGGCTCTGGGCAAGATCCCGCGCGAGCTGGTGTCGGACATCCTGGTCATGGACGACGGCTCGACGGACCGCACTTGCGAGGTAGCGCAGCGCCTCGGGCTCAAAGTGCACCGAAACGAACGCAACCTCGGCTACGGCGGCAATTTGAGAAGCGGGCTGTACCGTGCCCTCCAAGACAGCTCAGCCGACTACGTCGTCGAGATTCATGGCGACGGTGCGCAATTCAATCCGAGCGCGATCGCCGCGGCGATTCCGCTGATGAAGCGCGGCGTGCCGCTGATTCTGGGCTCGCGCTTCATCGAGCCTGGCGCGGCGCGCAAGAACGGTATGCCGTGGATCAGGTTCGTGGCGAACGGGGGCTTGAGCCACATCGCCAGGGCCGTGCTGCGGCTACCGTTGACTGAATTTCATTCGGGTTTTCGGCTCTACTCGCGGGCCTTCGTCGAGGCCTTGCCGCTCGAAGCCAACTCGAGCAATCACCTGTTCAGCTTCGAGATCTTGGCTCAAGCGGCCTATTTTTCGCTCGAAGTGAGCGAAATTCCCGTCGAGGCCGACTACCATAGCGAGCACACCTCGATTCCGCTGGGCGCCGCCGCCGTCTACTCCGTGAACAACCTGATTTGTCTGGCCAAATACAGCCTGGCCAAAGCCGGCCTTCATCATTCGACCATGTTCCCTCGTCTAGGCGCATGAAGTGCCGCGGCTGTGGCGCAGTCGAGCTACGGCTGGTCGTGTCGCTCGGCGACATGCCACCAGTCAATGCGTTTCTAACCGCTGCTCAAGTCAAAGACGAACGGCGCTTCGCTCTCGATTGCTATTTTTGCGAGCGCTGCACGCTCGTGCAATTGGACCCGATCGTCGACCCAAGCCTGCTCTTCAGCGACTACGCCTACCTGTCCTCGGTCTCGAAAACGGCGGTCTCGTACCTGACCGAGCTGGCTGCCCGCTTGGCGAGCGAATTGAACGTGACAAGGACGAGCAAAGTGCTCGAGATTGGCTCGAACGACGGCACGTTCTTGCAGCAACTCCGAACCTATACGCCTCACGTCGTGGGCGTCGATCCCGCGCGCAACGTCGTCAAAAAAGCCGAGGCGCTGGGGCTCAGAACCGTGGTCGACTTCTTCTCGGCGCAGCTGGCAAGCAGCCTCGAAGCCGAGCTCGGCCGGTTCGACCTGATCGTGGCCCTGAACGTCGTCGCTCACACACCAAACTTCCTCGATCTGTTCGCAGGGGTGAGGCAGCTCCTGCAGCCCAAAGGCTACTTCGTGATGGAGGCTGCGGACGTGGTGCAGACGATTCTGCGCGGTGAGATCGACACCATCTACCACGAGCATGTTTACTGCTTCTCGCTGCACGCGCTCCAGCACGCCTGCCGCGCAGTCGGACTCACCATCGTCGACGCCTGCAAAACTCCGGCCCAGGGCGGGTCGCTGCGGGTCTTCATGCAAACGACGGCTCGCGAAAACGTCGTAAATCCGAGGGTTCTAGCCTTGCTCGAAGGCGAAAGCCGCGCAGGGCTCACGAGCTTCTCTGCCTACGCCTCGGTGGCGGGGCTGGCGCGCGAGCTGCGCGAGCGACTGCGGGCCGGGCTAGGCGAGCTGCGCCAAGCTCACGAAACCGTGATCGGCCTGGGCGCTCCTGCACGCGGCGTGGTGCTGATGAACTACTGCGAGCTAAGCACCGCCGATCTCGACTTCGTCGTCGACGACGCGCCCACCAAACAAGGCAAATTGGTGCCCGGACGCCACATTCCGGTCGTCGATTGGACGAAGATCGCCCAGGGCAGCAGCATCGGCTGCCTCCTGCTGTCCTGGAACTACCGCCAGGAAATCCTGGCCAAGTTGCGCGCGCGCACGACCAACGCCACCGTGCTGGTCCCCTTGCCCAACGTCGAACGAATCACGCTCGCATGAAGCGATTGCGGCGTTTGGGCGCGTGGCTCGAACGAGCCCCGTTTTGGCAGCCGCTGCTGGGTTTGTTCGTGCTCGCCGTCGCGCTGCGCTGCCTCTACCTGCTCCAGATCGCAGATAGCGATTTTTTCCGCGCGCCTGTCGGAGATGCGTTCTCGTACGATGAGTGGGCGAGCGCGATT
>Ga0307516_10003997_pt1 | contig 18501 bp, 26 predicted proteins | sample 19_EM_MG_FD_203310 | JGI IMG/M metagenome (GOLD analysis project Ga0307516, IMG submission 203310) | Populus trichocarpa ectomycorrhiza microbial communities from riparian zone in the Pacific Northwest, United States - 19_EM | ecosystem: Host-associated > Plants > Roots > Unclassified | place... | reverse complement strand
ATTTTATCCACACCATGATGATTGACTGCAATGATAAAGGCGCTAAGAACTTGTGCATACCAGAAAGGATGGGCATCAGCATCATCTTCTTGTGAGAGCATCATGATGAATGCATCATGGCCTGGATGAAGTGTATCTTGCTTGCAATGGATGTCATATGTTGTGAAGTTGAGTTGAACATGTCTAGATTGGGAAACTCTGTTGAGATTATTCACGAAATGAACAGTATTTCGCTCTTCACTCGTAAACACCTGTTTGTCACCATCGTACTCATCATTCAGTAGTCTTGAAAGGAGGTGGTCTTTAAGCCTTGGAACAAAGTCCTGGAAATGGTCAATAAGTGAGTAGGATGGTAGCAAGGTGAGCAATAGATTGAGTAGGATGCTCAGCATGAACCTTAAGTGCTGGATCACCTCGGTGTTTAGCAAGATATTCGGCCAGACTAATGATGTTTCTAGGTGAATCAGACATATGATGGTGACATTGAAGGGACAGAGGAGCTGTTTCGACTGCATCCATCATGTCTGAAGTTTCAACTCCGTCATAGGCACCTTGCTGTCTTTGGATACATGTATACCGCTGTTCTTGTGCTGCTAGCTGTCCTGCTGGGTTTTTTTTGTTTGTATTTTGGTAAAACATCTTGAGGAGGCGATGGGAACGTTCTCCCTAGTAGTTTATGTCATAATCATTTGGGTGCTCAGATGATAGTCATGAATGCGAAGGCTACTTACCAGTTGAGTTGTATATGAGTCTGTCATTCCAAAGAGGTGGATGTTGCGAACATAATCACCCAGGGCATGGAATTTATAGGTCGCGAGATTGAATGACTTTGGTTGAGCACTGCATATAGTACTGGTCGATGTATCAAGGTTGCATTCCTGTTGTCGCTGCCGTGCTGCAGTCTCCAACAGCAACTCCATGGTCTTGAAAGCAGTACAAGTGAATTGCTGAAAATTGCATAATTGATCCCCAAGTAGCCTTGTAGCTTTGTCAAGTAGGTCAAGGGAGTGGTCCGTGTGAAGTCGCAATTTTGCAAGGGCATGCCACTGCGCCAGTTGAAAAAGTAGTGTTTGAATCTCTTTGTCATGCCCAGGTGGAAATAACCCCTCAAACACAGGCATAGCACACTGAACCAGATGTCAATCCAAGCAAAGTGTAATTGTTACCAATAGTACCTACTTGAAGAACATCTTCAAAATGCCGGGCTGCACATTGACGGGCGTCTGAGACATTGGAGGGAAAGTGACGGATCGCACCCTTTCCGAAGGATGAGATTTGACGAAACCTATTCCAAAATCCATGAGGCATCTGGTCAAATATGATACACTGTACACAGACATACCATGCATCAAGAGTGGCCACCAAGTTGGTCCCAGATGTTGCATGAAGTAAACATAAAAGGTGCCTGAATACTGATTTGAAAATACCCAGCTCAAACTCATGTAGTAAATCAACTGTAAGCGCACGATAGATGTTGAATCCCAGGGGCCCAAGTATATCAGCAAATGCATTCTTGTAACAAAAGTATGGTCAACACTTGCAGATACCAGGAGCAAGTAGTAACATACAAAGGTAGGCACCAGTGAAAAATCTCTGAGCTGCGACTCTGGAAATGCACCCTTAATTGGGGCACCAAGCTTGTAGATGGCGTCGCGAGCAGCCGCAACTCGATTACGAAAGTAGAAATGGATCTTTGATATTCGCTGCGAAGCATCAGAGATGAAGCCAAGACGGTAAAAATCTTTCTTAGGTATCATGCACCGAGGGCATGGGCAGATACCCTTGTCCCGAATCGTAGCCAGGAGTACTCTGAAAGCAATTAAGCCTCGCTTCATTCTGCCCTTCGAAAACAGAACTTACTTTTCTGGATAATCCGCCGAGTATGTGAAAATGCATAGAAATAATCTACGAAACTTTCCATCAAAACACTTCACCACAATGCCATTGCGATATGCATCAAGAAATTCGTCGTCAAGTAGAACCTTCCAAACTTCATGAATGAGTTCTCGTTTACAATGAGCCAGGACGTCATTGTAATTCTTCTTCTTCGAGTACTCGGAGATAAAATCAATGATGCTGCGTGGAAGCTGTCAAAGGAAGAGTGGATTGTCAGGTTTAGCCACAATCATCAAATAAGAGACTTGCCATTGGAATGAATGCAACTGGATGACATGCACCAGATGTTGGGCATGCACGCATATACTTGGACTGGTTCCCAAAGAACAGGTACACTGGCCAGGCAGATGCACTACCGAATTGTGCGAGATGTGTTGCATCAGACCAGAACATAAGTCCTGCGATAGCCCTTTCTAATTTACACCTGTTACCAAGTTGCTGCTTTTGTATTTCATCGTGTGCATCATTCCATGCATCTGAAGTGTAGAGCTCGTCAAATATTCATTCCTCACGACCAGTCACCGAAGAGTGCCAGATTCATTTGAATGGAGTAAGATGAAACCATTTTGCATTCTCTCCAGCGAAAATGGCATGGATGACATCAGTAAGCGGTCGATGAAAAAGTCCCCCGATCGTAAAACATCGTCCATTTCCATTTGGGTTACACTCTTGGGTAGGTACCTCAATATGGACCAGTGTCTCTTGCCAACCATCCTGTTGCTGAAGATTGTTCTCATCGAGAGAACTTTCTGAGTTGTCAAAAAGCTTCATCTGGGTGTGCGCATTGAACCCTTGGAGATCATGGGGGTTGAAATCATCTGCTTGCAATATATTTGCGAGTCGGGTGACCTCAGCCTCGGACTTCTGCCTGCCTCCAGTCAACATCCAATTCATGAGCTTCCAGATACTCATGTTCTTCCAAGGGCATGGTGGTGACAGAAGAGCATGAGGAGTCCAGGGAATAGGTAGTGGTGCTTCGTCATCACGATTATCTGAGAGCTGATCAATAGTCAAGAATGCATCCGGGTCATATGATGGCCTGTGATGGTAACTGCGTGCAATGCCAAAACGGTTGAATGACGTGCAGATGGAATCGAATACATGAAGGATAACATGGGGTAGTATAGTCCAGGGAGGGTCGTCAGGTTCCTTGGGTAAAGGGGGCTCTGGAAACACATCCCTAAACCGTGCAGGTAAGCGTCTTGTCCGTGACGGCTTGCCTGTTTGACTGGTATCTAAGGGGGATGGGGCCGATAGGAGACACATGGGTTCTATCATTGGAGGGCTTTCTGTCAATTCAGAGAGTAATTCATTTGACATAACTACATCAGCGCAGCTAGCGCCAGACTGAGGCAATGTCTGGGACATTACGAGCAGATTGAGGGGTCTGTCAGACACTGTGGGTGAAGATGCTGACATGTTAACAGAGGATGGAAGGACTGGAGCCACATCAGGACTTGTAGATACAGTCACGGTAGCTGGAGCTGGATCCTAGAATTATGATAGCGATTAGCTTCAAATATCTCTCGTAGTTCCGACAACCTACCTTGTCCGATTCGATCCTTGCCTTCTTTGATGCTCCCAATACACCACACCACGAGCGTTTACGTGGTAAATCCAACTGCAAAACAGAATGTTTCTTGTAAAGTAGACAGTTTGATCAATGGAGAAAGAGACCTCTACTGGTATCAAATGAACATTCGCAAGCTGGTGCTCCACATTGGAATAAACTAGAATCGCCCATAGCAGCAGTGAAAGCACAGAGTAGCGTGAGTGCGATCAGTCAAAGGCACACCAGGTTCTGCATGATGCAAATTGCAAGTTGGAGCGAGCTGCTGGTCTATTGTACATGAGTGACTCGATATGTTGTGTACTAATCAGTTTGGTGGCGGCCAACTTTGCCAGCTCGGTGAAAAGTTCACGTCTTCGCCTCTCAAGCAGCTGCCGCACTTGCCTCCATGCCATGTGTCGACGTCGCCTTCGCTCCCCAGCGCAGTTGCTGGTAGCCCCTCGGAGTTCAGAAAGGTTGCAAATCTCTATTGACTTCGGTGCACGAGTTCATATGTAATTGGTATGGCCCCCTCACATTCTGCTACAGGTACTACGTTCAGTCGAGGCATTCCGCAAAATTTCAACGTGTTTGCTGTACGATTAACATGGTTAAGTAATGACATGGGGGCTTGAGGCCAAGAATGCCAGTCCAGGAACTTATTGCTGTGAATGGTGAGCGACCTAATACACGTCGCTTGTAATGCTGAATGTGACTCGTGTGTTGCATTGGGTGTGATTGTACAGGTTCAAGCTGTTCCTCGAACTACGTGCCTTGCGGGATGAAAATGCAGTGGACCCTCGTCTGCCTCAATTACCTGTAAGTCTGGTTTCCTAGTTCCAGTGAAAACATGGTACAGAAAGCCGGTACTCGCTGTTTCTTTTACTCGCCCGTGTTTTATTCGCTCCCCTGGTTTGACTTGAGTCTTATGACAACCAAGAAAAACTGCCATGAACTTGATAGTAGACTTCCACTCTTGTCTGTGGGAGTATGCCAAAGAAGAGATTGCGCGAGAGATCGGCACCATAGCAGATCCTAGTGCGTTGTTCATTCACAGGATAGCCGTTGTTCTCATCACTGACTGATTTCTGCAACCTGTACCGCAACTTCCACCTTATCGACGGGTGTCTGCGTGACCCTCATCCACTTGACCTACCTCAGGCACTGCCAACGTGATCCTGACCTGTCTTGCGGCATGGGATGCAAGGGGTTCTGATATGATGCATGCGGCAGCAATTGAGGCAGGACTTGTTCAGTCTGCACATGCTCGTGAGGTGGAACCGGGAGACCAATTGATATTAAGAGGTACTTTGACTTCGTCAAACACAACACTTCGCCACAAATAACTACCCCCTTTGTCAAATGAGTAGGATCCTGAATGATCATGAGGCCATGGACGGCGAGTAGTGTTTTAAGGTCCAGTCCTAGGACCGATGAAAGTCTGAGGACTGGACCGGACTGATCACATTTAGGACTGGACTGTGGTCTCGGTCCTGCACTGGTTGGCCAACTTGCGGTCTCGGTCCTTACCATTGAGATTGAAATCAAGGACCGGTTGCAGACCAGTCCAAACCGGTCTTTTTTGATATAGTGCATGCATAACATTTCACTGACCATATGAAAGGCACACAGATGTAGTACGATACAATACCCAAACTAAACCATGATGACATCATCAACATCACCCATCTGATTGTCCCTGGACAATTCTTCATCGTGCTTGTACAACTCCTTGACATCTTGAAGGAGAATATCTTTGACTTCACAAGAATTAGCTCGAGCATGGTCAACAAGAGAGCAATTCCACGTGTGCTTCATGATTTGAAATTCTTCAAAGTGACTAGATCCAAGGCGGGAACGTCGATCTGTAGCTATTTCGGCACCGGCCGAAAAAAGCCACTCACAGGGGACAGATGATGCAGGGACTGCACAAACATCTTGTGTGATATGTGAAAGAGTTGGATACACATGAGCATGTTTCTGCAAGTTATGTCAATATATGAGGCATGAAATAGCATAGTGATACTTACTGCCCACCATGCAATAATGTCCATATCCTTCAAAGCACCTTCAATGACCACACTGAGATAGCGGTGTAATTCAGCGGCCCAACCCAGCAAGGCGCTGTTCTCATGAGCGGCTTTCTCCAGGAGCTCATGGCGATGCTGATCAAATGTGGAATCAAGGGTGGCAGAGCCTGTAGTGGGAGATGACTGAGATGCAGATGTTGATTGTCCATGGGCGACGAGTTGGCAGCGGGATTCCTCCTGAGCTTCTTTCCAATAATCACGCATAGCATTCTCAATGATCTTCAATGCCTCGTCGTGCCAGTTCTTTGCATTTGGATCACCTGCCGCTTGTTGCTGTTCTTGTTCTTCAGCTCCTCCCCAAGCCATCTTAATGTAATCCAACTTGTAGTATGGATGGAGAACTGTCAAGACGATCAAAATAAAAGTGCATCAGAATCAAGTTGAACCTACTAAGTGCCAAAACGTAGACCGGCTTATCATCAAGTTTATTATAATACTTTCTGATCTTGGCAAGACCACGGCCAATGGCAGAGTGGTATGGGCGATATTTCAGATCGTTCTGCTTCACTTCCCAACTTGTTTGAAGTTCTTCGAGCGCTGGAATGACATGCCAGAGGGTCAGATGTTGCTCTGCTGAAAAATATTGTTGGATTGCATTGGCATCTGAGATGATGGCCTGCATATTGTTGACGTGCTCCCAATCAGCGGCTTTGAGCATGAATGCTGTCCATGGGATTTGTTTATCAACACGGCCATCCCTAGAACGTCGAATAGTTGTAATGGGACTGAATAGCTCATCTGCAGAGGTGATGAATAAGTTGATTGGCTAGAATAATCTGTATAAGTTCCTACATTAGTATTGGTAAGACTAAAGACTTACCTGACGAAGATCATATGCACGGGCAAGCATCTTCTCTGCTGTGCCCCATTGAACATTGCTATGCAGTGGTATCGTGCATGGAGGATCAATTCCACACCTTCCTTGAAGTGTTCTGAAATATTCGATCTGCTGGCCTGAGCACTGAATCCATTTGATAGGTAAACTTAATCATTGATCAACAAGGCAGCCACAGAAAAGATAAACAAACCTTGATGGCCAATGTACGCACAGCAGCGATCACATCAAGAGAGTCTCCAAGTACACAATTGTCGGGGAGCATAGGGTCATATTCCCAGATGGCTGACGTGGTCTCGACAGTTGCAGTTTTGGTGATGGCAGCCATGAGATTGGTGACACCTAGGTTGACGACATGCACAAGGCAGAACAGGCGACAGGTGAATGGGTCAAATGAATAGATCCTGCGTGCATGTAGAAGCCACTTGACGGTTTCACAAGTCGTGTCGTTGTTACTGGCATTGTCGGCAGTGATACAGTAAAGCTGTTGCATATTCGTCAAGTCAAATTCAACACAAAAGAAATCTTGGTCTAACCTTGCTGGCTCCCACAGAAATGAGCCCAGCCTGCTCGCAAAGCCCCACAAAATAACGCCCGACATTGTCTCCAGTGTGTGATCCCAAAATCCCCCGGAATGCAATGACTTCAGCTCGTAAAGTCCACTTTGAGGACATACTGTCAATATGGATCCAATGCGTGGTGATGCCGAGGAAAGATGCCTTTGTTTGATCCACAGACCAAAGGTCCATGGTTGTTGATACACGCCCAGCTGATGTTGACTGTAACGGTTTGACTTCAGTACATGATGGATAGAGCTACATAAAACACCCAATTACCTTGATTTCTTCCTGGATCTTCTTAAAAAACGAAGAGAATGCATTGTGCAGGTAAATGGTGATGTCGTGAGTCGAAGGAATGTCTATCTTAGTTGCAGAGGGTCGCATGGAAACAAGGCAGTTCCGAAATGAGACTTAGTCAGCCACTGCTAGTGACTTTTGTGTGTCTATTTGATTACCGTTCACATAGCTTTGCAAACCGACTCACCTGATTATCGCACACTACAAACTCTGTGACTGATTTCAAGACATCCTCACGTGAGAACGTCCGTGCACTAGTGCCTGTCACCTTTGAAAACTGACCGTCAAGAGTCATCTGCCCAGGCACTTTTTTCTTAACCGCTCTTCTTTCAGCCAGTACGTTGCGTGGAATTGCGTGGTGGTTTTCCTTAATCTTCTGAGCTTCACAGTGTTCATGATATACTTCATAGTGGCAGCGAATGTGTTGGCGGCACGTGGAGTTCCCCCCTGTGAAAAATGCCTTGCGCTTTCCACATTTCGCTATCAAGTCCTCATCTGATCTGTATTGTCATAAGTCCAAGCAAGATAAGCTGCCTTTTGCATTCACTTACTTGCATACATTGCACCAGCGCCCTGCGACCTCCTCAACACTCCCATCGGGCTTGATGAACTTGACATGCACCCGATCAGAAAAGATCATAAGTAAATCCTTTGTCTCCCCTCTCTTTGTGTGCTTCACATCAGGTACTGTAGCGCGATGTTCATGCAACAAGTTGTCCTTCGCATCAATCCAGTCAAGCAAGATTGCAAGTTATTGTGCTAGTACATACCTCATCATTTCCCTGGCCCTCGCTGATACCCTCATGTTCCTTGTCCTCGACCTCCTCAATGTCAGATTCCTCGTCTCTATCCTCCACTTCCTCAACCAAAGTGGAGCTGCTGTGGTGCTCTCGTCTCTTCTTGCTTTGCCTCTTTGAGCTCTGTGGAACATCTTCATCATTGTCCGACTCACTGTGGCCTGAGCTGGCCCTTTGTTTCCCCAACTTTCTTTTTGAGGATGTCCAGCGCTTTGGTGCACGAGACCGTGCGTTTGTCTGTTTCTCTTTCTGACTTTCCAGCTCACGCCCCTTTGCATTCGCGACTTTTTTTTGAGAGGACTTTCAAGCTTCGGACATGACGGAAGAGAGCTGAGAGTTAGACCAGGAATTGTCCATCTCTATGTACTTGCTGCTGCACGAAATACACTGCTTTGTTTGTATGTCAATTTACATTTTGTCATATTTCATCGGTCCTAGTTGGTCCTTTGCGGTTTCGGACTGGTTTCTGGGAAGACCAGTTCAGACCGGTTGCAGCAAAGCGCAGGACCGATCAAGACCAGTCCTGGTTGGTTCGGTTCGGTCTTTGATGCAAAGGAAAAATTTTAGGACCGGTTGCGGTCTCGGTCCTTTCCAAATTAGGAAAAAGACCGGACCGGACTGGACCTTAAAACACTAATGGCAAGCAATCAGATACCCTCCCAGTTGTGAATGGTATCCCCCAGGGATCCCCCATCTCGCATGCACTCTCTATCCTCTCGTTGACGAGGCAGAAACGGTCATCCGTACCCCAGCAGTTAGTGGGCACGGGCGGCGATCCAGCATGGAGTCGAGGCCACAGACACCCCAATCGAATCGGAGGACCCAGGCAGCAGTGGAATACTGTGTGCAAACCTTAGCAGCATGGATTGACATGCATGCGATGCAACCAGTCCTAGGGTGCGGAATGGACAAGTCGATAAGCCAGGCGGATGAGTCAAGTGGGTGGACTGACACTCTGAATGTGTCAACTGACACTGAAACGGCTGGTATGAGCGACGGTGACAACACAGGTGCCTACCTGGGTGCTGGAGACAAGAGAGGACGTGCAGACATCACGGACGGCTTCAGACACCATGTGGACATGTTGAACGGGCACATGGACATGCCAGGCATTTCAATCGACATGGATACACCTACAAATGCAACGGAGAATGTCAGAATGTCAGAACGCTCCAAACAAACAAGAAAACGAGAAACCTAATACCTATAGAGGCTGCAGAACAGCACTCATACGGTCAGAATGGCGTTGGACCATACAGATGGGTCGAGGGAATGCACTGCCACTCAAAGCATTGGAGGTGATGCGAGAATGACTAGAAACGAAGTGGAACACTCACCTAACACGCTCGAGACGAAGCGACCCTACCGTTCGATGGAGAAGGGTCAGTGCAAGTGATGTCGAGATGTACGTACTGACGAACACACCAAACGAGGTGCTGAACACCACAGGTCGAAGAATCGTCTTTGGACGAGTCGAGAGCAGAAACGAGATGATTTTACATAGCTAATGCGAAAGATTTTGAATACATGAAAAGAAAAAATCAAATAAGCGATAAAATTTGCTAGTAATGCCATCCAAAATGAAGCGATAACCGTATCCTCTTGTTTAGCTTGGTACACCACCTGTAATATTGTCGATATGATGTCTCCACCGCAGCCCTCTCGACCTTTTCCCTAAGGAGATCCGCATCCACGAGAAAAGGAGGGGGAGACCATTTCTCCACACTGTCTAATAAACCGTTGTCTGCACCACTAGCCATGAGTTCGAGAAGAACTGCTTCCTTAGTAAGTTCAATTCCGCACGTGAATACCTTATTCACGTCACTGAGATTGACGCTGGGATAAAGCGCCTGATCAGCGAGAATGAATGGTTGTTAGCATTTTACACAATAAATGGAGTAAGGCAACTTATCTCAGCAACTTGAAATTGAAAACCAAAGTTTTATTGCTATACATATTAGTACTACTGAGCTACTACTAGTAGGACAGCATTGGTTCAAATGAAAAACGTGCAAGGAGTAAACATGTGAACTATTGGGAAAGGGCTTTTAATTTATTCTGCTTGAACTTGTCCACAGCTCCTGCTGCCCTGCCATGCAACCAGTCTGAATGCTTCATCCTTGATATGGGATCCGAGACTCCCTGCATTGCAGCCAGGATAGTGATCAGCTTCTGAACCACTGAGCCAAGGCGCTCGATATAGTACTCCCAGTCCAATATGGCGCGAAGATCAAAGTTTGCCAGGCCTGGATCTCTAAGCCACTTGTGCAGATAAGTGCGCCCCACGGAATCTTCTGCAGAGAAAATGATGATGGGAATTGCGCGGTCTGTGACAAGAGCACCATGTGGTTTTGCGGAGGTGATGAACTTGCATGCCAAACCCTTGTCCTTCACCATTTGATCACCTAAGAAGTCAGCAAGTCGTTGAGAAGTGCTAATGGAAGTAGATTTTTGGCCGAGGTATTCAGCGAGTGTTTTCAACATGCTCCTGTTCTCGGCGATAAGATCAACAAGTTCCTGGTCACTTAATGTTTCAGCGTAGCTGAAGAGGATGTCGAGTCATTGGTTTGCAACACAGGCAACGGCACCATAACACTCCTCAGTGGTCGTCCCGAGAAGAGTGATGGAATTGGAACATACCTGTTGAATGGCTGCAGGCACGATCTTGAAGTCAGTCAGAATGTTGCTTCGGATACACCTGCCTCCAGGGCTTCGACGTGGCCTCCAACATAGGCCTCTGATGCAAGTAAATGTCCCTCGTACATGTTCCAATGGGGGTCCTCATGTCTGTTTGGCATTATGATATGCCCGCGGTATGCTTCAACCTATTTGATATCTTGAAGATGTGTGGGGAAAGAAAGACACATAACCCACCATCAGGAGTGTCTCACAAAGTGTTCCACTGCCATTTCGTAATACTTCATCAGGAGCCGTCGCCAATGACACTGGGGGTGGTGGTGGTTGGGATCATCAGTGATTGTGGACGATGTGGTGAGGGGGTGCTTACCACTGCCGTTGCCATTGCCATCGTCGTGGTTGCTGGGGTGGTGGATGACCTGACGGGGTACTTACCTGTCATTGCATTGACGGCGACGCTGGGGGTGGTCCATCAGTGCGGTACTAGAGCTTGCAACTTGGACTTAAAAAATTCTTGAAGTGTTGTGATTACATAATCACAACACTTCAAGAATTTTCCAAGTCCAACTTCCTCTCAATGCAAGATGACCACCTCCACTCCTAGCGATGACAACGACAGTGATGGAAATGGAAGCGGTAGGCACCCCCACATCACGTTGTCCACAGTCCACCACTGACGCTCCCAACCACCACCACCCCCAGTGTCAATGACGGCAGCGGTAAGCACCCCCTCACCACGTTGTCCACAGCCTTCCACTGACGATGCCAACCACCACCACCCTCAGCATCGACAGCGGTGGTGGTGGCCAGCAATACCCCAAATGCTGACAACGGCAATGATGACAGCAGCAGCAACGGTGGTGGCTACCCCAACAACAACAATGGCTACAGCCGGCACCACCAGCGATGACGATGAGCAACAGTAAGTAAGTTTTTTTCTTCTTTACACCCACAGCATCTTGACAATGACAGCAGCAGTCACTGTCGATGGAGCACACCACTTGCCCTAACATTGAAGATGCCGATAGTCACCAGCACCCTCAGCATAGCGCTGACGATGACCATTTCCTCGTGTATTGGCCACCAGCACCGCAACCAGCCCCCCACACCTGGCATATTGACGCCAATGTGCCCACTAATTGTGTCCTTTTTTGTGCTATCCTATTTGAGTTACACCTTCATTATGGTGCATGTACACAGCTGGTCAAATTAGTGATAATCAGGACCTGAGTCACCCGAGTCAGGGTCGTCGTACGTAGGAATGTCATCGATGGTACTGCTAAAATGGTATGGTCACCGGCATTAATGTTCAATGTGGGGACTCAACATTGTCATGCCCAGATCAGTGAACGGTGAAGGTTTGTAAAGTTCCGATCCAATACAACGGTAGTACAAAATGGGCCTGATCTGTGAGTTCTGAGTGGTGAAAAGTGGAGACTTCAAAGACCAATGCTAACGGTCCCACCTGTTCCAGCTCAATGCCTCCAAAGCCCCCTTCTGGCTACAATAATAACTCTCGCTTCCTTACATACAATGATGATACTAGCAGTTCTCTGGAGGTAGGTATTAGTGATCAAGTCAGTGCTGTAGCTGAGTGACTTACATTACTAATGAGCTTGCAGCAGGGTCGTAATGCCAAAGGTGACTTTGCTGGTAGAAGGGACAGAGAGGCCAACGAACACTCCGATGGCTGTCAAGATCCATGCTCTGGTAGTCCCTTGGATTGGCCGAGTCAAAGAGGAGAAGGAATGTGGTGTGCATACCTTCACCGTGCCAACATAGAATTCCCGCCGGAACCCACAGCTCCATCTCCATCTCAGCAATTGGGAGATGCACAGGTGATGTACTAACACCTATAAACCATTTCAATCTGTACTGATATGATCAAACAGGCTACTGGAGAACTGAGCATTGGTCTGAAAAGACAGAGGTCGGATGAAAACAATCCTCTAAGTCAGCTGCAGGTAGGTCGGTCCACAATTACATAATAGGTGAAACACTGAGTCAATCTATCTACAAGACACCGCATCGTAAGTTTGGAGAGAGTCATACTAATGTACGAGGAAATTCTCGTACAGAGAGACTTGAAGACGCCAATAAAGAACTCCAGGAGTCACTTGGAAAGCAGACTGAAGTACTCATTGAAATACTTCAAATCATGAAAGAGAATTCGAAAGGCCGAAGGTCCATATTTGCTGATGCCTAGCATTAGTGTATGATTAAGAACCCAGTGTCATGTATGTATGCTAGTTTGTCCCCTAGCGAGGGCTCTCAAAAATTTCACCTTTTCAAATGGAATATTAGCTGCGGTGTTGGTAGCCTTAGGCTCTATGACTCAGTGCAACCTTTTTGAATACTTTTCAATTGATCAGACAGAGGGAAGGTGTGGTGAATCGCTGAACACCCTCACCTATTTCCGTTTGGTTAGCGCTTCATGAGTGCTTCATGTAGACATCCCTGACTCAGGGGTGATGCAGTCTTTCCAGTCTTCCTGTCAAGCAGAGCAAATACACAAAATACTCCTTTTGTTCATTAGCTGTGCTTTGATTGTATTACCATGCCTCCATTCGATCAATCGCTGTATGATCACGAACTCTATCATAACTCAGGGTCAGACTACACTGTTGGTCCCCGTCAAGGTCACCAGGTCAGTCCTCGCCGGATGCCATCGTAGGGGACTCCGAACTCTCCCTTAATGCTGGGATTCTGATCATGCGTGACATGAAGGTATTCATACTTTGTATGCACACTTAGTATTACTTGCTACTTTTCATAACCTCAAGTATCGCTAACAACACCTCTGCCTGTTTATCCAACGAGTACTTTATCTCTTGTAGACCCGTAATAACCTCTTTCAGCATTTCTGTGCAAGATTTCTCTGACTCCGTCCTAAGTTCAAATGGGCGAAGGAGTCAACAGCGCTTGATTCGCAGATCAGTGTGTACTCGGGGTGAATTAGTAGAGCTGCTTCCAAACCGACATTGTGGAGTCTTGTAAATGTTCAGTACTCATTCATTTGTACTATAAATCATATGCTGGCTTACCTGTGGTTGAAGACCAGTTTCTTCCGATCATTGTCATTTCAAACACACGGTCTTTGTGGCAATATTTTTCATATTCAAAAGGTTCTTCATTTGATTGATTATCAGTACATTCTTTGGCTTTGCAGAAGTGAATTGGAATATGTTACTGTTTGGACTGCATTCGCACTTGATGAGTGAGATGGGGATGAAACTACGGGTGTTCCAGCTTTGGAATGGATGTACTGGCCATGCTCGGTGAGAGCAGTAGCTTGTCCAACACCATCGTCTTTCAGAAGAAGGGCAGATTGTGCGTCATTGCATGATGACGAGCGCGATTCATGATCAGAACCACGTCTCACACGTGATTGGTGCTTTATAAGAATGGCATATTGTGCATTGTTCCGTGTTGATGGGTGTGAACTATGATCAGAGCTGTCACTACCACTGGTATGTGACTGTGCATCAGATGGTGCATCAGATTGTGCATCGCTGGCTGCATGTGCCAATGAGCATGAGTAATCAGAGCTGTAACTACCACCAGTGGTATGTGAATCTGATTGTGAGTCACCCTTCAGAAGGGCACCAGATTGTATTTCAATGGGTGCTGACACGCGCAAGTCATGAAAGTTCCAGCCTGGAGGAAACTGTCAGGGCATCAGGAAGTTAGAGTTAAGAGTGCAGAATGATTGGGCTACAATTGCACTTATCACCCTGCAAAATCCCTGTTTTCCCTGACAAATGGCAAATGCCAAGTGCCCACCACGGCTAGTAAATTTTGGTGAGATCCTAAGCCTTGATCTGTTCTTTGTTAGTCCTTGACTAGTGCCCTAAGTTCATGTAAGTAACAACCATGAGATCTAAACCATTCTGCACTGGTGCATACTTACATCGGACCAGAGGTTGGACATAGGAATACGTGACTAGTTTGGTTAGAAATGAAACGAACTGAGATTACGGCTGACTATGATGCTGCCTGCCTGGAAGTATTAGTCAGGTGACCTGTGCATCACGCATCACCGTTACCTGGTGCCACCCTTGCACCAGCAACATGATAGGCATTTTCTTTTATTGCTGTAATTAACGCTCTCATTGCAACATTCATGCTTTCACAAGGGAGTCAAGCAAGGTCTCCTCCTTGGCTGTATGCCGAGCAGCATCTGTCGAAGTCCAGGATTCACTTGTATGCACCTGCCTATACGTCTTTTCTGTTTGGTCCTGCCATATTGAAATTACCTGATACCAACTGCTGGTGTCTGATCCATACCTATCCCGTGTATTTTCATGTTTGTCCGCTTCCGCATTTGTTTTAAAAACCATTTTCATGAGCCATCTAACTCAGACCGGTGTTTTGTCTTATCATTCAGTGAACCCAAGGAAGTGGTCATGCATGAGACAGCACAAACTTAATCCATCATATGCAAAGTCTAATCTCCAAACCTGGAATGGTCCATAACGTTCCAACAGTCCGGAAATTCGAAAACTGATCAGCAAAGATTTGTTGAACCATACTATTCCAGATAAGTACTCCTAATGTCAACGGAGCAACTGAACTGATACCAGAAACTGGAGAATCTTCAGATGATCGATCAGTAAATTGGGTAATATTTGTTCAGGGCCAATGTCAACAATTGAGTCTCTCCGTTGGCCCCCCAGATCATCTGTCTAGCGTATGTTAAAAGAACCACATCAAGTCTGCCAAGTAGCCACCAGGGAAGTCCCAATAAATTTCTTTTGCCCTTACAATGCCCGATACTCATGCAGCACTAAAGCGCCGCATTGCTGTGCTGGAAGAGGAGAACAACCAGCTCCTTGCAAAGGTAGTGAAAAAGCTGTGAGTTTTTTTTTCCCAGTCATTACTACGGGCAGTGCCCTCGAGCTTATGGCATGTACATTTCGCAGTATCAATAGTTACCAACTTGAAGGACAAGCCATTCGCCGGCTCGTCAATCTTGCTATACCTCTCTCTGAGTTGATTTCAGAGCATGACCACTGTGTAGAGCTTGGTGCAGAGGACGAGGTGTCCGCCGATGCCATTCAAGGTTCTATTGAGTACATGCCCCTCTTTTATTCTTTGACATGGACAACTCTGAACTTGTGTTATGTTATGTCCTGAAGGGAGAACTACATGTACCGGTCATTCAAGAAACTGATTCACTGGTGTCCCTCAGTGAAGAAGTTCTTAGATGAAGGGACAAACAACTGTGATGCGGCCCTAGCATTTCAAGAGGTATGGTTGACTACCATTATATCAAGTTCCTACAAAGGCCTCATGTGATGGTTTTTGAAGCTAAGGAAGGGTGGAGATGGAGCACAGGGGGATGACGCCAGTTCATTGAAATTGGCTGTTGCAAATTGGCTGAATGAAGCATCACCATGCCCAGGACCCCTTCTCAGCACCACTGACAAGTCAGGAAGGGGCTTTTATCACGATGTAACTGGTTGACTTCTTTGTCCAGTTGACTATGATTGGCTTGATGTTTCGTACGTGCCATCGGTCTGTCTGTCTGTCAGTAGCGACTACTAACAATGGGCAACAGCATTCAGTCTGCAATCCGTGAATATCACCCAAAATACCCAGTGACGGCAAATGCATATCCGACCTTTCTATATGCCAGAGGTCAGTATGACGCAGAGAACCCTTCCAAAGGGTTATTTAAAGGTGAACTTCTTGTGAAGGTATGACTACAGTAGTACTATCGTGCTCAGAGTATCGTGCTCAGAGTTACATAACAGGCATTTTGCTGCATTTTCACATTGCCAAGCTCAGCTGAGGCTGGGCTCTCCAGAGAGGTTGATGCAGGCTCTTCTAGGAAAGCACAGAAGACTATGCACGGTGTGAGAACTCGCTGTGACATTGCCGGATTGTTGAAGATGAGGTCTGTCGACCCCTGTGCAATCGCCTACATCGCCTGTCAAGTGAGAGCTTGTATTCTTATATCAAACTTATCTTGTTGACTTGATGATCCTGCAATATCTTTCACATAGCTTCGCTTTGCATTATCTAGCGCCACGTCTTGGAATTTACAAGATGAAGAGTTCGACTACAATGTGTTTTACCGCCACATTGTTGATTACTTCGAACAACCTGCGTCACGCCAGAAGTCCGATGATATCAAAGACTTGCTCCTCTGGTGGAACCGGTACGTGATTCTGCGTAGGGTTTTTCTGGGTCCGAATATTTAATTTCACATCAGGAAAGTTTTCGGCCGCCGCAATGCGTCCTCTTACCTGCCACAGCAGGTGGAGGTTCTCTCAGTTGCCCTTGCAAGACAGTAAGTGACCACGCCGTCCATCAACACAAGGTTAGATCCGAAAGGACCCAACCTCTTGTTGGTCAGTTCACTAATTCCTGTCCTCCATGTACTCGTCATCACCATTTAGTGGTGTATGCTGTATTTGACTCCTGTTGTACTACTATCTGTATCATAGTAGTGCCTGTGGTATTAGTGTCATCAAAATTGATTGCATTTCAAATGAGGCTCACATTGTCGGTGGAAGACCATCTGAATGGCACCATGAAGGGTACCAAATGGGCGAGACCACAAAAATGCTGAACATTTATGACCAGAGGATATTTTCTATTCGTGTCTCTGACTGAGATGCTTGACATTATTCCGTCATTTCGTAGAACTTCAGTGCAGCTTCCCTGAACTGAGATAAATGCTAATAAATTACCTAGAGCATGAAACTTCTTCTGCATTATGAACTAGAAATGATTTTCTAACCGCTTAAACATCAAAACAATAGTGCACTACATGCTGTACAATAGGAAACTTGGGCACGATTACCATATGTGTTCATTATTAAGCATGTTTCAGAAAGCTCAGAAGGTCCTTGAGTGTTGAACATCAGCATGGATGTGTCGTCAAAGAAGCAGCACATGGAATGTAGGAATGATTTGGCTTTGATAAACTGACTTCTTTGAAAGCAGATTGTAGGACAGATTGAGTGTATTGGTCCATCCATGGCAACATTACTTCGATGTAACTAGATGGCTCTGATGGTACGAAATGGGTCACAGATTATAAGGTAAATTCTTAAAGGTCCGACTTCATCACAAGCTCCAATAATAAGTCTTTTGGAAGCTTGGAGAATAAAGGTGTTCATTAGCAGACCTGAGGACCTCTAAAAAGCTATGCATATCTTTATCTGGCAGATTCATTGGTCCACCCATGGCAAAATTACTCCGATGTTACTAAAGGACTCTGATGGTATGAAATGGGTCATAGATTGTAAGGTACATTCTTAATGGTCTGACTTCGTCACAAATTGCAAGAATATGTTGATTGGAAACTCGGAGAATAAATGTATTCATTAGCAGACCAGGAGACCTTTAAAAAGTTATGTATATCTCTATCTGGTGGGTTGTCATATTCGATGAAATTCTGGCCTTTACTCATTTTATAATGTTCATGTAAAGCCTCCCCAAAAAAATTACGTTTCAGTGATGTTATTCATGGACTGTGCATGCTCTGGCGCTCTCTCCAGCATTGGGCCATAGGAGGAACACAAACTATCTAAGGGACTGGCAGGTTCGACATGTATCCAGTTCTGGCCAAAGCACCGTCCAAACCCTACTGCGATATGATACCCTTGACGTAAAGAATAGACATTGACGCAAAGAGGACCTGTGGTGCTCAGAATGACCATGTTCCCTGTGTTTAAGCCCTCTGGATACGAAGTCGAGTAGGGTAAAGTACCTGTGACTTTATTGCATCATTTACGGTCCCTACCGTCGGGCGGTGTTGCACGATTTGCGGTAGTGTGTATCACCGGCAAATATTGCAACATCATGTTATCCTTTCCCGTCCACGCCT
>Ga0307516_10003996_pt1 | contig 18506 bp, 27 predicted proteins | sample 19_EM_MG_FD_203310 | JGI IMG/M metagenome (GOLD analysis project Ga0307516, IMG submission 203310) | Populus trichocarpa ectomycorrhiza microbial communities from riparian zone in the Pacific Northwest, United States - 19_EM | ecosystem: Host-associated > Plants > Roots > Unclassified | place... | reverse complement strand
GCAAAACGTGGGAGTGGGTTATATCAAGGTAAGCGTTTTGACGGGGCAATGTCAAAATTGGACTATTTACCGCCTGTAGCTTCGTATACTCCACAGAACGACCCACTCACGAGACAGATTATGTTCATAATTTCTTTATCTATCGACCCATATAGTCTGATCATTTATATATGCCGGGAGAGCAGCTAGAAATGCGTCTTGAAGTGAGATTTCATTACTATATAAGTGTCTATAATAACTTGTCAACAAGATCAATAGAAGTTTGAACTAGATGGCCGTAGTTAGCGATGTCACGGATCGTCACACCGCATCAAACACGTCCCTCACATCCCAAATCATACGCGCGCGCGCGCTGTTCAGAGTTTGCGAGCGTAGGATGGCAAGTCCTGGCCACGGTTTGGCAGGTGAGTGATATGGCGTTGAATTGGCTGCTTTACTGCTCGCAGTGATGGATGAATTTGCGGGGTCTGGTTAGGGCATGCCGATGGAATATCAAACGTTGGGCAGGTAGGCGTCATGGTTTCCAGCGCTCTTTTCTTCAGGGCAGTTCTGCCCATTCTCTGTCATGAATACGTCGAACATGCCCATGCTTACGAAATGTCACATTTTCCACCGGCAACTCAAGGTGATATGTTGTGAGATACTACCGCAGCCACCAAGCAATACTAATCGCTCTTAACACAGGTACACTAATCCACGAGACATGGTAGATACGTGATCACAGCGGCAATGTGGTATTTTGTTTCCCGCATATTCTGTAGTTTTGAATTACGTGTATGTAATACGGGGCCCCGCTCTGTTCCTAGTCGGGACCGCCGCGGGTTAACCTAACCTATCCCATCCTATCCTATCGCTATGTTTGACATTGCCCTGTCAACAGCCGACTTTCACACAAGACCTCACACGGTGAGGGTCTTGGTATGAGACTACAATGCATCTATCCTAGCCTATCCTATCATCGGGCGCGCCGTTGGCAACTTGGCATCTATTTCTTTGATAGGCCAGCGTCATCTCAGATTCTCACGACTGAAAATGCCGCACGTGATCAATCCATTGCAACCATGATCGAGCTCCAACCTATCGCCGGGTTCTGCATCAAGACGACCACAGAACAGTCGGCCATCTACACCCCTTTGGCATCCCCGAAACCACAAAATGTCCTCGAGCCCCTTCCCTCTTCCCTCCCAATTCCAAAGGGCCTAAAAATCTTCGTCAACATTGCTTGGGACCCCAATGTGCCACCCCCGCCCCTAGGAAACGAACAGGCCATTCAGCGTGCTATGCATGGCCACCAACTCGACCAACACGATTCCGACGCGTGGTATGTTCCCGTCGTGATATCACACGGCCGGCAGGACAGAGATAAAGGTCATCTTCCACAAGATCCCTTTCCCCATACCTTTCTCTCATTCGACATCAGCCGGCAAGCCATCCCTTGTCTTTGATTGTGTATACAACTCTTCGCTGAAATCGAGGACCCTGACCGACCCCGAATTCAAGCTCTTCCTTATCGGTAGGGCACTCCGAAGCTCTCATGCGTTGCTCATGACGTCCACAGAACTCGCTCTCCAGCGTATCGAAGCCCAGGCATCTCTCATGCTCTCACGAGAAATCGGCACCCCAAATATCGCATCGAAGGGAAAATTAACTCCACGCACGGTCTCCATCCCTTCTTTCCTCTCGCCCGAGTCCTCTCAAAATCTAATTGAAGAAGTGGCAAAACACACCCCGGCTCCTTCCTCGTCTACCTCCAAGCCCAAAAGCATCCTAAAAACGAAACAGCCGACTTTGCGTCCACCCTATTCCACACCCACATGGAAGTGGTCGAAAGAAGGCTCGGCCCTGCGCATCGTGGTCAACGTCCCCGCTCTTGTATGTTAAGAGTTCCCGATCGCTCTAAATTGGTATCCTGATTCTTCTGTAGAACCGCAATTTGATCGAGCAAGCTACACTTGACATTGAATCCCGACGATTTGTGGTCCAGATTCCCGACCACCCGGTCCTTGACGTCAATCTGGATCTGTCAGATGCCGAGATAGTCGTTACTGCGTCCTCTAGGACGTCTGGCACACTAGGCGGCGGTGACGGTGAACCAAACAACATCTTGACCCTGAAGCGAGAGCGTGACTTTGACGTCAAAGGTGCAACTTCAGAATGGCGCATAGATCAAGGGGTACTTGTGATCGATGCATAGCTTGCAGGCTACTTACACTGTTGTTTCGGTTCCGCGAGATATAGGAATTATCCGATTTCATAAAGATCGTAACATATACAACACTAATTCAAAAACTATAAAGTCTGTCTGCATATTCTAATAACCGGCATCCTTTTGTCAGCCTCCAGCTTTCCCGAGCAACGCATACCCTCCGCCTTGCGGGCCATGAAGCTGGAAAAGCCGATGAGTACAGCGTTGTGCAGAGATACGACACAAGAATTACCCTGCCATGGCACCGCATACAAATGGGTTCACCATCGTGTTCTCTCAAACGGCTCGAATCCAGAAGGGTATTACATTCGATGCACCTCAAGCACCCCTTGTGATAAGTCTTTCCGACCGCCTTGGCCTAGGACCAACCATCAGGCCTAAGCAACTCTCATGTGGAGAATAAACCGACCTGCTCCGCAAAGTACACACTCTTGCCGCATCGGGGACAACTCGGGTTGGCCGCTCCCCACTTCCTGGGGGACGGACCACCACCAGTCAGCTGGAAGCCCACCTGGCCGCCAAGGGCAGCGCCGTAGCGGGTCCCGGTGGCGGTCTGCGCAATGGGCTTCATGAACTGCGTCTCTAGGGTAGCAATGACGGCATCGGTGACTTCCTGTCCCCCAAACTTGAAGCCTGGCCCCACGGACGGGACGCTCTTGCTGGGTTGATGGCGTGAGCGGACAGAGGCTGGGCCATAAGCGGCAGCAGCACTGCGAGTGGGGCTCAGGGGTGTTGTACGGGGAATGGATCCCAAGCCTGGACGCCCAGAGTTAGCGGGTGCCCCCGTGTACGAGGGTGTGAGAGGAGGTGATGGACGGGAAGATGGGAAAGGTGGGTTGGTGGGACGTTCTGGGGATGGTGGCAGATAGAGATCTGTTGTGACAGAGTCTCGCTCCTCTTCCGTGTCTGCCTGGCCAGATTCAGGTGCTCCTGCATCTTCCTGGGATTGTCCGTTTTCCGTTCGCCAAGGCCTGTCAGGGAATGTGGGGGACAAGGGGCTGGTGACTAGGGATCTATTGGGTCGTAGCCGAGGAAAGGATGCGTTGCCACTGGAGTTTCCGTTTGATTTGGTTGCACTTGTGCTGTGCATGCGCACTGGAGATGCCACGCGCGGTGGTGGTGGGGAATCTTCAGGTGTGGGAGACAAGTCGCGGTGAGGGAGATTGGCCTGGCGGAGGTCGCGAGTTCCAAAGTTTCTGACGTGACAAGATTTGCTGTGGGTTATATTGTTGAGGGATCTGTGAAGAAGGTGGGTTTGCCTACCAATACGGCTGGGCAAGTATGTGTGGATAGAAGATCCGGGTGGAACATGGAAGCACTCACCTTTTGCTGGTGTTCGAGTAAGGTGTACGAGTCGAGTCTCTTGTTGCAGGTGATGCACAGGAGACATGACTATTTTGATGAGATTCAGGAGCAAGTAGATCGAGTGGATCGAGTGATATACCTTGTGGTAGAGCTTCGGGGAGGGGGTGAGCACGGGAACGATGCAAGGCTGGAGCACGCACCTTTCTGCCTGGACCGACGACCTGTATATGTCTGTTATTTAGTACCAGTTATTTAATTTAATTTAATGTTTTTACCTGCTCTGCAGCGTAGACAGCGTTTGAGCATCTTGGACAGAGGTGATGCATGATGGAATGTGGAGGGGCAAAGAGCACCGCCACAATCATATCGCTGCTGACCAATCCATCAGTCGGAGCTCTAAAAGGTGGACGAGACGAAAAAAATCGACGACATCGCCATCTGGACATCTCTCTCTATCGATATCCAGCTCTTGTCTCACTCCTTTCCCATCCTATCCCACAACCATGTCTGACGATGAGCAACACAACCAGGTCATCGAATCCGTCAGTGCCCATCCCACCTCCCCTCTCCAGTCATTTACCCCCCCACAGGCGAATGCAAATGCGTCCTTGACGTATCCCATGCAATGCTCTGCTCTCCGCAAAAACGGTCATGTCGTCATCAAAGGTACCATCTCCCCATCTTTCCAACCCTCGCCCCCTCTGACTCCCCCAGGCCGTCCTTGCAAAATCGTCGACATGTCGACCTCCAAGACTGGCAAGCACGGTCACGCCAAGGTTCATCTCGTCGCGATCGACGTGAGTACCCATATCTTGATGGAATCTCCGCTCATCTCGCCACCAGATCTTCACCGGCAAAAAGCTGGCAAGTCACATCTACCACCCGTCCATCTCATTCCTTCTCACCTCTCCTTAGGAAGATATCAGTCCTTCCACCCATAACATGGACGTCCCTAATGTCTCCCGTAACGAATACCAGCTTGTGCGTCACAGGACACCAACCTTGGATCGCCGATATTCAATTCATCCTTCCAGGTTAACATTGACGATGGCTTCCTTAATCTCATGACGAATGAGGGCGTTTCAAAAGATGATGTCAAGGTCCCCGAGGGTGATCTCGGCAAAGAAATTATGGCTGGATTTGACGAAGGCAAGGATCTGCTGGTCACAATCATCAAAGCCATGAATGAGGAACAGGTTCGCTACACCTGCTCTCCTTCCCTTGATGCTTTCCATAACTTGTCCCCAGGCCATTTCGTACAAAGAGGCTCCCAAGGGCTCTTCTTGATCGGTGCGTTCGTCTCCTTCCTTTGTCCTCGCACAGCTCATATCTTCACAGGTTTATTTCTTCCGCGCCCATCCTCTGCGTGGCTATACTTATGGTTCTTGTTCTTCCCCTTATTTCACCTTATCCATCGAGCAACCCACCTTCTCTCTACGTTGCATGTGGTCTCTGGGCTCGCCTTCTCTACCATTGTCCATCATCGTGTTGTTGTACCCCTTAAATGTCGGAATGGAACAGAGAAAAAAAGAAAACATCAATGAGTGTCTGGAATGCTGGGTAGTTCGTGCACAACATCTACTGATCGAAAGTTGAACGGCTCCGATTCTGGTTCCGCCCCAAGCAACGGATCCTTAAAATTTAAAGTAATGTAACATCCGTTTATATCAAAGCGTCCTTGTTTCTTGAAAACAGCCGACAACTTGGTCAACCGGGTGTACATGTACAGAGATGTTCCGAAAGGATGACTCGTGTTTCGGCTCTCAAGCGCATCGAACTTGAATAGATATCAGACCGCAGTTGTGCCCCCAGGTACTTGGACGAATGACTGATCATTGTGATGTTGATCCGCGTCGCAATGTCGGGTGGGCGTCAACTGCCCGATAACATCGTGAAGCCAAACCCGTGTATGTATCGCATGTGAACACTGGCGTTTGATGAATGCTCCCATTTGGAGAAGTAGGGGTCTAATTGAATAAGAACTGCACCAGATCTAGAAAGTCCGCCCATGCTCGAGGTCTCCTAGTCACACCTTAAAGCTGGCCTGTTTGTATGCATCGTGTCCTACCAGGGTAACTGACAGTGGTAATGCAACAGGACTGATACGGCAAGCTTATGGTTGGTTGGCCCCATGGTACTCCAGAGAGAGATATGACTTGGCTGGTTTAAGTAGAGCCCTGTCCCCATGTTGGTGCGAGAGTAATGTCGGTCTTCAGGTGATAGAACGACCTCTCGACAGCGAGTCTCCACGATTCCAGGGGATTATCTACAGGAAAGCCTGCCGGGTGACAGGCAAGAAGGCTGTTCCACCCCCCAACAATAATCTGGAAAGAAATAGTCGAGTTTCGATGGGAGCTAGAGGGTAGAGGAAGCACAGACGCTGATCATTGCCCCTCCAAGTAACAAAGAAACTGACGCGAGATCGACCGGAGTACCCTCTTCTTTTAGTTGGCTGAGCTTAATGCCGTCTGAATCCCTGATCGTCGTTAACGTTGCGCAGGACTTAGAGACTGTTCCCTGACGGTCGCCGACTTGGATATCTCGAGCTCTTTCGTTTAGATACACCAGGTAGCATAGTGCTTACTGTACACCAAATTCTGTCGCAACTGAAATCTCGATAAGTGAAATGTCAAAGATCATGCCTGATCCGAAGCATACCTCAGATAACGTTTAGAATTGTCGAATGAGTTGGTGTTAGTATGATCCTTTCCAAGCAACAAGCTGTTATACCGCATTGACTCTAGCAGGCTGGGCTTCCGTTGTTTATTTAGACGAACGGTGACCAGCATATGCCAAGTTGACGCAAGGTGGTTGAGCCTTATCCTCATAATCAGCATCGCAAGAGGACGAAGTGAGATCAACGGTCTTCCTTGCAGCTTTCGCTCGTCGGAGAAGCAGTTTACCTTCCTTGTGGTTATGTTGGGTCGTTAGAGAGGGTAGAGCGTGCAAAGGAGACTTTGTGCCTTCGGGCCTTTCCTTTCAGTGCAAGTTATAGAATTCATGAAGTGTCCTTCGGCTCAGCACGTTGCTGGAGGCACATAGTCATACAAGTCATCAATTTCATTGACTACAGGGGATACTTTGGGGTAAGAACCGCCACTCAGCGGAGGCCCTGGACTGGACGGAAGGGTTGGTGTGGGTAATGCAGGTAAAGGTCGCACGGCCCGCCTAGGTGTTGGACCGTCCGAGTTCCCACCACCTCCTTGACTCTCGATCGTGACTTTCGGTGGACGTGCGACGTGATTCTGCCGTGAGTGAAGACGACCAGCTTCGTTGTTACCGGGGGGCGTTAGCTTCGATTGCACGTTAGGCTGAGCATTGTGAATGGGGGGATGAGACAAACCTGGCTGGTCTCCGATGGCCAATGGTACCGCCGTGGTTGTTGTGCACGAGCGTCTCTGACAGGGATTTCGGGTGAATCGGAATCTGCGTAATAGTCGGGAGAGCGAGGAGAGAGCTGTTCTTCGCTTCTTCGTTGCAGGAGTGAAGGACGTTCAACGATAAAGGCAAGAGAGGCTCTGTTGTCGGCCCGCTCGCAGCAGATAGTGGACAGAGCATCATCTGTCAGAGGTGGTCCAAAGGCGGCGGCCCCGATTTCGGTCTCATAGATGAGTGAGTGGGCTCGTTCTGAGATGTCTCGTATGCCCAGCTACGTTTGAGATGAGGGACGGTCTGCTATTGAAGGAAGATGAGAAGAACCTTGTTCAATACACGTGAACGAATGACACAGCCATTGTCGATGGAATCAGTGATATCCACGGTCGTATACCGCTCAGCATCGGCCGTGGCGACGATAAGGAGGCGCTGCGAGGCCCAGTTGGGGGAGGGACCCGGGCTGGGGAGGGGGCTAGAGAGAGATCGGGGCTGGGAATTGTACGGGGCTCTCGAGTACTCGGGAGACCTCGGCACGTCCATGAAGGATGAGAACAAGATTCGTGCTGACCGCAGCGGTTGTTAGGTGGGAATACCTAGCAACTGCGATCTCAATACATCCCAGCCTCTCTTTGCATGCAATTTACGCCCCAATTCAGCATCTCCAACACCAGCTGAGCGCGCCATCTCCACTGGCCACTCACTCGCGTTGTGGACGTCGAAATCATCGAAGGTCCCACGAATATAAATTCAAGTCCCGACGAGGAATATTTGGTAATATTTACCACTTCCATCCTCCTCCATCATGTCCCACCTCAAAACTGCCGCTCGCGCTCAACAGCCCCCTCAACCCGCAGACTATGAAAAGTACCGTGCACAGGCATGTCAGCTCCAAGAAATCTACCCTTCCTGGTCGAACGATGGTCAGCGTCTTTTTCTGAGCTTCTGTGGCGCGTCTCATTTTTCCAATCACAAGACCTTCATTCGTTGCTGGCCGAAGTGGATGGCGACGTCGAGCTAGCTGTCAACAGAATCAGTGACGGTATACTCTTTTCTCTGCCGTACCTCTTGCTGGTCTTTTCATTTAAATCCCACAGGTGTCGCCGAACAATGGGGTTCTGTGACTCGTAAAAAGGACAAGAAAGCGCCGTCCGTTCAAGCAACCAAGGAATCATTCTCTGGCCGGGGAGATTTTCGGGGAGCCAGAGGTGGAAGAGGAGGCAGGGGCGGTCAAGGTCGCGGTGGTGCTGTGCGTGGCCGAGGCGGCCCCCCTCGAGGTGGGGCTGTTAACGGTCGCGGCCCTCGGGTCAGTAGCCCAGCTCCTGCTGAAGGTGGCTCTTCTCCTGCTCCGCCAGAGGCCAAACAAGTATCTGATGTCGCCGACTCACCTACTATACCGGTCCTTCAAGAGTCGACCAGCTACCCCAATGGACTCAAGGCATCCGCTGGTCGGACAGATACTCCACCCACCCAACCCGAGAACTCAGCCTTGCCCACATCCTCTTCCTGGTCCGGCGCAAGTTCGGCTCCTGCATGGGGCGTGGACACAGAGGTCAACGGTTCAATCTCTTCCGCTCCGACCTCCAAGGCAGCCTCGAAACCTGCAACGTCCAAGCTCTCGTGGGCACAGATCGCACGGTGATTTTTTTCGCGCCGTGATGTCGCTTCCAGCTAACAATACGCCATGATAGACCACACGAGAAACCTGCGTCGACTCCCCCTCTGCCTCCATCGGCACCCGCGCCAGTATCAGTCCCCGCCTCTCCTCCCCAAGTCCCGCCCCCCATTCCATCATCCCATGCCCCGATACCTACATCGGAACCCGATGTAGAGACCCTCACTCAGGCTTGGGAGGAACCGACCACCGCACAGCCTCCTACATGGGACGACGAACCCCAGCCGTCTACATCACATCCCGAACCCAAGCCAGAGCCATCAGAAGCACTCCTGTCTTCCTCACAACAGGAGACAGAACCAGAACCTGCAGAAGAACTTACACCCGAGCCAGCACCACAGCTACATGTTCCCAAATCGGAGTCTGCACCTCAGACGTCCATTGTAGCGCCTGTTCTTTCTCAAGGAACTGCGACACCGTCGCCCAAACTTGCAGGACGTTTGACTGCCTCCTCGCATCGCAACAGCGCTCGGTATAAGAACATCGACCAGCCCGTTGTCATGCCAAACTCTTTTGGTGCTGGAATTGAGAAGGTAGGCATGCAGTTCGGTAGCCTAAGCCTTGGAGGAGATAGTTTATTCGATCCTGACCTGTTAGTATTTTCACCTCACCATTTCATGATGCCTAATTGCTTACACAGTTCTGAGCCTGAACCACCGACCACTGCGCCGGAAGTCCCTTCTCCCCCTGCTCCTGAAGCACAACTCCCTACACAACCGGAAGCCCCCCCTCCACCGCCACCTGCTACAGCTCCTGCATCGACTTCTGTAGCTTCTACGATCTTCTCCCAACAGCAAGCCCAACCTCCTCTACTACCTTCCGCTTCTCTTCACTCCGTTCCTGCGCCCGCCGCTCAAACTCTGCCGCAGCAGGTTCAACTGCCATCGACAGTCCATGGGGCTGTGACTGCATCTCCCATCCAACAATACGCACAACACCAGCACGCTCAGCAGCAGCTCCAGGCTCAACAGCACCAATCGCAGCAACAGACTCAACAGCACACGCTATCCTCCTCGCAACAACACCATCAACCTCTGATGCATCCTCAACACACACCTCAAACGCACAGTCAATATGCTCATGGGCTCTCGATGCACCTCGATCCTGCTCATTCGTCACAGTCTCAACCACAAAATAACGCGGCTAATCACTCTAATTACTTTGGGCGCGGAGACATTGCAGCGACATCGCCTTACTTCCATACTCCTACTCCTCCAGTGGGGCAAGGCCCTGACAGCCCTTATGGCTCATTTGGCCAAGTTAGTGCCAACAGCCAGTCACAGCAAGGTGCTCACCTAAGCGGCTTTGGCCAGGAGTATCCGTATAGCGATAATCAACGCGTGAGTGAAGTCTAACTCAGGGCAATCGGTGTATGTGAACTTTTTTTCAGGGTTTTTATGATCCCTACTCTCAATCTGCTTTCGGCAACCGAAACATCCTTAGCCACGACGATGTGAAAAGCTTGCAAACTCAGCAGCAACCCCCTGCGAGCAGCGGTCTCCCACCTTCCGCTACCCCATCGTCACAGCCGCATGCATTGCAGGGGACCGGACAACCCCAGAGCGCGGGTGCACAAGCGCCCCAATACTCCGTCCCTTACCCATATTACAATCCCTACCCACAAAGCCAGCAGTACTATAACTATCCGCCATACGCAACCGTGCCCCAGTTCAAGTACCCCACCATGTTCCAGCCGCCTACCGGACCTGGATCGGCACCTAGTCCCGCTGCTAAGCAACCAGGGGCTGGTGTGGGTGCAGTGCAACCCCAGACCAACCCCTACAGCCAGGGTCTGTACCCGCAATCAGGGTACGACGATTATCAGCAACACCATCACTCCCAACACACGGCGCAACATTCGCATGGCCTTGGCCTTGGCCAAGGCGGCGTTGGTGCAGCGGATTATGGGAAGCCATTGTATGGTGCTGGCCAGGGCGGCATGCAAAGCTTTATGGGTTTGGGTGGACAAGGTGGTGGTGCTGGTGGACCTAATTCGAATGCAGGCGGACCCAGGACAGCAACATCTCCTGAAACTCCTTATAAACCGTATGCCTCGAAGGACGTTAGTGGTGTGGGAGCAGGACGCGGAGGTCAGCAGCCGGCACAAGTCCAAGGTCAACCTCAAGGTCAGGGCCAAGGACATGGTGGACAAGGTCCTCAAGGCCAAGGTTTCTATGGTGGTGCTAGGTTTGGTGGAAATGCTGGTGGTGCAGGCGGCGTAGGTGGCCCGCAGCAGAACGCGCACCATCCTCAGGGAGGCCAGCACATCTACCCTCAAGGTGGCAATGATGCTGGCTTCTACCAGTACCGCGGGCAGCAGCAGACTTATTGGCCGTAGATGGCGTCAGGCTGGGCATGTCATGCTTATCTGTATAATCGCTTCTCGTTTCTTGTGATTTTTTTTTTCAATTGTTCTCTCTCTCGTTTCTATTTTCTAGTTTCCTCGTTCTCCCTGTGCTGATGTCTCGTCTCTATCTCTCAGATTTTTCTCTTGACTCGTACAATACAATACATCTCAGCTCACCCCTTCTGTATGTGTATGTCGTGAAAATCCCATTTGGCTCTGCTCGCACATGATCATTTTGAAGCGACGTTCAATGTTCAGCACTTACTGACATCAGTGAATTCGGAATGTCTGCGCTCCCTGCCGCCTTTCTGTCTTTCCGCTTGTCGATACGATGGATACCCGAGGAGGCGACGGAGCCCACCAACACCATGGTGTTGACGGGTGCCAAGACCGGTGTCTTCCTCGATGTCAGATTCTTCAAAGGAACACAACTTTTGGATTGGGCTTTCGCAGGATATCGGACCACAGATCACAGTTAGTGGGGAAGCATCGACAGAAATTACGCTGAAATTTCTTGTCTTTCAGACGCACCAAATGTCATTAGATTTCGACACTACATAGATTCCAGGACACTGGTATAATTTACACGGCGACAGCAGCTATGCGGCTGAACGGATCTCTAACAGGAACAAGTAGAAGATAGTGGTACGAATACAAGTCTTCCGGATGGGACTACTCTCGAAGTCGGAGAGATGGTTGACCCACGAACAGGGAAGATGACGTCTTTCGAGGAGGTTTGGATGGATGAAGAGGAAACAGATGGGAGGACGGTGCTGTTCATGAGAAATGTGTCCGGGACAGTGTGGAGAGTCCGTGTGGGGAAGTGGCAACTCGCATTGGGCAGGGAGGACGATGGTGTCTTTTGGGCGTGGCAAGGAGAGAATGTTGGAGGGAGAAAATGGGTGGTCCGAAACTCTACAGCAGACATGAGACGTGAGATGTCTAAATGGCTCCCAGAACATGATGAGATTACCGAGTGGGTGGAAGGATCGGAGGTTACATGGGAGGGGGAACAATGGGTAGTGCTTGAAAAGGGGGCTTGAGGCGTGGTGATCATGGAATGCCTATCCAATGATAAAGCACCGTTCCCTGCGAAAATATTGACCTCAGGATCTGAGAGGATTCCAACGAGAACGCACTGAGCTGTTGTCTTTGCGGACAGCTTTACGGTTGACAAGAGCTATTAAGCACTTGTTGACCCGGGCTTGGATGAGATCGGGTGGTTTAATCAAATCGGTGACTGCATCAAGTGGATGTTTACAATGGTCTCGCAAAACAAGAGAAAGCCTCATACGCTTGACGGTCCTGTTGGGGGCATTCATGAGCCCTTCTATGACATTTTCCATACTCCGCCGAAGATTCTGAATATTGTCCGGTCAGTGCAGCCATGTATGGTGGTACACGAGCGTACCGGATCGCTTCCACGGAACTCTAGAGGAAGACACAAAATGATTCTTTCGATTTCGAGCTATATGAACATGAATGGTGGGTCATGGTGAGAGGCTCGGTGGCACATACACTTCGTTCTTTCTTTTCCTTTGCACTCATCTTTGGCTTTCCCGGTTTCTTCTTTGATGTCGTTGCGGTTTTTGCGGTTTGGTCCGAGGTGTTTGTGAGAGCAGTTGCCGCGTACGCTGACTCGGCTTCAGTGACTTCAGTCATGGCAGTCCGGTCTGCCACAGCTTGGGCTTCGGCCGCGCGGGCAGCAGCAGCCTCGAGCTTGAGGGCCTCCATGGCTTGAAGAGCATCCTGTTCTGAGATAAATGGTAAGCAAGGCGGACAGCAGGGTTGGTGATCTCGAGATTACCTGCCCTGCGTTTTGCAAGGATGAAAGAAGCATCGGTAGGTGCCTTCCACAGGTTAGATCGTAGTTGTTTGCGTACTAGACAAGCTTACTTGTGGCCAGTCTGTGGTTAGAGCATTCATGTTCATTATGTACAGCCAGCTGGCGAAGGATTCGTTGAAAGTCGCGAGGGAGTCGCTGAGTTGCTTCATGCCTTCGACGTTGGCCTGGAGGACCTCTGTCTCGTCGGCCAGCTCTGCCATGGCTGGCTCGAGAAATCCAAGCCCATGGGGTGCGTCCGTAAATGCGGTTGAACGAGAGAGGGCAAAGAGGGAACCCTGCGATACGCGTTTCAACGGTGTCCGATGCGGAGGAGGTGGCATTAGGTGAGTGGGGCACGTGACCGGAGGTATAAAAGGAGAGAAGGATTTTTGATTTTCAATGGCTGACCAGTTCCTCGACCCATCCACTGCTGCCGACCACCTCCAGTACTACCCTCGCAGCGATGGGCTCTCCATCTCCGAGCTTATGGACTCACGCCTCCACGGCGGTCTCACCTATAACGACTTCATTCTCCTGCCAGGAAAAATCGACTTCCCAGCCTCGGATGCCATTGTAGAAACCCGTATCACCCGCAACGTCTCTCTAAAGACCCCCTTCATGAGCAGTCCAATGGACACCGTTACCGAGGACAAGATGGCCATATCCATGGCTGTGAGCCAATGCTTTCCTCTGTATATCTCGATACCCGCTCACCAGCCGCGTGCCCCTTCGTTCAGCTCCTCGGAGGCATTGGCGTTATCCATCACAATCAGTCTGCCGAATCTCAAGCGGCCATGGTCCGAGCCGTAAAGCGGCACGAGAACGGATTCATAACCGACCCCGTTGTGTTGTCACCCTCGCACCTCGTTGAGGAAGTTCTAGACATCAAAGCCAGACTGGGATTTTGCGGAATTCCCATCACAGGTTAACCTTCTTACTAATTATCGCTTCCTCGTCGGATGAAATTCATTTTCCACGACCTTCGTTCTTCCGAGTAAACGCGTTTTTTTAACTCGTGGTCTGGGGATTCACGTGTATCTGATCCATTACCTCGTTTATTCCTAATCCCTATCTATTCTGACATTACTCTTGATTTCATTCAGACACCGGTAAACTCGGCGGAAAACTTGTGGGGATCGTCACCGCACGCGACATCCAGTTCCGAGGCCTTCACACTGCCCTCTCCGATGTCATGACTACATCCCTCGTCACGGCACAACAAGGAATTACGCTCCTCGAAGCCAACGACATCTTGCGCGATTCCAAGAAGGGGAAACTTCCCATTGTCGATTCCAATGGCAATCTTGTCTCCCTTCTCGCTCGGTCCGATCTCTTGAAGAATCAATCATACCCATTGGCATCCAAGCGATCTGACACGAAGCAACTTTATGCTGCCGCCGCTGTCGGCACTCGCCCACATGATCGCGATCGACTCTCGCTCCTTGTCGAAGCTGGTCTAGACATTGTGGTCCTTGACTCCTCGCAGGGCAACTCTACCTACCAAATCGATATGATCAAGTGGATAAAATCGACCTACCCTGATCTCGAAGTCATTGCTGGTAATGTCGTCACCCGTGAACAGGCCGCGTCCCTCATTTCTGCGGGCGCCGATGCCCTACGCGTTGGAATGGGTTCAGGCTCCATCTGCATAACCCAGGAAGTCATGGCTGTCGGTCGTCCTCAGGCCACAGCTGTCCATGCTGTTGCCGAGTTTGCCAATAAATTTGGTGTGCCTGTCATTGCTGACGGCGGCATTGGCAATGTCGGTCATATCGTAAAGGCCCTTGCCCTCGGAGCTGGTGCTGTTATGATGGGCGGGCTTCTGGCAGGAACGGAGGAGGCACCTGGTGAATACTTCTATCACGAAGGAAAACGTGTCAAAACATACCGCGGCATGGGTAGCCTGGAGGCTATGGAGCAGGGACAGGCCAAGGTCAAGCCAACCCAGGCGAAGTATCCCATACCTAGAAGAGACAATGCAATCGAAAACGCAGCGACGTCGAGGTACTTTTCTGAAAGCAGTGCCGTGAAGGTCGCCCAGGGGGTGTCGGGGGATGTCCAAGACAAGGGCAGCGTCAAGGCATTCTTGCCGTACCTCTATGTCGGGGTTCAGCATTCCTTGCAGGATATCGGAGTGACGAGCGTTGCCAAGCTTCACCAGGAAGTCAAGGCGGGGGGTGTGCGGTTCGAGTTGAGAACTGCGAGTGCGCAGGTTGAGGGAGGGGTGCATGGATTGCATTCGTATGTCGGTTCTCCTTTTGTTTCAAACATGCCCTTATAATTTTGATCCCAGATACACGAAGAGGCTCTTTGCCTAGCTTGATCAGTTGTATGTTGCATTGCATATAATAAATTTGTTTCGACGTCCTGTATCAGCTTAGAAATCACAGCCACATTGTACGACTTCATGCCCCTTGCTGTTAGGAAAAATTTCACAGATAGTGTGCCATGGTTCTTCTCTTGAATCCGGCTCTTAGCATCGTTATATTGGTAGAAGAACGCTTAGGGTGCGCGAGCGAACTCGCCTGCTACTCACGTTCCAGGCGGAAGGCTATGCCTACTTATAGTTAGCAGCTATTCAAGAAGCGAACCATGTCGACGGATGGGCAGAGGCTGGGATGGTGGCGAAGACCAAGCTCGAGGTATCTGTACTAATTCAATTTATTTATTTAATTACACTAAATTAGTGTCACTGCGGCCACAGTGGCATCCTATCCCATTCTCGTTAGTGGTCCATGACAAACGTGTCAAACCTTGATGTTCGTACCAAACCTCATCTACCTTTTCAGCGGACTAATTTGGCTCACAGCGAGCCATAGAACTCGTTCAACGAGCCATTGAAGAGGATGTCAAGCAGCAGTATGAACATGCGTACAAACATTATCAAGAGTCGCTGGACTACTTTATGCTTGCTTTCAAATGTGAGAGCTACCACACCCTCCCAGAGATCTCTCTCTAGATGGCTCCTCAGACGAGAAGAATGAAAAGTCAAAGCAGTTGATCAGGTCCAAGATTGACGAATACCTAGGGCGGGCCGAAATCCTCAAGTCACATCTGGAGAATAAATCAAAGAGTCCCGTTGGCGTTCCAGGCGGTGCAGCCGTCAAAAAGTACGCTCTTCCGATATCTTTGTTTCACCGCTACTTTAACCCTTGCTACTACGCCTTAGGAAGGACGGCGAAGAGGATGATCAGGACCCTGAAACGAAGAAGTTGCGTGCGGGCCTTTCAGGTGCCATCATAACCGATGCGCCGAATGTGAAATGGGACGATGTCGCGGGTTTAGAAAGCGCGAAAGCTTCATTGAAAGAGGCTGTCATTCTACCGATAAAATTCCCCCATCTCTTCACCGGAAAACGCACGCCATGGCGGGGTATTCTACTGTACGGTCCACCAGGCACGGGAAAGTCATACCTCGCAAAAGCCGTTGCAACCGAAGCCAAGAGCACCTTCTTCAGTGTAAGCTCAAGTGACCTGGTCAGTAAATGGCAAGGTGATTCCGAGAGGTGATTGGAACTGTGGTTCATCCATGCATGATTGTTATGAAGCTTAAAATGGTGACATAGATTGGTTCGGCAATTGTTCGAAATGGCCCGGGAGAACAAGCCATCAATTATCTTCATTGACGAGATCGACTCCCTTGCGGGAACTCGTAATGAAGCAGAGTCTGAAGGATCGCGGAGAATAAAGACAGAGTTTCTTGTTCAAATGAATGGTGTTGGGCACGATGACACTGGTGTTCTGGTTCTGGGAGCTACAAATATACCATGGCAATTGGACAACGCAATCAAACGGAGGTGAGCCATGGTGCTATTTGTGGATTCCATCTTTCTTTGTTGATATTCACTTGTCACTGTCAGGTTCGAAAAACGAATTTACATACCCCTTCCTGGACCAGACGCTAGACGACAAATGTTCCAACTCCATGTTGGTGATACACCCAACAAACTGACACAGGAAGACTTCCGGACACTGGCCGACAGAACGGAGGGCTTCTCGGGATCCGACATCTCCGTCATCGTTCGCGACGCCCTCATGCAACCTGTCCGGAAGGTCATCAATGCAACTCATTTCAAACAGGTCACAGACCCCGAAACGGGAACACGAAAATGGACACCATGCTCGCCCGGTGATCCAGCAGCCGAGGAGAAAGAGTGGAGTGATATCGGATCAGACGAGCTGCTCGAGCCCGGTTTGAAGATCAACGACTTTTTGAAATCGCTGGCAAACACACGGCCCACTGTGACGGAGGCGGACATTAAGCGACACGACGACTGGACGAAAGAGTCAGGTATGGCTCTCTCTCTCTCTCCTTATTGCTTCGTTTGAGATTATCTAACCTGAACATCCAGGGAATGACGGGGCGTAGTCGGCTCCCTTTATCCAGAAGATTGTGACGACGGTTACGGACGATCCGGCGCAGACTTTGTTTCGTTTCCATGCCATGTCAGCCCATGTGAGCAGCATGGGGTTGCTCGGTGGTTATTCGATAGTGAGAGTAAGGATGATGCCAGAGGGGTAACCATACCATTCGATTTCATCATTTCCAGTAAGGACCTTGACATCATGACGCGTTGACGGAGGTGGATACCCCAATATATTAGGGCATTTCTTCTGAAATTCGTGTCTGAAGATAAAAAATTTGACATCAAAAACACACCAACGTCACGTGCTCATGTACACTTAAGGCCTTCGTCTGTGGCACTTTAGATTCCTCCGCCATCTCCGTTCACTCCACATACCAAGCGACCAAAATGACGAAACGGTATCTTATGAACGGTCTCGTGAAGGTAGATCTCGTTGTTAGAGAAAGAGGAAATCAGGCATGATATTGTCCCCTCATTATCCAGATGCAGTCCGAAGACTAAGACTTCCGGCATGTCATGCTTGCGACGCGTCTCTACCTACAAACGATCCATCTTAACTTACAACATCCGTCGTAGATCCGTGGGTTTAATGTCTTGAAGACCGAGATCAACCAGGGCTGTTACCTTGGTGAGGAAGCCATAATAAGGTATTGAACCAAATGTTGGCGCTTGTGGAAGACGAAATATCCGAAGTGAAGGATCGAGCGGTCAAATCTATAATCTAGTGTCTCTTGATTCTCCGTTCCTGAAAGGCCATCTGCACTGGTCTCGGACAGATCATTCGACCCAACAAATCGAGATTGTCGTGGACAAGCTGATAGGATTTCGGGAGGAACTGCGTGATATTTCTGGTCTTGGTGCGGGTTGCTTTTGATGTATGGCCGTCTTCCGCTCAAATTATTTGACAAGGATCGAAAACCATAAAGGCAGAATTGCCTGCGGATGGGAAAGTCCCCGCATCCGCTCGTAAATCGATGCCTAAACTCCTTGGTCAGATACAGGATGTAAAGTCAGTTGTCCTGTACGAAACTCTTGCCAACCTCACACACCCTCAGCCGAATACGCCTCCAGAAGCACTCGTCGAACCTCTCTTCCTATCAATTCTACACTTTTATTAGGTGCAGAATCGAAACAAGAACCTTCGTTTGTCCTCGCACCTCCACTCTCTCATTCGCGCCTCGTAGTCCGAAAGCGAGCTATCGTTACCCTCTCCCAATTCATTCCTATATTTGAACCGTCGCTGTTCAACGATCTGGTGTTCGCACAGGCACTTCCTTATCTTGTTCCCGCTGCCAATATCGAGAAGCAAAGAACAACGGTGCACTTAATTGCCGCCATTCGCCCATCCAGCTTGTTCCAATTCTTGATCAGAACATTCCCGCTATCCTCAAAGCCGTACAGAAGGATGAC
>Ga0307516_10003995_pt1 | contig 18506 bp, 22 predicted proteins | sample 19_EM_MG_FD_203310 | JGI IMG/M metagenome (GOLD analysis project Ga0307516, IMG submission 203310) | Populus trichocarpa ectomycorrhiza microbial communities from riparian zone in the Pacific Northwest, United States - 19_EM | ecosystem: Host-associated > Plants > Roots > Unclassified | place... | reverse complement strand
GAAGACGCTGCTATGAGAGAATGCCAAGCCGTCGTTGCCAGGATCCCCTTGCCACTGCCGTTGCTATGCCATTGCTCTCCCCAGCGTTGCTATCGTCGCCGTTGCTGTGGTGACGCTTCCACCGGCGTGGCGAGAGGCGAGAAGCAATTCCAACATGTTCGAGACGCCGAAACAACCTCCGCACCGAGAACAGCCACCGTCCTGAGTCCTGTGCCACTTGTTGTAGAGGCGGCCTGCGAGCCTACTGGCGTGACCACTCTGCACCACGATCCTAAATACTCGTTGTTCCCTTGAGTCAGGCGGGATTTTTCAGCATAATGGGAGAATTGGGAGAGAGAATTTGTAGTGACAGGGTGGACCCGTTGTGGCATCACTTCATATTTGACGGTATTCTTCAGTCGTATGTGATGGAATATAGGGATCGATAGAGATGAAGATAGTGAATTGATCGATTGATACAACGTCGAAGGAGGAACATTCTCTCTTTTCTATACAACGGGCTGCAGGGACTCACGAGGGTGAAAGGAGCGAAAACTGTCTCCCGAGCCAGTGCTCGGAGACTCGGGCAACTGCCATCTCCGGACGTTTCGCCTCGGGTCGGTTCTCCCCAGGCGCCGTCTCGGGCCCGTCGTCGCCGGACGCCTATTATTCTCACAGTTCGCGAGGAGGTAGCTGGATAGGACGGCTAGGGTTTTTAGGGTGTACATCCGGCTGCCCTGTATTGTTTCCATACCTGGTGAGCCCAATAAGAAGCGAACCCCGAGAAGCGAACCTCGTGTGTGCCAGCCATCTTAGGATATCATACCTGGAGCAGCAAGTGCAGGACCAAGTAGATTAGCTTCTTCAACCACAACGCTTCCAGTTGTACGTACCGTACTGCAACTGTAGCAGGCCTGTCTTTCGCAATACATTTAGTAATCTATTGGTAGAACTGTGGTGCATCCTGAAACCAACAAACTAGAGACACCGCAACTCCACCACACCTCCAAGCTCTTCCACTGCCACCCTCGATGACGAGACTGAAAGCTGGGGCTCCGCCCGTACCATATCCACGAAAACGCCTGCAACCAAGTACAAACCCTCGGGCGTGACGCCGGAGATGACACCCTTGACGGTGTCCGGAGGGCGGTACCTGGACGGATCGAGTGCAGGAACACTCTGTATAGAGAGAACCTTCCGAACGTGACGTTGTATCTGCATCGAATTCATCATCTTTCATATCTACCATCTACCGATATTATTCTGACAGGTTTTGCGCATGGGGTCCGAAAGGGGCGATAGAGAAATGACAATCAAGACTTTATTCTCTAAGATCAGTCGGGTATGTGAGTAGGGTGCATGTAGAAGTAGAGGTACCGGTGATCGTGTCTAGCATAGGTGCAGAAGAAGTCTCCCCCACCGAAGCAAAGTCCTTCATTGCTGCCCAATCCTACCGACTAACCAACTTCTCTCTAGGCGCCTCCGGTCCCTTCATTTCCATCCTTGGCGATCCGATCCGACAACGGCAAGCCGTCGCTGCAGCCGCAAAACCTCGACAAAATGGCGTCGCGCTAAGACGCTAAAGAGGAAAGCGACATAGTCTTCGCGACTCCCATTATTGCCTGTGATATCCAGACATTGCCAATGATAATTGAACATCCACATGTAGATAACGACAACTTATTAACATAACATACACGATGTCAACGCGATCTTGATAACAATGTAGAAGCCACTCATACACAACCTGCACATTCGTTCACAACCCCCGCATCATCCAAGCTGCAGATGGTCTGATCAAGAGCTACTCGGTTCCTCTTTTCCCCGCCCCAGATGCTGACCGAAAGTTGGTAACTTCAATAACCTATCTTGCTTTAGCTGCGCGCCTGGCAACAACCCCAACTGAACAGAGGAGATGTGGCGGAAGTTGTTCCCGAGGTCATGGAAGGGATGTATCGAAGAGACCCACAAGCCAAGCCAAGGGATGCTGTTGTTGGGGAAGCAATCATAGGCGCGTGTGAGCAGCATAGCCTTGAAAGCAGTGGCAGGCTTCTAGCCGGAGAACCCCCAGAGGGTGGGGGGTGGGGGGGGGTGGCGGCCCAAGCGAGGTGGTGAGACTGAGACAACAGTGTTTGGAGGAGGACGACGACAAGGGTGAGAGCTGTTGTGGGTAGATGCCCTTCGGATCGCGTCTTGCAGTGAGCGGGCGCCGTGGCGACCTCTGTCACCGCCGTTGTTTCCGCTAATGCTGCAGCAAACATACATACCTCAAACGCAGGCTTGTACGTCGAATTGCTCCAATAGGGTCGGATACGCGTGATGAGATGCTCACCATCATGTGCTCAGAACTTTCCACAATACCCAATACGCACATTTTCGCTTCACCATCTCTACGTAGTATATCAAAAGTTCGGGCCAGTCCGTCCAACCATGTATTTATCTCGGTCGTCAAACTGTTACCTGTCTTGGCCCATGATTGCAGACGGAGAGTACAGACTATTAACGACGCTACTTGTGCAAGAGCATTGGTCAGGTACCCAATCGGGTATAGCAGGCAGCTGCAGCAGGAGTTGCAGTGACCACTATTTCTTTCTCCCTGTTGGAGAGTAAAATGAAGCAGGGTGAATGCAGGCGTCGAGTACGAAGGGATATGGCGGCCGGGTAACAGGGTGGGTTTCCCTTTATACAAGCCGTCGCCTACTGTGCATCCCTTTCGTTTCTCAAGCTACAACCCTCCCTATCTCTCCTCCTCGCACCAACTCGTCCTTTCTCGGCTGCACGCAACAACGCTTCCTGTTACAGTCACACAATGGATTATCTCCAGAATATTCACCCTGAATACTCCCCGCCGGCCACCAGCACATTCTCAGGGCATGGCAAACACGCGGCCGCGACCGCACCCGGGGCGTACGATTACCAGCCGCCACGACTCCAACCAGCCAGCAGGCACGGCGACTCCCTAACCTCAGACAGCCGCGGTTTCACCCACCGCCACGGCCCCAGTCGCTGATGGCCACTTCTACGTAAGCTTTAGCCGAGAAGCGTTTTTCCTTCTGCTCTTGCTACTGCCGCGAGGTTACGAGGTTACTATGTTGGCTCTATCTTCACCATAGCTCGCTGACTAGGTTTCCGTAGGCTGCCGATATTTATCTTCGACTTTTGTTTCACCTCGAGCCATTCGCCAACGGTTACTTCACTGCCGATGGCGTCGTTGAGAATGAGATGTGGTCAGCGTGCATCCCGCTGCTTAGCGGGAAGACACCTTATATCCAAGACGTGGCGGAACCTTGAAGGGATCATGTAAGCCGTGTTCTCCGAGAGTTCACCTGTGCCTGCGGGGAGCGTCTGGGAGGCGGTCCTCGCGTGTTTGTGGCCTTTTTGATGCTGGTCATTGCCCGTTGTTTTCTTGAGATTCGCAAGTCACTCACCACTACTGTTGTCAGGGGAGGAAATAAGGTTTAAGGGATTGGCACCCCGACGCCACTATGCTTGCCGCTGGTGGCAGCATCTCCTTTCTTCTTTAGATTTGATATACATCATTCTCGCCTCTTTCGTGGACGGTTCGTCCACTACGTTTCTCGTGATCTCTCGGTTGAGCGGTTTGCCAGCCTCTTCGGCGTTCGCCTCCTCACAACTGTGTAAGTTCGCTGCACCCGTTTAAGATGCTTCTTGGTTGCCGAGACCCCGTACGTGCTGACGATACCACCGTTGTCGTAGGATTGTTTCAAAAGTCGATCGCTACGGCTCAATTCAAATTTCGTACTTATCGCCACTCAAGCGCCAGTCGTCAACAGTATCTTGGAGGCATCTGCCAATATTTCGGAGGCATTTGCCAACAGTAAGAAGAAGGTATGAGACACCATGACGGAGGTAGTCGTCACCGCCATTATGGTGGCCGCAGGTACTTTATCCGATACAAATATGCGCTCCAATGCGATAGCGACTGGTTTTAATTTGTTAGCAACAGGTGTTAGAAACACAGAAACAACCTTCGAACCGAGCGTGACTGCCATGCTGAGTGCTGTGCCGCTGGTTGCAGGCCCGGTCTGTGGACCTGATGGCGTGACCCTGCTGCGCCACGATCCTAAATGCTTGTTGTTCGTTTGAGGCGGGTGGGGTTTCTCAGCATAATAGGAGAATTGGGGGAGAGAATTTGTAGTGAAAGGATGCACTCGCGGTTGCATCACTTCATATTTGACGGTGTTTTTCAGTCGTATGTGATTGAATATAGGGATCGATAGGGATGAAGATAGTAAATTGATTGATTGATTGATACAACGTCGGAGGAGGAACACCTTCTCTCTATACAACGCGCTGCAGTGACTGGACAGGGGAAAGGGGCGAAAAAATTTCTGCCGAGCGAGTGTTCGGAGACTCGCGCAACTGTCATCTCCGGACGTTTCGCCTTGGGTTAGTCATCCCCAGGCGCCGTCTCAGATCCGTCATCTCCGGATGTCTATTATTCTGACAGTTTGCGAGGGGCTTAGTGGATATGACTGCACGGAGGGTTTAATGGAGTGCATCCGGCTATCTTGTATTGTTTCCATATCTGGTGACCGAAGCAACCTCCTTCATAACTTCTACCAGCGTCTCTCTGGGTGCCTCCGGTCATTTCACTCCCATCCTTGCCTATCCGTTCCCTCAACGGCAAGCTGTCGCTGCAGCCGTAAAACCTCTACAAAATGGCGTGGCGTCACGACGCAAAAGAGGATAGCGACAATACCTTCGCGTGATCCTCTGACACTTGGCGTCGCCATCTCGCGCCCACGACATTGTCTATGCCCCAGAGGGAACGCCTTCCTATGTCTGGAGAAGAAAGGAGATCTAGAACTGCCCGACTGCACCTCCCATCGGCAAGCAGGTCCCGGATCTTCTACCGGCTCTTCCACTTCGGGCCCGCTGTCTTTCTGCACGACTGCGAGCAGAATTTTCTGCTACATCCTCCATTGCGGGCACTCCTTGAAGACGTGGTCTCTCATTTGCATTGGGCACTGGCGCCGCCAACACTGCGCTGCGGATTGGTTTTCGTTCACTGGAGGTATTGGCCGGATGGGCAGCGCCCTGTTTCAAAAAGTAAGCCTCCTGATACTCCCAGCAACTGTGCCATCTGGCGGCTGACTTTTGGTCGTCCTGTATCTCGTCTGGGGGTCCGGACCCCAGTCCATTGTCGTGCTTCTGCCCACTTCTTCTCGGAGATCTGTAGCTTGAGGTGCATGAGTGACCTGGGGAGGAACCTTGACCCCTTCCGTCCGGTCTGAGTATCCCAGCCATTTAACCACGCGGGCGTCTGGCTGTTCGTCTGCCAGCTTGGCCGACGTATCGGCATTCCTATTCCCCTTAACTCCCTTGCTTGCTGGTCACCATCGGATCTCATGGTGATACTTGGCCTGGCCTTCCGAAGTGTTGCAATGTGCTTCCTTGCTTGGAGTGCGCACATCTGACCGGGGCCATCTGTCTGATGGCCGACCGCGCATCAGTGGAGATCGTGACTCGCTCCGGAATCGTTGATCTTCGTGAGGCAGTCTCGAGTACCCGGGCGGGGGCAGCGCACTCCGCATCGTCGGCCTCCTCGTTGTAGCCCATGTGAGTTCGATACCCGTCCAGGCTTGGCCGTTCTTTCACGCCACTACATATCCGGCCGCTCCATCAGGACTCGGCTAGCCGTGGCCCCTCCGTGAATATCGGTCGTGGCTTCTCCGCATCTACCTTGGCTTCCGCCTCTGCTTCCTGTATCAGTTCCGTATTTTGGGTCTCCGGTGCCTCCAGCAGAACGATGTTCTCTGTCCGACCGGCGTACCCGACGGCATTCGTTGGTATCCGCCAGATTGCTGTCTGGGTGCAGGCGACCTCCTTGGCCTTGTCCTGCTGCGGTCGGCTGAGTAACCACAGGAAGAACTGCTGAAATAGTGGGTTAGTAAGTATGTAGTTACGAAAGTCCACAGGGAGAAATTTGGTGTTTGCAGAAAACTGCTCCGCGACAACAACCATACACCCATCCAACCCCCAGCATCACGTAACATATAAGCAATGTGGCAAACAACGCATCTCCACATCCTTCCACGTTCTCACCAACTTCTGCCCCTTCACCAACGCATATGATCGACGCATATTCACATTATGTTGTAGGAGTCTTTGGTGGAGCTTCGGTTACAGCCACTGTTTGTCGAAGAGATGGCCAGCGCTTTGGAGAGCAATGGCATCTGGCCCGAATTTTTTCAACCTGAACGGGGATCTGAAACGGTGTTACTGGTATGCGCCGAGCCTCGGGAAACCACCCCACTTCTATTCCGCCATCTAGACTCGAAACTCCTTGCGTTCCCTTCCAACGCTTGTCCGTATGAGAGCCACCAAGGTTGTATCCCTCCGTGGCAGCACTTGCGCGATCCCAGTCTGTGCCGGTACTTGTCCAAGGGGTTTCCAGGTGCCGCAGAGTCGGTCGAGCCGAGCCGAGCCGCGACGATGTCGGTTGCCTGTTCTCGGTTTGCCGCCCTAGGGCGGTATGGCATGTCAGATAATATAGATGATTGGTTGCTTAATTTTTGTTCGTACAAGAATACGGAACCTCTATATATACAAATGAGATCCGCGATCCCGCGGGACCTAGTTTCCCCGTCGGGATATCCTTCATCCGTCGGCGCCTCTCATCCCCGTCGGCGCCTCTCATCCTCCGTCGGCACCACCTACCTCCGCCGTACAGAGTCCGGACGTCCAAATCTGACATGGCAAGTTCCCGATACCTTTCTGCCCGGTCCGTATCCGAATGTCCGACCTGTAGAAATTAGCGTGTAACAAAGGCAACATGATACCATCATGAGGTCACTCTACTTGGATGTACCATATCGCGAGCAGCGATCAATAGTGGCGTTAGGTCGGGCCGAGAACGGGGCAGGACTGTATATATTATCGCCGTGATCCGATAGGGTCTCATGCGATCAATGAGTCATCATCATCACCATCATAGTGGCGTTAGGATCTTCCACTATTCGACTGTAGTTGCGCATTGCGGAACAACACCACGAGTAGGGAACCGCAGTATTATTGCAGACTGCCAGAGGCTCGACACGATACCGCTGCACCCCGTTGTCACGAGACACTAGGGGCCATACGATCGCTCGCACCCTCGTCTTTACACCCAACTATGGCGACGAACTCTGGGGTTTGCCGGTCGCTGGAGAGAGTCAGTGTATTCCCCACATCTTATTATAGGCGTTTACATTGGTTTTAATGCAGTGCACATGCCGCGCCAAGGTGAACTACGACTGTGCCGAATAGTGGTGCGGACTCCGGAGGCTAGACTTCAAGCCAATCCTGGACCGCTGGGTGGCCCCGGGACCAAGTACCGGCTCGTGTTCGGGAAGTGTTGGAATATATTGATAGATAACAGTGAAGATTGTCACTCTTACATCATGCGGGCGCAAGATTTTTCTATATACAGGAAGGCCGTCAGGACAAAGGACGGAAGACTGCCCCCCGAGCCGGTGCTCGGGGACTCAGCCATGTCCGGACGCCACCTCCGGTCCGTCATCTCCGGACGCCCATTATTCTGACAGGAAAGTGCAAACGACGTTCCAGGACTGCACCCCATGAGCAGCCTGATGGGAGATAATGGGGCGGACCTATCGTAACGCCATTGCGGCTAAGACGGATTAGCTGCTATGGTCGAGGGCTCTTTTTCTCCGACCGCGTCAAGTAACGCAATCAACCCCGCACGCAACTCAATCGCATCACCCAATCACGACTGGAGAACTGGAGAAGAGACGCCTGCTCTGACCTCTCTCAGGAGGATACGTGGAAGCACAACTGTCCAATCCAACCGAGAGTTTATCCGTGATACGCTGATAAAGTATAATGCCAAGGCATAGCGTTTTCACGTCACAGCGCGGGGTAATCCCCAGGAGCACGGGACTTCGCCCAGCCGTATTTATACGACGACCCGTCACAAGCGGTTGTCAACATCATCGAGAAACCATCGGGTAATCACCAGCGGACAGACATCGATCAACGGACGACCTACCGGTCACCAAGACATTCAATCAACTACCATCCCCCAACGAGCGCGTTCGGTCAAGCGAGTGATACGAACGATCCGGCGAAGCACCGCGGCTGTGAACGATCCGCCGCCGCAATGCTTGCGGCAATGCTGGCGAGCCGTACGGCTGCTGCCAGGCCCGCACCGACCATCCGCCGAATCGACGATACGCCTAAGCGTCGGGACGACAGCTGATCGGGGAAGAAAACGGAAGGATTCGCGAGGAGCTCGAGAGTCTAGGCGGGAGATAAGGAACGGAGTTGAGAATTCTCGACCGACGGTCTCGGCGAGAAAGGTTAACTATGGAACCGGGCATGGAAGGCAACCAGAAAGGAAGAAGGACGACGGCGGTTCCCTCGTACGCCGAAGAATTCCTGCTGGGCCGCGTCAACAGAAGTCAATCCAGAAGTGAGGGAATTACATGGCGGCAGTGTTCACATACCCCACCTTATCGTGGGCCTATCGCCAGCGAACTGCCGGAAGGTGATGACAGCATGTGTCCAATCGACAGCAATGTTCGGCGTTGAGCTCTGGTGGAAAGGGGAGCACGGAAGTACATCAGGATTGGCAAAAGAACTTCGGGTGCTGGTCAATCAGGAGGCTCGAGCAACGACGGGATGCTTCTGCACCACGAATCAAGGAGCACTGGCGATGGAGGCCGGACTCAGGCCAGCTGCCGCACAGCTGGAGAACAGACAACGACCCTTCGCCTTGAGGCTGCTGAGCTTGCCGCAAGGGGAGCCGGCTAGGGAAGTCGTTGGTGCTAACACGGCGATCGGCAGACGGCTGGGGTCTGCTCTGAATTACACCTGGACGGAGACGGAGAAGACAGTTCTTCTGGAAGAGTAGCAGACCTTTGACGCAGAACTGATTCAGGAAGAACGGGAGGAGGCGAAGAGGGAGGCGGAGAAGGGAAGGCCAGGGCTTGTCATGTTTACGGACGGATCACGGATGGAAAGTGGAGCTGCTGGATACGGGGTGGCATGGAAGGACGGCCCGAGATGACAACTCCGTGGTCGATCAGCGGGCCAGTGGGCCAAGAGAGAGCCATTCGATATCGCGCCAGATATCTTTCGACAAGAGGAGAGAGCCGGCAGGGTTGAGCGAGGATCTAGCTGGATCGAAGTACTTATATGTAACAAGAGGACAGTTTTGAATTAAGAAAAAAATTCGATTGATTTTATCCCTGTCGGTCTGATCATTTCACCGAGCCACCACAAAAAAAATAGGGATGCCGGCGTTCATCACCACACCCGTGCAAGAAACTACACCAACATACACCAGCATTTGATATCACGGCCTCGAAAGGCCATTGCACATGACCGAAACAGAACACCTAAAAAATGACTCACTCACAGACAGCGCCGATAAAAAAATAATACAAAATACAGGGCTCAGCACGAGATATCACTCGGACCGTATATATCTCCATAGGCGCTAGCAATGCTTGGTACAGTACAAGTTGCATATGAAATCACTCGCACCATCGCTTGCCTGCGGAACGGAACATCTAACTCTCTTTATCTTGTGCTCATTCGGCAACTACCAGAACAAGTGCGTCATCTGTGGTGGCGAGGGGATCAGCGAGGTATTAAGACCCATATGGGGTACAACCAGGAGGCCTTCGATGCGGAGTGTGCAGCCCTAGCGCGAGCGCTGGAATCCGCATCAAGAAGAAATGTAATCCTGAACCGGATCCCCATCTTCACCGATGCACAAGCCGCGATCAGACGAATGGCATCCGACGAACCGGGACCAGGTCAAATGTATGCACTGGAGGCGAGAAAGAATATCACTGCGCTTCGGAGGGCAGTACCGGATATTGTCGTCGAAATTACATGGTGCCCAGCACACGAAGGTGTGGAGGGAAATGGGAAGGCGGACGAGTGGGCTAAGGTCGCGGCGGAGGAGCCCGACGCTCGAGGGGTAGAAGGGTTGGAGTGGTTTACCTATTAGGACCAGCCAGAGGAGCGCTCGATGCCGCTCCCCAGATCGCTTTCCAACATCAAACGTGAGATCACCGAGAAGAAGTGGGCAGAGGCAAGGAAGCGGGCTGGGCGCCGGATCTCCAAGAGGAAATTCAAGATGCCGGAAAGCCAGCGGCCAGACAGCTTTTTTTTTTTTTTTTTTTTTTGTTTATTCATTACTCGCATGCGACCTATGGAGATCATGGCGAGGGTATATACAGTCCGTTTCCTGTCCGCTGTCCGCGCAGTGGCGGCACGTTTCAAGCACCCCTTTGCCCTCCGCCCAGGCCTGTCCCACGAAGATGTGATGCGCACCAAGGGAATTACAAAGGAAAAGGAGAGAAGCGAGCGTGACGGACCAAGGAAAGAACATAGGAAAGCACCGCCTAACCCGCTTCTGCGGACGCCATGAAGTCGGGTGTGGGCAGGAACAACGGGGGTTCCGCCCCAGCGCCCGGCTCCTCGGACCCCGCTCCGTGCTCCTCCATCCACTCCCGCACCTCCAGCTCAGACACCGCGCTCACGGCGTCATCCTCCTCCACCCCCGGCACCCGCCTGCCCACGTCCGTAGTCGAGAGGAAGTCCAGCACCGCCTGGCTGCACCTCCCGTCGGCCAGTAGGTCCCGCACCTTCCACCGATCCTTTCCTTTTCCAGTCTCCTTCTTCACTTCCGCCCACAGGGTCTTCTGCTGCGGCTTCCACTCGGGGCACTCCTTGAAGAGGTGGTCCCGGGTCTGCGTTCGGTACCGGCACCACCAGCATTGCGGGGTGGGTCGGCTCTTCATCCAGTTGAGGTACTGCCCCGTTAGGCAGTGCCCCGTCTTCAGCTGGTAGAACCGCGAGGCGCTCCTCTTGGAGCTGTTGGCCACCGCACTATCGGGCTTTTGGCTGTTCGGCATGCGGTACTTCTTCTTGGAGGTTCGGCCCCCAGCCCACTGGCGTGCCTCCGCCCACCTCTTCTCTGAAATCTCCCGCTTGAGGTTGGCGAGGGACCGTGGCAGGGGCGCCCCCCGCACCTCCGTTCGCGCTGGGATGTTCGGCCACTCTACCCCGCGGGTGCCCGGCTTCTCCGCCCTTATCTTAGCCCACTCGTCGGCCTTCTCGTTGCCAGCGACTCCTTTGTGTGCCGGGCACCACCGCACTTCGATGACGATCCCTGGGCTGGACCGGCGCAGCGCGGCGATGTGCTTCCGTGCCTGGAGGGTATACTGTTGCCCCGGGCCTGGCTCGTCCGACGCCATCCGCCTAATGGCTGCCTGTGCATCCGAAAAGATGGTGAATCGTTCCGGGGTCGTGTTCCTTTGCGATGCCAGCTCCAGGGCGCGGGCGAGCGCAGCGCACCCAGCGTCATAGGCTTCTTGGTTGTTGCCCATGTGAACTTTGACCCCTGCCCAGGTTTGACCCGTTTTCCACACCACCGAGTACCCGGTCGCCCCGTCGTCCAGTCGTGACCCATCCGTGAACATGGTGAGGCCTGGTCGGGTCCCCTCCGCCACCGCCTTTGCCTCGGCTTCCTCCTCCTGTAGTAGCGCCGAATCGAGAGTTTCCGGTTCCTCGAGCAGCACTGTCCTCTCTGTCTGCCCAGTGTATGCGAGGGCGTTCTTGAGCCGCCGTCCGATCCCGGAGGGGGCTCCTACCACTTCCCGTGCCTGATCCCCTTCAGGTAGGCTCAGTAGCCGTAGCCCGAACCGTCGCTGTCTGTTCTCCAGCTGCGCTGTTGCTGCCCTGAGTCCCAACTCCATTGATAGGGCTCCCAGGTTGGTTGTCCGGAAGCAGCCCGTTGTCGCCCGCGCCTCCTGGTTGACCAGCAGCTGGAGCTCGTTGGCCTGACCCATTGTCCCCCGGACGTGGTCCCCTTTCCACCATAGTTCTGACCCAAACATTGCTATCGACTGCACGCACGCCGTCATGACTTTCCTGCAGTTGGCAGGAGACAGTCCCATCTGCCCCGTGAGGCGCCGAAGCCGTGTCATTGCTTTCTGCCCCTGCTTGAGCCTGGTTGCGTGGTGGTTCCTGAGGGTGAGCTGCGAGTCCAGCCACACTCTGAGCCACCTCGTCGCCGCCTTGTTGAATGGGACAGAGTTGGCGCCAACTGCCACCGCCACCTTCGCTACCTTCTTCTTCCTTTTGTTCTTTTGGAACAGGGCTGCCTCCGTCTTTCCGTGGACAAACGCCACCCCGTTTTTGGCGGCCCATCCCATCGTGGCAGCCGCCGCCGCTGAGAGTTTCGCCGCTACCTCACTAGCGTTGGCCCCTTCCGCCCACCAACTGATGTCGTCCACAAAGGATAGCCCTTGGACGCCTGGGACGGCTGTTTCCACCACGTCGAAGATTCCCAACAGGTAGGTGACGAAGAGGACCGGAGCCGCCGGCGACCCCTGTGGGATGCCTGTGTCCACTGGGCTTGCCTCCCCAGTCTTGCCGTCGAGGACGAGTTTAACCTGGCGGTCTGACATGAAACTGGCCGTCCACCGAATGAGGTCAGACTGGATGCCCAGCACCTCCATTCGTCTGCCCAGGTGCGACTTGCTGACATTGTTGAAAGCTGACTTGACGTCCATGAAGAGCGCTCCTGCCTCCTGCTTCCTGTTCCATGCCTGCTGGGTAGCGTTCATGAGGACTGCTATCGCATCCACACAGGACCGACGCTTGCGGCAGCCGAACTGCCCATCATGCAGGCCACGCTTCCTCTCGAGGTGGTCGGCGATCAGGTGGGCTGCTGTCCGCTCGACCAGCTTGCTAACCACGTCCAGCAGCGAGATCACTCTGTATGCTCGGACCTGAGAATAGTCTGGTTTCCCTGGCTTTGGAATTACCACACCCTTTGCCGTTTTCCACAGTGTGGGGTGGTGTCCAAGCCGGATGCACGCCCTGACCAATTGCACGAAGCGCTGGGTGTCCCATTGCCAGAATACCTTGACAATATCTGCTGATATCCGGTCGTCACCCGGGGCTGACGTGTTGGCGGCCTTCGCCAGGAGGGAGCCGACCAGGTGGGCGTCCACTTGCTCGAATGCTTTTCCGCCCGCCGGAGGTTCGTAGCAGCCCCCTGGGGCCGGGGGGAAGTGGGCTTCTAGGATTGCTTGTTCTCTGTCGAGGTGCCCCTCCGCCACTGAGCCGTCCTCCCGTTGGAGCGCCTGGCCTGCCTTGTCGATCCTAGGCTTGGTGTAGCCAGCCGCCGTCCAGACCTCCTTCCCACTGGACTCCTGAAGGAAGCGATTCCAGCAGTCGCGCTTGGCTTTCCTGATCCAGCGGCCAGACAGCGTGGTTGCTGGAAGCACCAAGAGGCTCGCCTCGCGGTTCTATCAGCTGAAGACGGGGCACTGCCGTACAGGCCAGTACCTGCACTGGACGAAAGCTCGTTTGACGGCCCAGTGCTGGTGGTGCCGGTGTCCCATGCAGACGAGGGATCACCTCCTCAAGGGGTGCCCAAGGTGGAAAGGACAACAGAAGACCCTTTGGAAGGAGGTGTGGAAGGAGACAGGAAAGGGGAAGCGGTGGTGGAAGGCTCATGAGCTTTTCGCTGACCGGAGGTGTGGTCAGGCCGTGCTAGATTTTCTTTCCTCGACGGATGTTGGCAAGATAGTGCCGACGGCAGATGTTGAAGACAATGTGGGGAGCGAGGCGTCGGAGGGGGAACTCCGTGAGAGGTCAGAGCGGGAAGAGGAGAGGGAAGCAGAGGTGGGAGCGCTTGGTACTGGGAACGGCGGGGAGGCCAGGGAGGAACACCGGTTGTTCATTCCCACCCCGCCGTTCATAGTATCGGCAGAAGAGGAGTAGGGGACGGATGGGCGTTTCTTTTCCTTTGCTCCTTTTCCTGTGTGATATCCTTGGTGTGTTTTTGTTTTTTCGTGGGACAGGCCTGGGTGGAGGGCAGGGGGATGCTTGCACTGTGCCGCCATGTGCGGTATGCGGCGTGGAACGGACTGTATATACTTCTCGTCATGATCTACATAGGTCGCACACGAGTAATGAATAAACAAAAAAAAAAAACCCACCCTACCGTTAGACCGACCAGGGCGAGTGGCTACGGCCACCGGCCCGAACCCAGGAGGGTCTAGTGTGTGAGCGTATTCCTTACCCTATCTTACTCCTTAGGATTAGAAAAACTTAATTGGTTTTTGCTGACTGTGGATTGCAATCGGGGTCACGAAATTAGTGTTTTTTTTTTGTTTAATCATACTCGCGTTCGACCTATGTAGAACATGACGGCGTACATTTTGTCCGGTTTTCCTGTCCGCAGTCCGCGCGGTGGCGGCTCGTTGCAAGCTCCCCTTTGCCCTCCGCCCGGCCTGTCCCCAGAGATAGGAGACGCACCCAAAGAAATTGACAAAGGAGAGAACAAAAGACACGCGCGATCCGTCCCCTACTCCTCGCCTGCCGCTGCCATGAATGGAGGGGTGGGAAGGAACAGCGGAAGTTCCACCCCCTCGCTCATCTCGTCCCCGGCACCCGGCGCCTCCGCCTCTCCCTCCCATTCCTCTTGCCGCTACCACCGCTCCCGGAGCTCCCACTCAGACACCTCGCTTGCGGCGTCGTCTTCCTTTTTCCGCGGCGGCACCAGCCTTCCCACGTCCGTAGAGGAGAGAAAGTCCAGCACTGCCTGCCCACATCTCTCATCGGCCATTAGGTCCCGGACCGTCCACCCGCTCTTCCGCCTCTTGGTCTCCTTCAGCACCTCCTCCCACAGGGTCTTCTGCTGCGTCTTTCACTCCGGACACACCTTGAAGAGGTGGTCTCTCGTTTGCGAGGGGCACTTGCACCACCAACACTGGGCCTCGGGGCGGACCTTAGCCCAGTGCAGGTATTGTCCTGTGCGGGCGTGTCCCGTCTTCGGTTGATAGTACCTCGAGGCGAGCCTCTTGGTGCTGTCGGCCACCACGCTATCGGGTTTCTGGCTCTTCGGCATGCAGTACTTGATTTTCGAGGTCCGACCTCCGGCCCACTGACGTGCCACCACCCACTTCTTCTCCGAGATTTCCCGCTTGAGGCTAGCGAGGGATCGTGGGAGAGGTGCCGCCCGCACTTCCGTTCGGCCTGAGGAGCTTAGCCATTCCACCCCACGGGTGTTCGGCTCCCCTGCTGCTATCTTTGCCCACTCATCGGCCTTCTCATTGCCAGCGACTCCCTTGCGGGCTGGGCACCATCCGATTTCCATGACGTTGCCCTTCCTGGCCCTGCGCAGCGTGGTGATGTGTTTCCGCGCCTGGAGGGCGTACTGTTGCCCGGGGCCAGGTTCGTCCCATGCCATCTGCCTGATGGCTGCCTGTGCATCCGAAAAGATGGTGACTCGTTCCGGGGTTGTGCTCCTTTGCGGTGCCAGCTCTAGTGCATGGGCAAGAGCGGCGCACTCTGCATCATAGGCCTGTTGGTTGTTGCCCATATGCACTTTGGCGCCCGCCCAAGTTAGGCCCCGCACGAAATTAGTGTGGTACCAACCGACGGCCAAATTTTCTATTTGGACTTTTGGAACTACATATCAATTGCCATTGACCACTTCTGGGAGTCAGCGACTAGCGCTGCCTGAGTGCCATGCATGGCAGTAAAAGTGGCGAGCGAGCAGCTCGAGTCTCCATCGACAATACAACTCACTGCTCTCAGATCAGATTTGGTACCATCACTACCTCAAATCGATAGACATTCAGTTGCTCCCTTCTCCTCTCCGACTCGTCGAATCACGCTGCTCCGACAGGATCAAGACACCCAGCCGCTCCCCATTACACCACGCCAGGGGCAAATCATCGCCCATTCCGCCCCGACAACACCCCGCTTCCCGCCACCCTGAGCCGTCCCTCTGTTGTTGCAGCTGCTCGGAGATGAAGGGCTGCCGGGCCTTTCGCGTCGATTCTCGTGGTGTTTTCGAATGGTGGCTCGTCGGGAGAATCTCCACCGAGTGACACGGTGGGACCCAAGGCCCCCGCACGGTATACCGAGACGGGGACACATCACGTGAAATGGGAATGTTCTGTCATCGGCACCGAAAACCTGCACCCCAAACATGAATTGTTCCGATATTTGTGTGGAATCGTTGCTCGCCTGCCGGCGTGCGGGCCACCGCTTGTCAGCTGAGGGGTTCGGCCATTCAGTGCCGAACTCCATCTGGATGACATGGAGTTCGGCGCTGGCTGGCATAGAGCTAGGTGCAGGCTAGCAGAACCCTCTGCGCATATGCGGCAGCCCGCACGCAGGCAGGTGAGTGTCGATTCCACACAACTACCGGAACAATTCATGTTTGGGATGCAGGTTTTCGGCGCCGATGACAGAATATTCCCATTTCAAGTATCCCCATCTCGGTATAGCATGGAAACCTTGAGTCCGCACCGTTACACCCAATGGAGATTCTCCCGACGAGCCGCCATTCGAAAACACCCCGAGAATCGACGCGAAAGACCCGGTAGCCCCTCATCCCCGGGCAGCTGCAACAATGGAGGCCACTGCTCAGGAGGGTGGGGGGCGGGGTGTTGTCCAGCCGGCAAGGGGCGGTAGTTTGCTCATGGAATGATGTAATGGGGAGCGGCTGGGTGTCTTGATCGCTTCGGACCAGTTTGATTCGGGGAGTCGGACAGGAAAAGGGAGCAACTGGATGTCTATCGATTTGAGGTAGTGATGGTACCAAATCTGATCAAATTGTAGTGAGTTGTATTGTCGATAGAGTCTCGATCTGCTCGCTCGCCTCCATTACTGCCGGAAAAGGAAAGCGCCAAGCGGTGGCTGGGTATATGGCTCGACTCCCAACTCACGCTCAAGGGCCACCACGCTGCCCGGTTAAAGGAGGGTAAGAAGGCCATAACAATACTCCGAAGGCTCACAGGGAGGTAGGTCTCTCGCCGGCCAACTGCCGGAATGTAATGACGGCCTGCATCCAGTCATCTGCCATATTCGAGGCGGAGTTGAGGTGGAAAGGGGACCACGCCCCGGGCACGACCGGCCGGGCAGATGAGCTTCAACTGCTGGCCAACCAGGAGGCGAGGGCGACAATAGGCAGCTTTCGGACAACCAACCTGGGAGCTCTCTCGATCGAGTCTGGTCTCGGGGCAGCGACCACACAGCTGGAGAATCGGCCGCGGCGGTTCGGACTAAGGCTGCTGAGTCTACCGCATGGAGACCAGGCGCGAGAGGTGGTCGTCGCCCGAACAGAAATTGGGCGACGGCTCACAAATGCCCTCACCTATGCCGGAAGGGCGGATAGCACAGTTCTGCTGGAGGAGATAGAAATCCTCGACGCAGAGCAGCTACAAGACGAGGAAGCTGAGGACAAAGCTGAGGCAGAGAGGGCCCGGCATGCACTCACGACGTTTACAGATGGGCCCCGGCTGGACGATGGGGCTGCCGGGTACGCGGTGGTTTGGAAGAACGGCCAAACCTGGATGGGCATCAAAACCCACCTGGGCTATAATCAGGAGGCTTACGACGCGGAGTGCGCCACTCTCGCCCACGCACTAGAGTCTAGATCGGCATCACGGAGGAACACAACCCCGGAGCGGGTCACCATCTCCTCGGACGCGCTGGCAGCCATCAGGCGGACGCCATCGGACGAACCCGGCCCGGGACAGCAGTACGCCATCCAGGCGCGAACGCACATCGTGGCTGTGCGACAGGTTCGGCCAGGCATCAGTATAGAGATCCAGTAGTGCCCGGCCCACAAAGGGATTGCCGGCAATGAGAAAGCCGACGAGTGGGCCAAGATTGCGGCAGAGGAGCCACACACCCACGGGGTGGAATGGCTAAACTACGGATACGATGGCCGCTCGGAAGTGCATGCGATGACCCTCCCACGATCTCTCGCCAACCTGAAGCCGGAAATCTGAGAGAAGAAGTGGACGGAGGCACGTTGGTGGGCCGGGGGTCGAACATCCAAGATGAAGTACCGCATGCCAATAAGCCAGAAGCCCGATGGCGCGGTGGCCGGCAGCACCAAGAGGCTCGCCTCGAAGTACTACCAGCTGAAGACGAGGCACGCCTGCATCGGACACTGGTGGTGTCAATGCCCCACGCAAACGAGAGACCACCTCTTCAAGGTGTGCCCAGAATGGAAGATGCAGCAGAATATTCTGTGGGCGGAAGTGCAGAAGGAGACCGGGTGGTGGAAGAGCCCGGTGGAAGATTCGGGATCTTCTTGCCGATGGAAGATATGGACAGGCGGTGCTCGACTTCCTCTCCTCAACGGATGTGGGAAGGCTGGTGCCACCTCTGGAAGTGCGCGGCGCTGGGAGTCAGGCGTCAGAGTGGGAGCTCCGGGTGCCCCGGGATCGGGAAAAGGAACGGGAGGTGGAGGCCGGGGGGCTGGGTGCTGCGGCAGGATTGGGTGCCGGGGAGGAACTGCCGCTGTTCCTGATCACGCCCTCCTTCATGGCATCGGCGGGCGAGGAGTAGGGGATGGTCGCTTTTCTTTTGTTACTTTCCTTTCCCTAGGGTACAAGAAATGTGTGTTTTACGCCTTTTATGATAATTGCGTTAGAATTGCGCAACTAATATCGCCTATGATTGCGTAACTAATATCGCCTATAATTGCGTAACTAATATCGCCTATA
>Ga0307516_10003994_pt1 | contig 18512 bp, 18 predicted proteins | sample 19_EM_MG_FD_203310 | JGI IMG/M metagenome (GOLD analysis project Ga0307516, IMG submission 203310) | Populus trichocarpa ectomycorrhiza microbial communities from riparian zone in the Pacific Northwest, United States - 19_EM | ecosystem: Host-associated > Plants > Roots > Unclassified | place... | reverse complement strand
AGGTGGCCGTCAACAGCTTCGTCAATGCACAGAAGATGAGCATCAAGAAAACGTTGCAGAGGGTTTGTTATTTGTGGTGAAAATACCAGTTCCGCGTATCACTCAATCTTTTTTTGTTTTTTTTTTTTGTTTTTTTGTTTGGTAATTCTAGGGATTCAGAAAGTATCTAACACAGTCTAAAGATCACGAAGAGCTTTTGGCATTCTTGCTAGGGGGAATCATCAAAGACAAGGCGAGGTTCCACCAGCTCCAGAAATACGAGCAACCCGAACTTGTTACCGTCAAAGTGTCAGAGCTAGAAGAGAAGGCATGTTTGAATGTTCCTTCTAGATTGCTGCGCAGCGTACCTAACTTGTTCTTGTCAGGCCAAAGAACACGATATCTTTGATATAACACCCTTCTTACGGTCCAAGCTATTTGTAACCAACGGCTACAAGCTCAGGGATCGCGTCATCGAAAAGAGATTTAGGACAGGTTGACGTCGGTTATATTCACTTGCTTTCCTCCTGTTGTACTTGGATATGATCAAATTATATACTGACCAGAATCAAGGAATATCCCGTTCTAATTATTATGTGTTGAATGTATGTGGCATTCATTCCATTATACTATCGGCACGCCATCTGTTCTTAGGAGGATGTGGATACTTCGCTCGATGGAGGCGCTTTTTGTGGTTCAATTTTGGCGGCCTTTTTAGGGGTAGCTTCGGGAGTATCATTGGATGACGGCGGCGCACTGCGTGTTGGGGACTGTTCTGCGTCTTCTTCGTCTTCATCCATGATTTCTAGTTGACAGTTGAGAAATAAGTGGAGTGTGAATGAAGAATGAAACAGAAAAGGGGAACGAACCGTCTCCATATACTTCTGGGTGCTCCCTGAAGCAGTTTTGCATGGCCTGAAATTTGTCGACACAATTGATCCCTTTCGGCTCTTCTTCTGAAAAGACGAAACAAGAAAAGGCTTCACGGAATTGGAGGCCACAGGGCCCATGGGCCATACCGCCCAAGCAAGGGCAATCCCAGTTTATTTCGCCTGTGACGGGGTTGTATGCACCCCCCTCAGCAGCCATTCCGCCACCGGAACCGGGCGGTTCCGCATTTCTAGTCTCCTCCGTTGTTTCGGAGTTCGTGGTTTCCAAGTGAGAGGGTTCTTCACTTGCTGGAGAAGACTGTGAATGCGCCGGGTCGTCTGTGGTCGTTGCCGTAGCAAAGACGGGTTCTGGAGGTGGCGGCGCGTTCAGACGTTTTGCGGCTGTAGTTCATCACAATCAGACTTGGCGAAGATAGTATTCGGGACAGTGTGACAGACGAGAGAGGTTCGGTGTGCTGTCAAGTGCTAACGGAGAGTCGGAAGTCAGACGGTATGCGAGATAAGTTGCGGGGAAGGCTGTCAAAGCCAAGGCCAGTGGCAGTCTATTGTGTGTGCGAGAGCGGGGAGCAGAAGTGTGGATAGCACGTCGGAGAGGGAGACGCGTCCATCGGGACAACATGGCAAGTGATGAGGAATAAATAAATACTTGATTTGTCAAAATTCTATGCTGTTCAAACATCGTGCCACAGTCCCGGCCCCTGTCTCCACGGACGCTTTGTCCTCTGCTCTAACCCTTGCTAAAATCCGTTGGAATCTGTCTGGGTGCCAGCGTAGTTGTGCTTTGCGGACGCTGACTTTCTTGCTCTGGTTTCGCGAGTGTACTGGTGATAAAAGAAAGGACGTGATCGCGCAAGAATCGATCTCTGCTGCGCTGGCCGGTTGTCTGAGGACAGGCCAAGGGATCGAGGAAAAGTCGAGTGGCCCAGGTGTCGCTTCCAGGCATCTCCATTTTTCTTCATAACTCCTCCATGCAGTGAGCATGGCTCTATCCGCCTTGATTTGTCGCTCGTTCGTCTCCTGCAATATCCTCTTTTCTTCGGCGAGTCTCCGCTGTTTCTCCTCTTTTCTGGATCGTATCTTAGCTTCAATCCTTTCCTCCTCTTCCTCTATCATCCTTGCCCATCTTTGCCTCTCTGCACTTGTTCGTCTGGCCTCCTCACGTCGCATCCTTTGTTCGGCCTTGTCCGTGTACATCAGGCCCTCCCAGGTTGATCGTCGACTATAAGACCATCTTCCCGGTCCCTCCTCGCCCTTCTTGGTTGTCAGAGTTATTTGCTGCTCCAAGATCCATTGCTCAGCCTTTCGGTCTCGCTTGTCATGTCTGATGATCTCCTGCTCCACCACCCATGTATATGCGTGAGCGGTCTGCTGCCAAGGTGCTTCACTTTTCTCTTCACGGTATGTGGTACCAGGCGTTCTGCCGCTCGCCGATGAAAAATACTGTTCGCCGCTCCGATGGCGGCTGGAGAGTCGTGTATAGGTCATGGGTGCATCATAACGAAAGTTCGCCATTTCGTTTGACCGAATATATGGTAGATCTTGTTGCCTGGGTGTGGCGAGGTTCGATGGGTAATAGTGGGTGGTTCACATGAGAAGTAAGCCTGGCCATTTGATACATCCTAAACGTGATCAACATGCAGCATGCCTCATGGTGGGGGATGTGGCGTGGTTTGCGCTACCCCCTGAAGTTTGACTCGATGTTGTGCAGCACATAAACACGTTCTCACTCATCAAACCCAAAGACAAGCACTAATACAACATCACCTCCACCTTAGTTTAGATTGAGATTAAAAACAATAACTCATAGTAATTTACTCAAGCACCTAAGCTTGTGCTTCAAGCGCAGTGCGTGGATCAAGATACGGTCGCAGTGGCCAAGAAAAGCCATCCCATGTTTCACACGAAAACAACCGACTATACAGTAGGCCGCGGAGTTAAACTCAACAGCACGTGCAGTGCCTCGAGGCACCCACCATTTCGACCAGATCTTTGACGACTTTCTACTCGTGCATCTACTTTGTGTACTGGGTACAACCCGCGAGCTTGCCCCTTTCTCCTTCGTTAGGCTCGTCCCGCCATTTACGTTGGTTCAATCTCGCATAGTGGTGATCAGGGAGGGCGGTAAGGGTCGACACAATTCGTTGCATTGGTGCGCTCCGCTCAATCACCTTTAGCGCCCCTCTCCTCGCAATGGAACAGGTTCAAGATCACCTGCAGACACGGATGCAGGCGGTTGCAAAACTTAAGCGTGCGGCTTCTTTACCACGTATGAAGGATGGACGACGGCCACCCATGCATTCGGAGGCAGTCAGCGATGGCGAGAAAGGACCCAGCGATGGCGAAAAAGGACCCAGCGACGATAGTAAGGATGGGTATAAAAGTCCTCCTGAGGCTGCTGTAGACGTGCCGACCGAAGCACATATGGAGCCTGAGGCAGAAACTGAAGAAGCTGAGAGGCCCGTTTCCCCAGTGCAGGCAGTCCGCTCCAAACGTCGTTCTCGTTCCCGTTCCCGTTCCCGTGGCTCGAAAGAGTTCAAGGGAAAGGTGAGGTCGATGCAATCTTCCACTTCCACTTCTCCGACCAACGGCGATTCCTCGCCTGATGAGACCCCGCCACCCCCACCTTTTAACTTTGCCGCGCTTCCCAATCTCGCATCTCCTATACCATCCCACATACTCGAACTGCAGAGACTGCGTTTAATGAGGTCCCCTACACCAAACGCTCTGGAACACACCGTTTTCAATTCTTGCGGCATATCTCAAGGCCCCAGTCCGCTCCCGACCCTCGACGTTTTGAGAGGTCTTATCCGTTCAAACAGCGCCGGGGGGAGTAACGCCAATCGAATGATAGCTATGCATAAGCTAACAGGTGGGACGGAGACTTACGACCCATCTATGGTGGGATTGAGTCGGAACAACACGGTCACAGGAGGGGAGCGTATCGCGGCGCGGAACAACATGTTCAGTCGACTAGGTGAAAGGTTTACAAAGGAAGTCGACGGAGACCTACCGAGTGGAGATGACCGCCCTACACCCTCACCTCTGCTGAAACGCCGACGCCGCAGGTCTCGCCGTGGGTCTGCGAGTGCCAATACAGGAATATCAGACTCAGAATTTACGTCAACCTCGCCGAATACACCGCTTGCTCCCCCCACACCCTTGCCCGTTACTACCTACCAGTGGAGCCGACCTACCACACCGTTCCAGACGACGACTTCAGTCCGAACACAGGACGTAAAACAGACTCCTGAATACTATAAAACAGAAGAATCTGTACATCAGCGAGAGAGGCTTGGCCCTCCCCGGCGACGTAGCGTTCTAATAGAAGACGACGATTCAGAACCTAACTCACCTCCCCAGGTTCAGGCAGATTTACCTCTCCAGGAAACTCGACACCAACCTGTGGCAGCTTTGCGCGGTAGTCCTTACTCTTCGGTTGCACCTCCGGAATCATCCTCTGGCCCAGTGAATAATGTCTCGGTACCTTTGACTCACCCTACTCCCCAACGGACCCCACCAGGGAATAACTTTTTCACCAGAAGTCGAAGTCCGTTTGCGAAGCCTGAGAGAGAGATCACAGATCGATCTGATCTCGAAGATGAAGATGAAGAACGAGTATTGTACGGCACGGATACATATAGGTCTACTGGGGACACTTTTGATCGTGAAATTAGTTGGATTGCTTCTCCAGGTAAAATTGATTCATTTCATGTGATTCTACACTAAACTCAGCTTTAGTGCCAGAACTCGATATAAGAATCCCGATCGACGATGAGGAGGAGGAAGACGAAGAACACGAAGTCGGAGTGGAGGTAGATCGAGAGGGAGAGGGAGGAGAAAGTCACGAGGGACCTCGCTCGTCTCCCCGATCTTCGACTGGCTTATCATCAGCAGAACATGCTGTACTCAACGACACATCCCCTCGAATTTCGACCGATTCGAAAAGTTTCGTTGTGGACTCTGAAACCTCTCCCGTGACATCTACCTCTCATATCCCACTTTCCTCATCAACTATTGCTCGTTGTCAGACCCCATCCATGTCACGTGCTAGCGAAGATTCTACGCCCCCGCAGACTTATCCGACGCGACTTGAAGTCGCCTCTCGTCCCCCCGAGTTCGCAGATTCTGAGGATCGCACGAATAGTCTTGATACCTCCGCAAAGAGGAACCCCGAGGGTCCGACTACCTGGGAAAAGGTCAAGAACACGTTCTCAATCTCAAGGGCAGGGTCAAGCAGCGGGCGTCGTTCTCGCACAAACAGCATTGCCAACCGCGAGCGACGGGATCAGATCGATTCAAGCCTGAGCCGCGAGAGCCGCACCAGTCTGGTTAGTTCAAAAACCGATAAAGGTGAATCAAATGTGTCTGGACAACTACAGACACCACAGCCCCTGATGCAATCGCCATCTGCCTCTGCCTCCATCTTGTCATTGGTACCTAATCAGCCAGTAAGAAGTGGCCCATCCCCCATTCCTCCTGCCTCCCCAGCCGACATGTCAAGGTACCAGGATGCCAAGCTGTTCCCTTTCCCGGGAATGAGAAAGCTGGAGGAACAGCGTCGTGCTAAAGGATTGCCATCTGCATCGGCATCGAGCCCAGACATCGTCACAATCTCCAATACCAATGATGCCGACTTGTTGTCATTCCCCATAGATTCGCCCACCCATACTTCTTCACAGAATGCTGAAGTGAGGAGAGAACAACAATTATCCCACCAGGCGTCCGATGGTCTCATTGATAAAATCAAGATCCCGATCAATTCTGGTCAATCCCACCCCTTTCCGCAAACTTCGGCAAGGAACGGGAACTCTTCTATACTCCCTATGACCGTTGAAGGAGTGAAAAACTACATGAAGTCGAAACGGGGTCCTCCCGCGTTCCGTTCCGTACCCCCGGCCGCTGATCTTCGACCTTCTCAATCGAACATCGGGATTCCGTCACTTCGTGATATCTTTTCGAGAGAGCAGTTGGAGGCTGGTTGGGAAGAGATTGGTTTGTCTCCCACAACCGAAGGGGATTTGTTTTCTGGCCAGTCTGAGCACGATCACAAACGAGGTCATCCGCAGCTGATCCTGAGTAGTTCCCGGTCAGACTACAATAATGCGGAGAAAGCTCCGAAAGTTAGGGACCTTCTGCCACACTCCCATGATACCGCCGATGTCGGTATTCCATATTCCAAAAATCCTTCATCTCCTGGCGACCTACTTTCTCGGCCTGATCCATTTTCATCAACTACTCCGGACCCGTCTTCTTCTCTTAGTGACTACCCAGCCCGCTCGACATCAGAGTCGTCCTCCACTACGTCATCAAGATGCTCCGAAGTCGGCTTCCAAGGACACGTTATCCTTGAGAAATTTGGTGAGGAGCTCGCACGGGGTTCTCTCAATCGGATCTGGTCTTTGGACGATGACTCGCGAAGGAAGCTCTTGCTCTCATCTCCGGTCTTCCAAGTGGTCAATACCAACACCCTTAAAGATCGCTTCCTTTTTCTGTTCAGTGATGTCCTCATTATCGCAAAGCCTGTGATATCTGATCAGGACGCTTTCGTGGATATCTATAAACCAAACCCCCTCGACAGGAAGTACATCGTCAAGAATGTTGTAATGCTCAATCAACTGCGTTTCAAACCAGATAGAGACGACTCCGAAGGACACTACTCCTTTTCACCAAAAACCCCTCTTCTCAAATCATTCATCCACAATTTTGCCAAAGATCCTGATGCTGCAATCGGCACGTTACTTTCCAAATCCGGGACAGCCTACGACCCTATCGCTTTAGGACAATTGTTGTTCAAATCCCTGGACCTAGACCGCACGCGTCACGGTGAATTTTTGACAAGACGTTCGTCAAAGTCTATTTTGAAGTCATACCTCGATAGCTTTGGGTTCATCGGAATAAGGGTTGACACTGCTTTGCGCGTCTTCCTTTTATCTACAAACGTCCCTGCCAGGACGTCTCATTATAATGGTCTTGACTACCTGCTGGATGCTTTCGCTGGCCGGTGGTATGAAGCGAATGCCAAGCTTGTGGATTATGATAAAGATTGTGCTCACCGTCTTGTGCGAGCTATCATTCAGTTGAACGAGTTACTTCATGATGGCATCGCTTCAGAAATTGGACCGACTGGTCACCATCGTCGGGAAGTCGCCACTGGAGATTTTATTGAGGCATTCCGACGGTATGACCCAAGGGGCCTGGTCACGGATCGTTTTTTGGAAGAGGTGTACACGTCCATCTCTGAAGAGAGACTATCTCATGCCCGCAGTTCTGGTGGTAATCCGGATCTTCTGGTTGCCATGAAACGTGCAATTCCTGCTCGCCTTACGTGGAAAGTCCAATCCGAACCCATCATCTTCCGCCTGCCGCAGGTTGACCCAAACTTTGTCATCAAGCTTTACGGCCAAGACTTGGACTTTCATCCCCCTATATTGAACTTTTCGAGATCCCCAGAGGCTTCGTTCCGTGTCACCGGTCGTGCGCTGGGCTCCAAATCAATGATGATATGTCGGTCCGGGCCAAATGCCATTGCTTATTCTGGCCTTCCCTCAAGCATCCCAATCATTGTGGAACGCGCCTTCATGCGCCACACTTTCCAGATGGCATTCCAGAATCATAATGGGACGAAACGGAGGTATATGTTCAGTGTGGACGATTCCCTTCTTCGTCATCAATGGGTCTCCTATCTGAGACAACATGTCGATAATGCAACTCAGCTGCTGAGGTCAACACATCCAACGACGCCGGCCCTACGCCAAGCAGCCGAGAGCATAGCTTTTCGAGTTTTACAAGATACTCTGATTGGTCCATCATCAGTCCCGGCCTATGACAGTGACAAGGTTCATCGACGCCTCAATGGCGGGCCCGGCAATGTCTATCGCTCCTTCGCCGAACGCACAGGACAGAACCCCATCGACTCTCCGGTAGCCTCATTACTAGTCCGATGCAAGTCCCGCAGCAAAGTCTACTACCGGCACGGCGCTGGTAAAAACGAATCAGATCATAGTCATTCACCAGGCTATCATAGCTATCTTGACAAGGCCGCTGAAGGACACGGGCAAGACAATGTCCCTCGCAATGACGGAACGCTCTGGTCCGCTCGGGACCTCGAGCTTCATTGTAGACACAATAGCGCTATCGTTTCCATTTTGTTCACGTACCTCCAAGAAGGCGAGCGTGAAAGAGGAACACCGTAGTGATGAGTCGTGTCGTATAATTTTTGGTAAGATTCTTTCTCCGGTCAGACACAGTGATTGAACAGCATTTTTTTTTTCAGTACTATGTATCCTGCTGTCTGTTCCATCGTCTTTCCCATACCACAATAATTCTTTACCCAATGTATGCTGACCAGACTGAGATAGTTTCGGGTTTTTCACGTCCATTAATTACTTCAGTTATGTATTTACTACTTCCGCCATGATGACCCTCGATTCTTAGAGTTGCGCTTGTACTAGACTCTGGAGAAGATCAGACAACATCACTGGATTTTCGCTATCGAACATGTCAGGATTCCTCTCATGGGTCGCCGTCCTACGTTATCTTGCTTATTTGGAAACAGGGTGATTCCCTCGTGATTTGTTTTCTGGTGACAATCTGGTCAATGATAACAGGGTGGCCGATTTTCGGTCGACTCTTTGATTTCCGCCCATCGATTCGATTTTTCCAGAATCGAAAGTTCCTAGAATCGCGGGAAAGCGCAGAATCGTCGGAGCATGGCGCGCGATGGGATAACGGCATTGGCAGGCAGAGGCTGCAGAGCCAGATTTAAAAAGAATCAGACATACATACCTCCTGGCAGGGTTTCAGGGGCTTAAAGGTAGGCAAAGAGAGAGAAGTACGATGTTTGAACCACTCCATTAAAACTGTACATATATCTACAGACTGATCCCGCTACGGTTGTACTGTATGTAATAGATCTTCTGTTTCCTGCATGAACCAGCAGACAGGCCATACAGACAATGTGTGTCATACATGCCGCCCACGGACTTTCGATAATGAGAAAATAAATAGTTAGATACGAGAGAGAACCCGCGGGAATGTCTCGTTGGTAGAGTCCGAGGTGCGTTCTGCGAATAATGAGACTACGATGGGCTGAAGGTGACCATCTCGAATCGCCTATACAAGAAATGAAGATCAGAGTCTGGCTTCACCAATGTAACACGACAGACCTCGTAGATGCGGGAGATGTTCTGACCGATCGAGGCGTCGTCGACCCCGAGACCGTTGACAAACCGAGCATAGTTCTCGGATCCATGCATGCGAACACCCAAGTTCAAACGCACAAACTCATAAACTGGCTTCGTCTTGTTCAGGCAAGGGCTGGCAGGAGCCTGACCACGTTCACCGGAGAGAAAGCTCTTCCTTAGCTGGTCTAGGAGGTCCACAGCCCGAGATGCAACTTGTGAACGGAACTTGGAAATCAAGGCCACCGCACTGTCGACAAGAGGAGCCAAGGAGTGCTCTGCAAATCCGGAACTTGCGAAGAAGTCGATGAACACAGAAGTTGTTGAATCAGCGATAGTTTGCATCCTATCGATGCTGTCCATGGTGCTTGTTTTGTCCAAGGTAGCAGCCATCACCGTGTGTAAATTCCCCGCCAAACACGTTTGTTGGGTTGTGGATAGAGAAGATGCAAATGCCGCCTTGAGCTCTTCCTCAACGATGGTATGGAGCCCGGTCGCAAATTCCGATTGAAGGGCACGGATATCGAGGGCTGAAAGATTATTTTAAATAAAGAGAATGAGATAAATTGGGGGGAAAAAATGACATTAAAACAGAAATGAAAGCATACCTTGGCAGAGAAGATAGAGATAGGAAGCTATCAAGCTTGACAGGACTTCGAGAGCGTTGATAGTAGCTCGGGCAGAGATGAGGGCCAAAGAACTGTCATAAAGAAAGGAAGAGGATCAGAGGATGTCAACACCCGGATAAACCACCAACTTTACGGCTTGATTGTGCATCTCAGCGGACTGGATATGCGTCGTGACGGGATTTGCGAGGAAGCCGAGTTCTGCCACATAAGCAGCAGTCGCAATATCAACACCTTTAGCGTGATAGTTCAAGGACGGGTCTGTGGCAGCCAGTGAGGGTGGGAGACCATTGTTCATCGCGGGATTGACGAGCTCGGTGCTCTGAGAAAACAGAAGTTTTCCGACATGATGCAGAGCCAACCGGGTTTTCTCCATAGCGTTGGAGATCGCCATAGCCTGGAAGTTTCCTCCATGATGAATCTCTCCGGTTTCTCCGTCGATCAAAGGGTTATCGGTAGCTTTGGAAGGATCAGGGTATGAGCATTGGAACGGCAATTTTGAAAGAGGTACCTACTGGAGTTGCACTCCAGCGTGACAGCATGGTATGCGGAGAGGATGTCTTCTATTTGAGGTCCAAGAAATTGAGGTGAAGTCCGGAGAGGGTACCTATCTTGTCTCAGGGAGTAGCGATCATTTTGAATAGCGATTTCTTCTTCATACAACCGTGCAAATTTGCTGCCTTCCAGAAGGCCGAAGAGGTTATGAGCGCATTCAACCTACATATATCCCATTGAAAATTCGAGAGGAGATATAATGTTGAGCATTACCTGGCCGGGATGAGGGCGTGCGACTTTATGGATAAAAGGATCGTAAGATCCACGGGTGCCAAGAAGTGCTTCAGTACCCATAGCTGTACATACTTGTGCCAGAAGGGTAAGGTGGACAGCGTCGTGCAAGGCCAAGGATGCTGTGGAGGCGGAAAATGCAGTACCGTTGAGGATACCAAGGTGCTCTTTAGAGGCAAGAGGAAGGGGTTCAATTCCGTATTGCTTGAGGGCATCGGATGATGGGGATATCTGACGGGCACCGAATCTGGCAGGTCCGTGGAAAACGCGAATGGCTGGGTTTCCAACTGTCCGCTCGCGATTAGTCCGGGGTTCGGCGTTTTCAAATTATTCCCTACCAAGTGTGCCGGCGATATAAGACAAAGGGGAAAGGTCTAAGGAAAAGAAATTAAAGGGCTATTCGCGCGACCTTCGCTGTTGACTGACCTCCTGAGGATGAAATGCTTCCGCGAAGGGGAACAAGGGGGGTGACGTTAGCGCTGATAAGATCGTTTATCTTCTCAATGAGTTCCCATCTGGAAGGAAAACCGGTGATATGTAAAACATCAACTTGGCAGTTCGGGGTCGGACCGACCTTATGCCCGAATGACCGCGAATAAGGGAGTTCATACGAATCAACATGGCACCACTGGTGGGACAGGCAAGCATGAACAGCGGCGGCTAGTGAGTGAGGTGAGTGATACTTGCCGAACCCAAGCTTCCGGCATACTTGTGCCCATGGGATCTTGCAAAGGAAGGACCTCAAGAGATTGAATGCTTGAAGGGAGGATGCCGGCATGTTGATGTTGAAGGAGTGCGTGTCCAAGAAGCAGGGGTTGGTCGGTTCGAGTATCGGCTAGTGAAGACGGTAATGAGCGTGAGAGGAAGGACACCGTGATAGGACTCACCACTGCCGCCGAACCCCGTGGATAGACCATAGACACTAGTCCCACTTTCAATCTTACTTGTAATGACCGCCCGAGACTTGATAATGCGCTCTTTGTTCTGAGGCGAGCCGTCAAGTACCACGCGAGACCGGTAACGAGCGGCGGCAGTGACAGCCGCGATGGAGAGGGTGTGACCATCTACCTTGACGGCCATCCCGCTCCTGTAGGCCTCGAGCTCGCGATGCATGGCCACGAACTCTGCAAGGAGAGGACCAGGGCCGAGCTCGGGGCCGGAGGTGTTCGTGAGTGGATCGTCGGGGTGTTTTGCTGTACCACTGACGGCTGGGGCGTTGAATAACACTCGCATGATAAGAGGGAAGAGGAAGTAGGGGTTACCGTCTGAGACTTGGGGTCATTATATCGTTGTCGCCGAGTCGGTCGGATGAGATCCGTCTTCTGTTAGTGCGAGTATCGTAAGCGATCGCGGCCAAGCACTGTTGACTGTGATTAAATTTGACCTAGCGCGTGTGCGGCGAAGCCTTCGATATTCAATATTGCCGTCTGATAACCCAACTATTACTAAATCCGTCCCTCACTGGCACACTGCCATGCGAGCCGGCCCGCGAACGCGAAGAATACCTCTCCTCCGAGACTGCGTTCATGTCGCTCTCCAGCTCCCCCTCCCCCTCCTCACGAGTCTCCCCAATGAGACTAATCCCTTCCTCGCCCTGCATACCCGCTTTCCGGCTTTTTTTTGTTTGCATGCGGTCTTTCCCCTTCCCTCCGATCAAACTTTGTTGACCCTCACCCAATCCAAGTCCGCGTTTCACAGGATGTGGATGATGAATGTCATCATCTCCAGATTCGGACCGGTCATCATCTTGTTCACCATGGTCCTCCATGGACCACAAGACTTCTCGCTCGTTGTCTCCGTCTTGCCCGTTGTTTCCACCCTCTTCGTCGTCCGGTTTACGCCTGCCAAGGCTTCGGTTCTTATTTCGAGCAAGCGGTACAGCCAAATTGCCAATGGGTTCGGGTTTCTTGTGGGTAAGAAGAACGACACCCGAGATGAGCACGAGCATCGATGCAAAGATGAGGAACAGGGTCCATGACTGGTAGGCATCGACTTCGTCATTGAATATCAGGGAGTCTAAGAATCTGGTTCCTATTTTGAGTTGCGGAACTGAGCCGGAAAATATAAACACACCCAGTGGCAGTGTAAACGCCGTAAAACACCGGTACGACAAGTGTTGAATCGTACACGCGAAGTCCTCGATTCAAACATATGATCTGCAGTACGGCCGTTGCGGCCAGCAGAATTATGGTAAAGACTGGTGCGGCATGTCCAAACTGGTTTCCGGGGTTCTGTTTCGAAAGTGAGCCTGTAAGAAGTTTGACAGTAGCCTTGGCGAAGACAAGACAAGCGCCAGCGAGACCTCCACCACAGCAAGACCACCCGATGCCGAGAGTCCAAGCAACTTGTTTGTCATCTTGTGTGCTAGTCCAGACTTCGAGCCAGGACGTTATCCACGTCATGAGCATCGTCCAGCCACGCATCACCTGCCGCACTGCTAAGCGGATGCTGCGGACGAAACCGAGCAACCTTGTCTTCCAGTTCCAAACTCGGCTACCGCCCGTTGGAGCGGTAGCAAGGCTACTGTTCGCTGGGTGTGCGCGGCCACCAGGAGGTGGTTCGGCAGAAGTAGGTGTTGAATTCAGATCACCCCGGGAAACGAGAACAGCATCTAAGCGACCAGTGACGACAAGCAATGTGAGCAAAGCACCTGCCATGCAGAAAAAGAATCCGAGCCAGCCAGGTCTCCGCCATAGATAGGTGATATGGGCGACGTCAGTCTCGGGGACGAGACCAGAGTTGATAGAGCCAAAGGCAACGATGCCTATCACGCCAAGAATGACGACGATTGTACCCTGTGGGGTGATAAAGAGGTGAGGAAGATGGAGGATGAGTGCGGGCGTACGTAGATGTCTGTGCTGGTAACGGGAGTGCCCACGAGGAAGCGAGCGAAAAGGAAGTTGAAGACAAGGGACGTTGAGCCGAGGGGTGCGACATATTCTGTGGCCAGGTGAGGACGATATGGATGGTAAACCAAGGGAAGGACGAACCTGCTCGCATGTATTCCAAAGCAAGCGTGCTCCCTAGGAGTTGTGAGAGGCTGGGGATAGATATCAGGATACGAAGGACGAGAAGCAATGCTAAACAGACATGTAGAGGAGCATGCCGAGCAGCCAGAGGGGCCGCAGCCAGTCCCTTGGACGGGCAGCCTTTGGGGTTGCTGCGGTGCGGACATGGTCGAGCTTGGTGAGATTGAGGCCGGCTGCGTTGAGTATGGAGGCAAGGATGACTACGGATAGACCAATGAGAAAGGCAACGGTTGGGTTGAGGGGGCTGCCGTTGGCCATGGTGGCGAGGACGTCGCGAAGTGATCACGTGACACCAATGGCTTTGGACGATGATCTGCGCGAAGGACAGCTGCTGTATCTCCTGGCGACAGAGCCCGCTCAGGCGCTGCCGCCGGGGAAGTCGCTCTTGTCGATGTTGACGCGCCCTCCGCCAACGCCGACGCCGACAAGACTGGAGGCGCAGGTGTCGGAGATAGTGCACAAGGCGTTCTGGGACGAGGCTCGTGTCTCGCTGATCGCTGCTGACTCTTGAGTAACGAATATCCCGACAGGCCCTCGTCACCCTCTCCTCCCCCATCCCCGCCGTCCAACTCCCCCGCCTCCGCCTCCTCTACTCCGATCTCCACCATACTCTCGCCCCGCTCTTCCCCGCCTCCCACCCCCTTCTCCTCACCCTCTCCCAGCCGATTTCCCCGACATCGTCCCCCCTCCACTCTGCCCTAGCCTTTCTCAAAGATATCTTGTTGGCCCTCCGCCAGCGGTGTGCCCCCGTAAGAGATCCTGACGTCGACCAAATCCTCGCCCCCCTTCTTTCCCCACTTCCGTCTCACCCTTCTCACCCCGGTTCCCTTAATCCACTCGCATCCCTCCTCGTCGATACCCTCAAGTCACTCATTTCCCTTGCAGATGTACTCAAGAGCGATCTTGCTCAATCTGTCCTCGGTTCCATGTCCGACTCCCAGCTCGCAGACTTCATCAAGCACCAGGCCCGCACCCGCGCTCGGGAAGTTATCCTAGACGTGGACGGGAGAATGTGGGGAACAGTGGGCCCCTCTCAGCCTCGTGGGGAGGTCCTCCGCCTTCGCGTCGAAGATCTGACTCGACAATGGCGTAATTGGATCGCTGCAGGAGAGCGTTCAGTCGCTGGGCAGCATACCTCCCCCGATTTGATCTCAAGATTGTTGCAAGCCCTGACTTCGTCTGTGCCAGTAACTTGTCATCCTTTCGATCAGAGTTCAAACGCTCTTCCACCTCAGTTTTTTTTTTCCAGGTCTTCTCTCCTATACATCCAGAACTATCTGCAGGCTCTCGTTGTCTCCGCTTCACTCAAATCCCTCCTCAGGTTGCCCATCAAATCTGACATGGCGTCCGATTTCATCCCTCGCGTCTGGACTCTACTCAAAGCCGAGATAGACAAGGAAGACCACCCAATGCGCGGCGCACACGCCCCTCAGGAAGATGGTCCAGAAGAAGGGCAGACAAAACTTCGTAACCTTGCTGATGAAGTCATTCGCGCAGCGCGATCATTGCCCAATCCTCCGACAGATGCTGGAGAGGTTGAGCTACGTGCGGCCGTCGAGCGCACGCTCCGGCTTACAGACCCTGTGTTCTTGCTCTTGCAGGGAAGGCTAAGACATGTGATTTCGGGCCATCTTCATATGAGTGCCGCAAAAGGAGTGAGCATCCCAGATACATTGAGAACTGGGAGAGGAGGGTTATCCACCGAGGAGCCCGCCACTGGTCGTTTCAAGCATACCCATCTAGAACTAATATGTGTCAAGGGTTTCGAAGATGAAATCCTTGCAAGAGAGATCGCGCACGTTGTCGGCAAACTCTTGATATCCATTGAATGGATTGAGGGGGCTTGGGAAGATTCAAGTAGCATTAATCCAAATGGCGCCTGACGTCATTTTAGACTATGTCCACACTGTAAGTAATCATTCTTCGCATGTATAATACTTGTCTAGCTCATTAAACCTCGGCTGAAGTGGAGAATACTAGGGAAGTTTGCAATGCAAAGTCCAGCATCATTTCCCACATCCTGGACAGCAGTGCAGAACATCATGCACAAAGACATCACATTCAGAGCAAAAGTCACTCCTGCAATCCGGGCACCGGTACCTACCAAAGGGACTCAGACCATTGCTGGCGATCGCTGCTACTGTTGTCGCCGGTGGAAAGGGCCGAGCGCAAGCATTGCAAGTATTGAGAGAGTCATTTGGGATCTGATCGGCCGAGAGTCTACCTCGAGTGAGAAAGTGACAGCGGCAAACGAAGAGGCTACATACATGGTGTCAAAAGTCTTCACGGGGAACAAATGGTGATAGCTTCTCGCTAGATGTGGGGAACTGACAATCATCAACCCGCAGATGTCACAGTCTGTTGGCACATCGCAGAGTTTTGCCAAACAACGAGGACAAAGGAAGCCTTCAGTTTTGATTTCGGCATGGCAAACACATAGACTAGGGGGTGAAGTGTCTGGAAGATGAGTAGGGAATCCCATCATCATGAGGTCAGCACTTGGATTAGCCGTCCGTGTTGTTGAATCGTTAGGCCCGGAAGACCGGTGGGTTAAAGCCTGCTGTGCAGGTGGGGGTATCAATTCGAATAAGAGGTCCCGGAAATGAGATTCGTTGAGAGCAACGCCGAATTGACCTGCCTTGGTCGCACTAGATGAATGCCACAGGCCGATAAAAAGGAATGACGTGACGGACCACCGGTTTTATCGCACATTTCGCGACATATCTTCATCTCGGCTGCGAGGGCAACGATTGAGATGCGAATTTTGGCTTTGACACAGGCATCAAGCGTTTCATGAATGTTGCCTGGGTCGCATGTCGTCAGGGATCCAAATAAAATGATCACTTCACGGGAAGAATGTGTAGGAAGGTGGCTTCAATGCATTTGGGTCACTAATCTGAAAGGGAGAGTGAACGATCCTTCAACGCACCTCATGCTACTACGGGCCATCTCGATGGCATTTTGCAAGCTTGGCTCACCGATGGGTTCTAGCTTGTGGCGGCTTGCAAAGTATTTCAAAACCTCTTGGGGGTTTCCTGAGAATAGACAGGATAAGCGTATCCGCTTTGACATGGAACGATGTGGAAAGAACGGACCCGACATTTCCCCAATCCTCTCCCCGACCCCTGCTCGCATGCCAACCACGCCAATCTGGCCTAAAGGATTCTGATCAAACCATTCCGCGACGAATTCCCGCGTATGCTTAAGCATGACATCGAAACGTGTTGGACGCATATCACGATCCATCATCGACGCCGACAGGTCCAGCAATAGGACGAGATGTCGAATGATGGTGCGTCGAATTGCGGTGGATGGTGCTAGCAGCCTGATGAGGTCGATTTTATATGTGAATTTCGAGAAAAGGAAGAAGATATAGACCTTCGCCGTCGTCCCCTCGCCATCCAATCCTCTACAGAAGCCTGGAGACTTCCAGCTTCATCTTCTTGGACCGTCTCCCAGGAGCGAGTATAAGATGCTTCCCAAGTATAGGCCAGCTATGTGATTCAAGCGACTGGGTGGACGACACAGAAAAGCTGCGTACTGTGTCTTTGGGTTTTCCCTTCCGTTTCCCATCTCGCTTTCGCCGCTGGTCGGTTGCCCTCCCTTTACCCTTATTCGCTTTTCCAGACTCGCCATCGAGTGATATATCCGAGTCGGAGTCGATTTGCATAAACTTGTCATCGTCTCTGGCGGGCGGCATCTGGTGAATGGTCACTGGTCACGTTAGGGTGATAGGTTATTTATAAATAAACACGCTCAACTCAACAAATTGAACAACGTTGTGAACGGCTGGATGGCGAAGGGTCCGACCATGGGCTCTCTTCCTCCCACTGGCTCCTTGCAGCGTATGGGGTTTTTCGCCTTCTTTGCTATCCTTTTGACCCTCTGGTTTGCCTCTGCCTATTTCATTGGTGACCCTTACCTATCCGCCAACATACATCGTCCCCCACGCCATGCCTCCGCGACCCTTTTGCGATGCAGAGCACTTGGAATGCAGGCTGGCCCTCATACAGACTTTCACAGACGTTCAGAGTCGGACCGTTTTGTCCAGGGAACCAAGCCAGTCTTGATACAGCGTGCAAAAATATGGACCGGACGCAAGAACGGAACGGAAGTTATCCATGGCGATATTCTCATCGACAAAGGACTCTTCAAAAGTGTGGGATCTGCTTCCCGCGGTGTTCTTTCTGCTCTTGGAAGTGATCTCGTCGTTGTGGATGCCAAGGACTCTTGGATCACCCCAGGCATAGTGGATATTCATTCACACTTGGGGGATGGGTCCTCTCCGGCCCTTGACGGTGCTGAAGACGATAATTCTCTCAAAGGCACCGCCCAACCCTGGTTACGAAGTCTCGATGGCCTGAACACCCACGATGACAGCTATCCGCTCTCCATTGCTGGTGGAGTCACCACGTCTTTGGTTCTCCCCGGCTCTGCCAATGCTATCGGTAAGCTACCTAGTAGATGTGTAGCTCTCATATCTAGCATTTTGCAGGTGGTCAGGCTTTTGTGATCAAACTTCGCCAGACATTGGAAAAGACACCCACCTCCATGTTACTTGAACCCCCTTACTCTATCAACAACTCCTTCCCACAACCAAATCTTCCTCCTAGATGGCGCCATATGAAGTGAGCTTATTATTCTTGTGTATTTCGTTAATGCCTGAACCTTTTTTGTACCCAGGCATGCATGCGGTGGGTCTGATCATGAAGGACTTATCATTGGAGACATTTAATTCAATCTTCATTCGCCCAGGCGAGAACCCCAGTAAGACCCCATTCGTTCAACCCTATCCTCGGCATTTCATAAATTGAAGGTCGTGTTTATCACGCAACCAGAATGGATACTAACTGGGCATTCCGTGAGGCGTCAGTCTTTATGATTTCTGCCCGCCGTTACTATTTTAATGTGTCCATAGATACAACAAAGCTGCTCAGATAAAGAAAAAACAGGACGAATACTGCTCTCGTGCACTGTTGGGCAAATGGAATGGATTAGGAGACTTCCCAGAAGAACTTCAGT
>Ga0307516_10003993_pt1 | contig 18515 bp, 13 predicted proteins | sample 19_EM_MG_FD_203310 | JGI IMG/M metagenome (GOLD analysis project Ga0307516, IMG submission 203310) | Populus trichocarpa ectomycorrhiza microbial communities from riparian zone in the Pacific Northwest, United States - 19_EM | ecosystem: Host-associated > Plants > Roots > Unclassified | place... | reverse complement strand
CCATCAGGGCCCGCGACCTTGCGTTGCACACACAGGCCGGATGTATGGCTGCAATCTATTCCTGTGAACCAAAACCCAAAGAAGTGCTTGGCAAGGAGGGGGCGTCCATGTAGGGGCGAGGCGCAGGGGCGCCGAGTACTGAGCCCAGGGTAGCTCCCGACTGAGCGGCATTCGGTCAAATCGGAGCGCTCCCGCTGCATCGCGACAGGGATCTTGACCGGATGACGATCCGATTATTTGTTTGTGTTACATACAAAAAGCGTTATGATCCACGGATTGGCTAAAGAACTTAAGGGGAGCGCTCATGGCCGCGCGTAATCTTGAAGAAGTCCTGGCAGCAGCGGGCAATACGGTGAACATGCTGCGCAACTCGCAGCTGGGCGCCTACGTCTATCCGGTGGTTCCGGCTGAATTTCACAACTGGCGCAGCGAGCAGTGGGCCTGGCAGCACAGCGCCGTGCTGTTCGACCAGACGCATCACATGGTGAACCTCTACCTGCGCGGCAAGGATGCGCTCAAACTGCTGAGCGACACCGCGATCAATTCGATGAAGGGCTTCGCCGTCGACAAGGCGAAGCAGTACGTTCCCACCACGCCGTACGGCCATGTGATCGGCGATGGCATCATTTTCCATCTCGCCGAGGAAGAGTTCGTGTACGTCGGCCGCGCGCCGGCTTCGAACTGGCTGCGTTTTCACGCGGCCACCGGCGGCTACGACGTCAAAGTGGAACTCGATGACCGCTCGCCGATGCGGCCGATGGGCAAGCCCGTGACCCGCTCGGCCTGGCGCTTTCAGATCCAGGGGCCAAAAGCCTGGGCAGTCATTGAAAAGCTGAATGGCGGTCCTCTCGAGCAGCTGAAATTCTTCAACATGTCGACCATGAACATCGCCGGCAAAGTGGTGCGCACGCTGCGCCATGGCATGTCGGGGGCACCGGGTCTCGAGATCTGGGGTCCTTACGCCGAACAGGACGTGATCCGCGCCGCCATCCTGGAGGCGGGAAAGGAATTCGGCATCGTCCCCTGCGGCAGCCGCGCCTACCCGTCGAATACGCTCGAATCGGGCTGGATTCCCTCGCCTCTGCCCGCGATTTACACGGGCGACAAGCTCAAGGCTTACCGGCAATGGCTGGCCGCCGACAGCTATGAGGCCACCGGCTCGATCGGCGGCAGCTTCGTCTCGGACAAGATCGAGGATTACTACCTGACTCCGTGGGAGTTGGGTTACGGCTCATTCGTCAAATTCGACCATGAGTTTCACGGCCGCGAAGCGCTGGAGAAGATGAATCCGGAGACGCAGCGCAAGAAAGTGACGCTGGCGTGGAATCCCGAGGACATGGCGAAGATCATGGCCTCGCTGTTCAATCCCGACGGGGAACAGTTCAAGTTCTTCGACGTGCCGCTCGCCAATTACGCCTCATCGAACTACGACCGCGTGGTCGATGCGGGCGGCCGGGTGGTTGGCCTTTCCATGTTCACGGGCTACAGCTACAACGAGAAACAGGCGCTGAGCCTCGCCACCATCGATCCGGCCATCCCCGTCGGCACCGAGCTGCGCGTCGTTTGGGGGGAGGAGAACGGCGGTACGCGCAAGACCACGGTGGAGCCGCACAAGCAGATCGAGGTCCGCGCGATCGTGAGTTCGGTTCCGTACAGCCGGGTGGCTCGCGAGACCTACAAGGTCGGTTGGCGCACGTCGGGAACCTGATGGGCCGGAATTTCGCGCCGCCGTCTCACCGCGGCGCCCGATCATTTCCCCGTGGTACGACGATGGCGGGTCACGTTGCACCACCACGCATGACTAGCTCGCCTTCAGCCCCTTTCGCTGCTGCTTGTAGCTTTCACGGCGCATCTTCTCGAAGCCGACGCGCTTTTCGTATCCAGGGTCGGTGGGATAGTCGCGGAAGTCCTGCAGGATCTCGTCAAACAGATCGCGCAGCTCGTCCTTGAACTCGGGATGCGAGAAAATGTGGAAACGATCCTCGCGCATCGCATCGAGCACGCGCGCAGCGATCACATCGGGCTCCATGCCGAACTCATGGACTTCCGCCAGGCGCTTGACGTTTTCGGTATCCACCGGCTTGGCGCCCGTCTTGAGGTCATCGGGGCGGATGTCGTCGCTGGCGTAGATGTAGGATTTCACCAGCCCGGGACAGAGCACCGAGACGCCGATGCCATGCGGCGCAAGACTCGCCCGCAGCGATTCGGACATGCCGCGGACGGCGAACTTGGTGGTGTTGTAAATCCCCGGCTTGCCGGCCGCGAGAAAACCGGCCATCGAAGCGGTATTGACGATATAGCCGCCCTTGCCCGCAGCAATCATGCGCGGCACGAAAGTGGCCACGCCGTTGATGGGGCCGTGCAGGTTCACGCCCATCACCCAGTCCCAATCGTCGTAGCTCGATTCCTCGATGGTCTGGAACAGATTGATGCCCGCGTTGTTGAAGAGCAGGCTCACAGGTCCGAACTTCGCTTCCACCTGGTCCGCAGCCCGCGTCATGGCTTCGCGCGAGGAAACGTCGACCTGCACGCCCATGACGCGTGGGCCTCGGAGCGACTTCAACGCCGCTTCGATGGACTCGCCGCGGATGTCGGCGATCGCGACGTTGCACCCTTGCTCGAGCAGCGCGCGGACCAACCCGATGCCGACGCCGTTAGCGCCGCCGGTAACGAAAGCGGTGCGGCCTGCAAAGTCTTTCATACGTGCAATCCTCTGTGACGTGCGGGCACCGCAACTAAAAGGCTGGACAATCCGCCGTAAATCATATTGTATCTAACACATACAATCCGCGGATTGTAAAGCGGATTGGACCAAGGAGAAAGAGAGTGACTGGGGGAGTTTCCGCAGTGGTCGCGCCGTTGGCGGGCGCAGGACCTACCGTTCAACCATGGCCCTCGCGCAGCGCGGCGTACTACGCGCTGACTGTCATCATTCTGGCCACCATGCTCAATTTTCTCGATGCACAGGTGTTCGGCATGATGGCGCAACGCATCAAGATCGATTTTGAACTGACCGATGAGCAACTGGGCTTTTTGATCGGGCCGGCCAACATCATCTTTTATGTGCTGATCGGCATCCCGATGGCGAGGCTGGTGGATATCTATCCGCGCAAGATCGTGCTCGCCGGTGGAATCGCAGCGATCGGCGGCATCACCGCGCTCGGCGGGCTTGCGCAGAGCTTCGGGCAATTATTTTCGAGCCGCATGCTGGTGGGCGCCGGCGGCTCGGCGCACGCGCCGGGGGCGTATTCGATGCTCTCCGACTGTTTTCCGCCGGCAAAGCTGCCTCGTGCCATCGGTTTTTTGCAACTCGGTTTCATCGGCGGCAATGCTCTCGGCATATTTCTGGGCGGACAGCTGGTCAGCCTGGCGGCCGCCTGGCCCGTCAGTCATTGGATGGGACTCACCGTCCATGGCTGGCAATGGGTACTGATGATGGTGGGCGCGCCGGGACTCTTGATTTCCGCCATGTTGCTGTTGGTGCAAGAACCCGCGCGGCGGGGCGTGGCCGCACACGGAAAGCGATTCCCGGTAACGGCTGTGCTGCGTGAAATTCGCGCGCGCAAGGCGATCTATCTACCGCTGTTCATCGGACTTGCATTCAGCGCCACGCAGGCGGTGGGCATGCTGCCGTGGCGCGCGCCATTCTTGATCAGAACCTACGGATGGAACGAAGCGCGGATCGGCCGCTGGATGGGAATCACGTTCCTCGCTTCTTCGCTGATCGGCGCCGCGTTGGGCACGCTGTTCGTAGAGTGGCTTTCGAAACGCTACAAAGACGCGAATGTGCGCGCGTCCGCCATCCTGTTTGCCCTCGCTGCTCCGTTTGAGATCGCTGCTCCGCTGATGCCGTCGGGCGGGCTCGCCCTGCTGTGCCTTGGCATGGCCGGAGCATGCGGAATTGCATCGGCCGTGCCGCAGAACGCCGCCATTCAGCGTATCACTCCCAACGAGATGCGCGGGCAGGTAACGGCCATCTACCTGTTCATGTTCATCGTGTTCGGCGCGCTGGGAAGCCAGCTGATCGGCACCGTCACTCAAAGAGTCTTCGGCGCCGATGCGGATTTGTGGAAAAGCATCGTGTTGACGGCGTCGATCCTCATGCCGCTCGCCGCATTCGCGATCTCGCGCGGAATCAGGCCCTATGGCCGGGAGGTCGAGCGGCTCGACGCTGAGACGACTTAGAGGATCGAGGTGTGCGCGGCGGGTCAGTGGTCAGGCCGCCAGCCCGATGTTTGCGGCGTCAACCCAGTTGCCGTGCAGACCGAAGCGCATGCGAATGGGAATGTCGATGGTGGCGATCGGGCCCTTGGATATTTCGAGCGCGTCGAACAGCAGCAGGTCGCTGCGATGCTCGTCCAGGCGGTTGCAGATCTGCACGATCCAACCATCGCCCTCGGGTGCGGACTTGCTGCGGGGGATGAAGCAGGGCTCCTGCAGGCTCGAAACCGGACCACACCACCAATGCTGTTCAGCCCCCGTCGTCAGATCCTTGTGGAAGAGGCAGTTCATCAACAGGCCGCCGGCGCTGCCGCCACGCAATTCCACGGGTCGGCGCATGTCCATTTCGAGCAACCAGCCGTGGCGGTAGGGAAGTCCGGCGAAGCGGTCGTCGATGCGCGGGAATTCCGCCGCGGTTTGCGTAAGCCGCTCAATGCCCGTGAATTCCGATGTGTTGGATCCCATGTCCACGGTCCAGCGCGTGAGATGGCTCATCGCCTCCATCCCATTGAAGGGCGCGCCATGCACGTCGGGGAAGAAGGGGAACATGTTGTTCTTGGCTTCGGGAGTGTCGAAGTGAATCTTCCTGCCGTCCTGGAAGGCGTTGAGCACATGGCTGGCAAAGCAATTGCCGCGCTTGAACCAGCGGATGTCGGAAGCCTTGGCGCCTTCGCGCCGCGGCAGCACTCCCAGGTAGACGGGCAGCGTCGTGTCGAAGCCGAAATGCGGCAATCCCCGTTTCAGCCGCTCCCAGCTGCCGATCGAGGGCACGATGTGAAAGAGCGCGTAATCCTCGGTGATCGCGAAGTCGTGCATCATGCAGTAGTAGGGCGCTTTGAACCACAATTCCCGGGTCAATTCGCCGGCGGGCGTCACTTCGAAATAGGTGCAATCGTCGCTGCAAAGACCCGACGAGGCATAGCCGAATGCGATCATATTGCCGGTCTTGGGGTCGATCTTCGGGTGCGCCGTGAACGTCTGCCCGGTCATCCTGCCGCCGAACCGGGTGTAGCCTTCGGTTTTCATGGTCACGGGATCCATGACCAACGCCGGCGAGTCCTCCTTCAATGCGTACAACTTGCCCCCATGGATCCAGGCGTTGGTGTTGGCGGTGCCGCGGATTGCACCCTTGACCGATTCGTCGTCGGAAAGAGGATTGCGATAGGCTCCGAACAAACCCTTGCCGGCCGACTTTTCGAGCTTCCACTTGTCGGTCCGAGCCCAGCGCTGCCTGAAGTCGCATTGGCCCCGGTGAATATGGAAGCGTGTGATCATGCCGTCGCCGTTGAACGCGATGTCATCGCCCAAGCGCGGCGGGAACTGCGGATCGGGTTGGACACGGTAGAAAGCGCCATCCAGCTCGGGGGGAATCGTGCCCCGATGTGCTAGATCTGCAATGTCGGCCTCAATGCGCGATGGCGTGTTGAAGCCGGTGAAGCTCGGCGTGTCCGGGAAGTGGGCCATCTCGCCTCTCCTCGACTGGGTGTTGTAAGTTATACTGACAATTATACCAAGGTGATCAGATGTCAAGGCAAAAAGAAACGCTCGCCATCACCACGCCGCACGTGGAGGGCGACGAGGATATCGGTGAAATCCGCAACATCGTCGGATTCCATATTCGATTGGCCTATGGCGCCCTATACCGGCATTTCACCGAGACCTTTGCGGACCTGGACATGACGCAAAAACAGGTGTCGGTGCTGTGGCTGACCGATGACCATCCGAACATCGCGCAGACCGATCTGGCCAAACGGATGCGTATGGACCGTGCCACGACCATGACCATCGTGCACCGGCTGGAGTCCAAGGGATATTTGATTCGCGGTAAGTCGAAGAGCGACGGTCGCAAGCAAACCCTCAACCTTTCCGATGCCGGGCGCCGGGTACTGGCCACCGCCAAGAAAGCGATCCAAGTGAATGAGCGATGGATCAAATCGCGGTTTTCGGAAAGGGAAATCGCCAAGCTGATCGAAATGCTGACCAGGATCCACGAATAGAATCCTCGACAGCACCGCAGTACCCCCACCGACCATTCTTGCGAGCGGGTCTTCGGCAGTCGGCCCATGTTCTGTCAAAATCCCGCCCTGGCTGTGCGATGACAAAAAGGGGAGATGACATGAAATCCTGCACGCTTTTCCTGGCGGCCTTGCTGTTCGGAGTCCGCGCGCTCGGCGCCGTCGAGCCCGTGCCGCCACCGCCGCCCCCCAAGGGACCCGTGGTGATCCTCACCAGCAATGCGCTCGACGGCCGCGGCAAGCAATTGCACGATGCCAATATCGGCATAGCCAACGGCCGCATCAGCTCGCTTACGGCCGCCGCCGGCGGCAATGTCATCGACCTGCGCCGCTACACGGTGATGCCCGGCTGGATCGACGTGCACGTGCACCTGGATTCGCATTTCGACAAGAAGGGCCGCATCGCCACGGAGACAGAACCGGTGCTGGAGGCGGGCTTGGGCATCGCGCAGGCCGCCTGGGACTCGCTCATGGGCGGATTCACCACCGTGCAAACGGTGGGCGATCCCAGCGAGCGGCCGCTGCGCGATGCGATTCGCGACCGCGGCTTTCCCGGGCCCCGCGTGCTCACCTCGCTGGCCTGGATCGAGGGCGATGCCTCCATGTCGAATGACAAGCTGCGCGAGCTGGTGCGAGCCCGCAAGGCTGACGGCGCCGATCTCATCAAGATCTTCGCCTCGAACAGCGAACGCGAGGGGGCCAAGCCCACCTTCACCGAGGCGCAGCTCAAGGTGCTGTGCGACGAGGCGCACGCCGTGGGCCTGCGCTCCATGGTGCATGCCTATCGCTCGCAGGTGGCCGCGGCCGCACGCGCCGGCTGCAACGAGATCGAGCACATGACCTATGCCACCGCGGAAGAGATCGGCGTTGCCGCCAAGGCCGGCGCCTACCTGAGTCCGCAGGTGGGCCTGGTGGTGCAGAACTATCTCAAGAACAAGGATCGCTACATCGGCGTCGGCAACTACACCGAGCAGGGCATGGCCACCATGGACCGTGATCTGCCCGAGGACTTCAAGGTGTGCAGCATCGCAGCCAAGATCCCGGGCGCCAAGCTGGTGTTCTCCACCGATGCCACGGCCGGCGCGCACGGCCGCAACGCCGAGGAGTTCCTGGGCCGCGTCGCGCATTGTGGGGTCACGCCCATGCAGGCGTTGGTATCGGCCAACTCGGTGGCCGCAGAGGCCATGGGCATGGGCAATCGCATCGGCGTGCTGGCGAACGGCTACGAGGCCGACATCATCGCCATCGACGGCGATCCTCTCAAAGATCTCACCGCCGTGCGCCGTGTGGTGTTCGTGATGCGCGGCGGCGTGGTGTACAAGTGGCCCGGAGCGGGACAGCCCTGATGCGGCGCCTGCGGGCCGCGCTGCTAGGTGTCGCGATGCTCCTGCCGCTGCTGTCGCCGGCGGCCGCGCCGCCGGATCGCGGCTGGGCGTTCTACGGCGGCGATCCGGGCGGGCAGAAATATTCGCCGCTCACCGACCTCAATCGCCGCAACGTCGCGCACCTGGCCCTCGCCTGGTCGTGGCGCACAGGCGAGAAGCCGCTGGAACAATACGCGACCTCGCCGGGCGTGTTCGAGGCCACGCCGCTCGCCATCGACGGCGTGCTGTACTTCAGCACGCCCTACAATCGCGTCATTGCGCTCGATGCGGCAAGCGGGCGCGAGATCTGGACCTACGATCCGCAGGCCTACAAGAACGGCCAGGTGCCGAACGGCACCGGCTTCGTGCACCGCGGCGTGGCGGCCTGGCGCGACTCGAAGAGCGGCGCGCTGCGCATCCTCATGAACTCGCGCGATCATCTGATCGAGCTCGACGCGCGCAGCGGCAAGCCCGTGCCGGGCTTCGGCGAGAACGGTGTGGTGAACCTTTTGGCCGGCCTGCAGTGGCCCATCGATCCGAAGCGCTACACCAACACCTCGCCGCCCCTGGTGTACCGCGATCTCATCATCATGGGCAACGGCGTCGCCGACCGGCTCATCTATCGCCGCGATCCGCCCGGGGACGTGCGCGCCTTCGATGCGCGCAGCGGCAAACAGGTGTGGATCTTCCATACCGTGCCGCGCGACGGCGAGCATGGTGCCGACAGCTGGTTGAACGGTTCGAATCACTTCACCGGCCACACCAATGTGTGGGCGCCGACCACGGTGGATGTGCGCCGCGGCCTGGTGTACCTGCCGGTGAGCACGCCGAGCAATGACTTCTACGGCGGCAATCGTCCCGGCGCGAATCTGTACGGCGATTCGCTGGTCTGTCTCGATGCCAACAGCGGCGAACGCCGCTGGCACCATCAGCTCGTGCATCACGGGTTGTGGGATTACGATCCGCCGGGCCAGCCCGCGCTCATCACCATCCGGCATGGCGGCAAGCCAGTCGATGCCGTGGTGCAGATCACCAAGCAGGGCTTCGTGTTCGCCTTCGACCGAGTCACCGGTGAACCGTTGTGGCCGATCGAGGAGCGGTCCGTGCCGCAGAGCGATGTGCCGGGCGAACACAGTTGGCCCACGCAGCCCATGTCGGTCGGACTGCCGCCGCTCCTGCCGCAGGGCGTGACCTTGGACGATGCCACGGACCTTACGCCGGAATTGCATGCCGAGGCGCTCGCCGTGCTGAAGCGCGTGCGGCTGGGGCCCGTGTTCACGCCGCCCAGCCTGCAGGGGACGCTGATCAGGCCTGGACTGGACGGCGGTGCCGATTGGGGCGGCGGCGCCTTCGATCCGGCCAGCGGCATTCTGTACGTCAAGGTGAACGACGATCCCACAGTGCTGTTTCCGGATGTCACCGACACGGATGGCAACGTGCCTAAGGTGAGCCCGAATGACTCCACCGACATCTCCTTGTTCCTGAGGCGCACCATCCCGGTATTGAAGCCACCCTACGCCTACCTCGATGCGCTCGACCTGAATCAGGGCAGGATGCTTTGGCAACGAGGCTACGGCGACAATCCCGATGTGCGCCGCAATCCGGCGCTGGCCGGCGTCTTGCTGCCGCTGCAGCTGGGTGCCATCGGCGATGCGGGCCTGCTGGTGACGGCGGGCGGCTTGTTGTTCGCCGGTAGCGGCGACTACGCCGTGCACGCCGTCGACACCCAATCCGGCAGCGATCTGTGGACCTTCCCCACGGGCAAGCTCAAGACCACCGGTACGCCCATGACGTACCGCTTGAAGGGACGGCAGTATGTGGCGATCGCGGTGGGCGGCCCGGGCGAGGGCGCGACCTTGCTGGTGTTTGCGCTCGGCAAGCCGGGTGTAGCGCCCGCGCTTGCCGAGGCGACGGCATCGGGTCAAAGATCCGCGCAGCAGGCGTGCGGCCAGTGTCACGCCTTCGAGGTGGTGACGCAGAAGCGCCGCACCCACAAGCAGTGGGAAGCGCAGATCGAGGCGATGATCGCCAAGGGGGCGAGAATCTCGAACGACGAGTTCGATGCCATCGCCGACTACCTCACGGCTCACTACGGCAGCGAGCAGCCGTGAGCGCTGTCCTGCGCCCTGCCGCGACTGCGATCTACAGATTGAAATTGTACGAGAATCGCAACCCAAACCGCCGCGGAGTGACAAAGAACGCCGAGTACCTCCGCAGAGTTATCGGGTCGCCGTTGATGTCCTCGAGTTTCTGGATGTATCTCCGATTGCGCGATACATCGGTCTCGGCAAACTTGTTGAGCAGATTGTCGGCATAAAGAGTGAGCGACCAGCGATCGCTCTCCCACGCCGCGGAAGCCGAGTGCAACGCATAACCGCCGAACGCTTCCCCACCGCGGGCACCGGTTGTGGTCAGAACGTTACTAACCGCCGTGATGCCGTAATGGAAAATCAAGCTCTGCTGGCCCACGGGCTGCGCATAGTTCACGTGGAAGCTTCCCTGATGCCGCGGGGAATGCGGCAAGCGATCACCGGCCTCGCCATTTATCCGGACCGTGCCAAACGGCCCTATGCAAACGGGTTTACAGCTATCGTCTTTGGGCTGCGCTTCGGGGCTGCCCGGCACGGGGATGGTGTTAATCAAGCCGATGGCCTCATCCGTCAGCTCTGCATCGGTAAAGGAATAGTTGGTTGAGATCTTCAGTCGATTGGTCACGGCCGCGTTGACGGAGAGATCCACCCCACGGCTGCGCGCTCCCTTGCCATTCGTCGTGATTCCCGCCGAGCCTTGTGCCGTTACGCCCGCGAGCTGTGGATCCTGCCAGTCGATATAAAACAGCGACCCGTTGACGGTGAGCCGATGCTCGAACCACTGGCTGCGCAGGCCGAGCTCGTAGTTGACGGTTTTGTCCGGAAGGTATACGGCCTCCTTGGGCGAGACGCACGGCTGATTGGTAGGGAAATTCGATACTCCATCGCCATCAGGATCACACGGGGAGTACGCGTTGGTGCTGCCGATCCGATAACCCTCGCTTCGGGTGAAGTACCCCATCAGGTCATGGGTGAACTCGTACGAGGTGCTGAATTTCAAAAGTGTTCCGTTATCCTTCGTGCCGGTGGGTACAAAATTCAGGACCACGTCATTCGGATTCCGGTGTCGCGGGTCCCCGACGGCAAAGTACGACGTGTAGTAGATCGGAAGGTCTATGGCTTGCGCAACCGTCTGCTTGTAGTCGTACCAGCGAGCGCCGACGATGACTTTCCAGGCATCAGTCAATTTGTAGGAGAGCTCACCAAAGGCAGCCTTCTCCGTTTGGTGCACCTTGGTTATGTTGGCGAACTCGAGGGCGTCTGGACGCAGCACTCCCGCCCAGCCCAACTCGTCCAAAGCGAACTGACTAAACCCGGGCGCGAACTCGGGGCTGTCGGTGACTGTATTTTTACGATCGAAGAAGACCCCCGCGATCCAGCTGAGCGGGCCCTCGGTCTTCGAAACCAGGCGCAACTCCTGGCTCAGACGATCCTGGCTGCTGGACCATGGGCTGAAGTCGACGAAGTTCGGGAAGGCCGCATAACTCAGCGAGATATTCATGAGCAAATCGGTTATGTCATTGTTCACCTTACCGTCGAACTTGGTGTAACCGGTCGCCGAAGTCAGCTCCGCAAACCCCAAGTCGGCGGTGACCTCGAGGCTCGTGATTCGATTACGACGATTTTGGAACTGCAGAAAGCGATCCGCCGATTCGTAGCGGCCCGTCCCGAAGGAGGCCGAATGGTTATTCGTCGCGGCATCGACATTCTGGCGCTGAAAGTAAAAGTTCAGGGTCGCATCAATGGCATCGACCGGCTTCCAGCGCAGTGCCGCGTGCGCGGATAACGTCCTTTCCTTGTTGGCATCCTTCACCCGACGCAGATTGGCCGCTACAGCGGCAGGGTCTGACAGATTGGGCTCGGGGTCGGAAACCCCGGGGTTGCGAACGATAAAGTTATCGTCGACGAAACCGGGATCATCGAGGTAGTCCACGTTGGCCCTGAACGCGAGATTCTCCGCCAGGGGCAGATTGACGGTAAAGCCTCCATCGCCGCCAATACCGTCACTCTCGGAATAGCCGTAGGTGTCTCCGCGCAAGGACAATTCCGAAGCACCAAACCGGGGCTTCCGAGGGATATAACGGATCGCGCCACCCAAGGTGCCGGCGCCGTAGAGAGTGCCTTGCGGGCCAAGCAACACCTCCACACGCTCGAGATCCGTGAGCCGCAAATCGACAAAGACCGGAATCTCACCCACGTAGGTCGATACAACACCGCCCACGTCATTATTCGCAAAGCCGGGCTCGCTCGTCCCCCCCACACTCAGACCACGGGCGACGATCTCGTTCGCAGATCCTCGGCCTTGATCCCTCGAGAAGACCCCTGGCGTTTCGCGCAGCAAATCGGTGAGTCCCGTCAAACCCTTCTCGGCAATCTGCGAGCCATCGATGGCCGAAATGTTGAAGGGAACCTTTTGAATGCTCTCGGTGCGCCGCGTTGCAGTGACGGTGATCTCATCCAAAGCATCCTGTTGCTGCCGCTGAGCATCCTGGGCCCGAATGGATTGGTGGATCGCCAAGCTGACTGCTGCCGCCACGGCAGTATTCTTCCAAGCACGGTTCGGAGAGGTATTACGCGCGTTTTTCGGGTTCAGCATAATAGTGTTGCCCTTATCTCGTGGAGTTCGTATCGGACACCCGCGATATCCAAGCCTACGACGCGGACGCGGCAATCATCTATAGAGAATCGCCGTTGCTTATGTTGAATATTCCCAATATAACTTCTGACGGCTTATTAACCTAACAATCATTCGCTTGGATATATAGGGTTTTAGGAGGCTCGGCATCTATACCGACCTTCGGTAACTTATGTCGATATTTTCAGATGTAATATAGGCTAGCCCCTGCGAAGCCGGCACTGCTGAGGAGCTGCGAGATGTCGAGGCAAAGCAACTACGTCCTTGGATACCTCAATGACAGCGACCTGCGTCTGTTGCGGATCTTTTCCACCATTGTTGAGTGCGGCGGGGTCACGCCTGCGGAGTCGCAACTCAACATGGCGAACTCGACCCTGAGCAGCCACCTCGCAGCGCTCGAGGATAATCTTCAAATGAAGCTCTGCAGGCGTGGCCGTGCGGGATTCGAACTGACGCCCGAAGGTCGAATGGTATACGAGGCGGCCGAGAGGATGTTCCGGTCGCTCGAGGACTTCGGACGCTCGGTGCAACGAGCCAAGGTCGCCTCGCCGGCGCAGCTCAGGATCCTGGTTCCCGACACACTCATATGCGTTGTGTTCGACGAGCTCTTGCCTGCTTTTCGCCGCGTCGTGGCCGAGGTACCCGATATATTCATCGATATCGACGTCGCCTCTCCCGCTGACATCGATCAAGCTGTCATCGACGGCAAAATCGACATGGGTATCAATTCATCCCTGCGACGCACGCACAATCTGCGCTTCTACGATGTAAGGCAGGAAACGATGGCGCTCTTCTGTGGTGCGGGACATCCGCTTTTCACGGTGCCCGACAGCGCGCTCAGCGTGGAGAAGCTTCTAAAACACAAATTCGTGCGCGCCCACGGCTCTTACTACCCGAAGAAGATTCTGCACATGCTGCAGGGGGTGAGTTCGAGCTCCTGTATTCCTGTGGATGCACGAGCACTACTCGTTGCGACGGGCCATTATCTGGGCCTCATGCCCGAGGAAGTTGTGCGACCTTACGTCCAAAGAGGATTGCTTCGGGAGCTCATGCCTGAAGTGTTCCGTTATCCCAACGACCTGTCGATCGTTACACGAGCCGAGGTCGAGAATCCCGCTCTCACCAAGTTCCTCGATATCTTGGAAGAGGAGCTTACCGCAGAGCACGCGCAAGCATCGCAATCGGCAGGCCGTCGAGCAAAAAAGCCGAGTAGGCCGCGCCGTCGCGTATAGAGTCTGTTGTCTTTTTGCACTCTTTGACGGGAGCGCCGCGGAGTGTGGACGCCTCTGCCCTAACGTGCGGCGAGTTGTATTGAGAATCCTCGATATGAACAACAGTGATACCTCATAGATGAATACAGTATTGTCTGTTTAGATATTGCAGTGGTTGCCAGATGGGCTTGAGGTTCACGTTGGAGCTGACGGAGACGACATGAAGCGACTGGATTACCTCAAGGGGCATTGCGGCTGGGATCCGGTGAGCCTGCTGCTCGCCGAGCAGATTCCGGAAGCGGAGCAACTCGACACCGCGCTTAAGGTGCTCGATGTACCGGTCGATGGCGGCATCGACGTAGGCCTGCTCGGACGCACCGCCACGCCCAACGACATCCGCCTGCGCGTCACCGACAGCTCGACGCGACAGTGGCTCGCGATGTGCGGCGGCATGACGCAGGTGATCGGCAAGGCCCTCATCGAAACTCAACTGCGCGATTATTTCGGCATCAACACCGCAGCGCCGGTGGTCAACGTCCGGCTCATCACCGATGCCTGTGTGATCCCCCTCACCATAGAGGTGAGCGCGGGAAAGGCGACACGCGTCACCTCTCACATGGACAGCTATCTTGAGCTGACCTACTCCCTTGGTGTGCGCGCCATTGAGTTGCTGGGCGTGACTGCCCTGGACGTGGGCGAATACTTGCTGATGCGCGTGCAAGATCTTGAAGCTGCGCACGCCGGTATTGACTTCACACGGCGCGATCCTGGTCCGCACCTGGACATCATCAACGCGTTGCTTGCACAGTACTATGCCATGCAGGCGCGCCCTGCCGGCGCTTACGCCATCCTCTACGATGACCGTCCCGAAGGTCCTGGTCAGTTCCGTGTCTTTCCACGCTTTCTTGACGCCACCGCGGCGCGCATTCCTTATGAATTCCAATGCGGCACGGGCACGGTTGCAGCCGCCGTGGCGCTGGCCCATGCGGGCCTGCTGCCCTTTGCGGGTGATCGCGGCGAGCTGCTCATTGAATGGGGCAGTCAGCGCACTACGCCAGATCCCTACGGCATCCGCCTCTCACGTGTGCAGATTGCACGCAACGGCGACCGCCTCACCAGCGTTTCCTTCAGCCATTCGACTATTGAGATCGTGATTGAAGGTCACGTTCACGTGTGATCTTATGGATGAATGCAGCGTCATGGCCTTGGATATTGCAGTGGCTGTCAAAGTGATGCGAGGTTCACGTATGCCTTCGATCCGTAGATCATATATTGGCTTGCTTGGATCCAAACTTGCGTTGCTCGTATGCACGGCGATCGCATCGAGTGCGAGCTTCGGTGGCGAAACTGCGACTGCAAAAGCCATTCGCGGTCTCATGCCTCAAGTGGACCAATTCATTCAAGCCGAGATACAGCGACAGAAGGTGCCTGGTCTTGCACTTGGGATCATCAGTGGGGACGACGTCGTCGCTGCCAAGGGCTACGGTTATGCGAACGTGGAACTCTCGGTACCGGTCAGCGCGGAAACGATCTTTCAATCGGGCTCTATAGGCAAGGCATTCACCGGCATGGCTACCATGCTCGAAGTCGAAGACGGTAAAATCGCGCTCGATGATCCCATCTCAAAATACTTTCCCGGTGCACCCGATTCGTGGGCTTCGATCACCGTTCGCAACCTGTTGAATCATACCTCCGGAATAGCCGATTACGCGGAGCCCGATGCCACAGCGCAATTGGACGGGAAACCACCGTTCGACTATCGACGTGACTATTCGGAGGAAGAATTGGCGAAAATTGCCTATCGCCTGCCCCTGGATTTTCCTCCCGGATCACAATGGCATTACAGCGACACGGGCTACATGGTACTGGGCATCCTGCTCGACAGGGCTTCGGGTCGCTTCTACGGCGACGTGCTGACGGATCGTGTATTCAAGCCGCTGGGCATGAAGACTGCCCGGCTCATTAGCGAGGCCGACATCGTCAACAACCGCGCTGCGGGGTACCGTCTGGTGGACGGGCAGTTAAAGAATCAGGAATGGGTGTCCCCGACGCTAAATTCCACAGCCGATGGCGCACTCTACCTTTCCGTTCGCGACTTCATCGCGTGGGGCCGCGGATTGCGAGCCCAGGCGATCCTTAAGCCAGCCAGCTGGGCAGAAGTGTATACGCCGGCACATTTGCAAAACGGACGGCAGTATCCGTATGGGTTTGGTTGGTATCTCGGCTCCGCGCACGGCAAACCCTGGTACCAACACTGCGGATCCTGGCAGGGCTTCAGGGCGTGTATCTCGCGATATCTGGCCGACGATCTCACGATAATCGTGCTTGAGAATCTTGCAGAAGCCAACCCCGCACGCGTCATCGACGGTGTTGCCAATCTCGTCGACCCTGAGCTCCCAAAGCTCGAGCATGAAAAATAAATGGGTCATCGTGAAAGCGAGTGGGTGAAAGATCATGGACATTCGCCGCTACGTAGGGGAGCATCTGGCGCTCCTGGGTAATCGCAAGTTGCATGAGTGACTCACGTTCCATCAGCTGAAGCCTGGCGCCGAGCGGCGCGAAGCGCTCTTGCCGCGAGAGAATTCCGCACCGTCCATGATCTGTGTATGCAGATGCTCACCCAGAAGCCGGAGTGCGCCGAGGCTTTTTTCCTGCTGGGCCTCATCGCCGCCGAGCACCACAACCTGTCGAAAGCTGCCGACGTGATCTCTCGCGCCATCCGTCTCGATGCGGGGCAGGCGGAGTATCACGCGCAACTGGCCAGGTGCCTGGTAACGCTAAATCGCCATCAAGAGGCGCGAGCGGCCACGGAGATAGCGCTGGCTTTGAGTCCGACGGACGCGCTGACTCTGGACACCCTTGGGGTGGTTTGGAGCCGGCTCGGCGAGCACACGACGGCGGTCGAGCTGTTCCGGCGGGCCGTGGCGCAGGACGCGACTCGAGCCGAGTACTTCTACAATCTGGGCACCTCGCTGCAATTTTCCGGCTTGTTCCAGGAAGCGCAAACAGCCTACCGACGCTGCCTGGCGCTCGATGTAAGTTTCTACAAGGCGCGCTCGGGGCTCTCACAACTCGCCCGCAAGACTGCCGATGACAACGACATACCGACGCTCGAAGCGCAGCTCGAGCGTCCAGGGCTCAGCGTCGATGCGGAGCTGCATCTGTGTCACGCCGTGGCCAAAGAGTACGAAGATCTCGGGCATTTTCAGCAGGCCTTTCGCTGTCTGGTGCGTGGCAAGCGCCGCAAGCGCGCCACTCTCGAGTACTCCATCGCCGACGATCGGAACCTGTTCGAAGCTGCCCGGGAAGTCGGTAGCGCCAAGGGGGTGAACAGTGGCAACGGCTGTCCTTCGCAGGAACCCATTTTCATCGTCGGCATGCCGCGCACCGGGACGACCCTCGTGGAGCGCCTCCTCTCCAGCCACGAGTCGGTATTCGCCGCCGGTGAACTCTCCGACTTTTCTCTGGTGCTCAAACGCATCACCGCCACCGCCGGCAACATGGTGCTCGACCCGGCAACGCTACGCGCTGCAGCCACAGCCGATGCTTTCGCGCTGGGAGAGGCGTACTTGCAGAACACGCGACCGCGGACGGGCCACACCGCTCACTTCATCGACAAGATGCCGCACAACTTTTTCTATGCAGGACTCATTCATCGCGCTCTGCCCAATGCGCATATTATTTGCCTGCGCCGCAATCCCCTGGACACCTGCCTCAGCAACTTTCGGCAGCTCTTCGCCACCCGTTCCCACTACTACCGCTATCACTACGATCTGCTCGACACCGGTCGCTACTACGCACTATTCGATGCTTTGATGGCCCAATGGCGCGCTCTCATGCCCCATCATTTCCGCGAAGTGTACTACGAAGATCTCGTTGCGAATCCCGAGCGCGAGACCCGTGCGCTGCTGGAGTTCTGCGGGCTCGAGTGGGACCCACGGTGCCTGAGATTCTTCGAAAACCCTGCGCCGGTGGCAACCGCCAGCTCCATCCAGGTACGCAGCCCCCTCTACCGTTCCTCGGTCGGGCGCTGGAAGCACTACGCGGCAGAACTCGCTGAACTGATCGCGCTGCTTGCCACGCTCGGCATTCGAGTCGACGTTGAAGACCTCGACAATGGCAGATGAGCGCACCACCCGCCGCGAGCGGGATTTCATGGAACTATGGGATTCCATTGAGGTATCCCCTATCTCAGTTGTCTTTATATATAGGTTACGTGGGTTTCTCCGGGTCCGCCGAAGGGCGCAATTCAAGGCAGTCCCGTAGACATTGGCCATCGGGCTGAATGGTGGTGTATGGTTTACCGCATGACGGTGAAAGTCGCTAAATCTGAAGCCGGAGATTCCAGAAGGACGTGGATCGATGCCTTGTACCGCAAGTACCACCAGGCGCTGCGGAAGTTTCTTGCCCGCCAACGTCTCAAGCCGGACGAAGTGGCGGACATCGTTCAAGAGGCCTATTTCCGGATGCATCAGGTCGGGAACGCGAATTCCATCGCCAACCCCAAGGCATATTTATTCCGTGTTGCACACAACATACGGTTCAACGAACGCAAGCTCCACCGCAATGGCATTCAAGAGGACGTTCTCGATATCGATAGCGTCGATATCGAGAGCGATGAGCCGGGTCCTCACCGCCGCCTTCAAGGCGAACAGGAGTTCGCGATCGTATGCGCCGCCCTTGAGGAGCTGCCGCCGAGATGCCGCGAGGCTTTCGTCATGAATCGTTTCAGGAACATGAGTTTTCGAGAGATTGCGGTCGAGCTCGACTTATCGGCCTCCATGATCGAGAAGCACGTGAGTCATGCGATCTCGCATATGCGCAAGAGGCTGAATGACGATCGGCCGTCACAGGCCATCAAGACCATACATGAGACGACGCATTCGACTCGACTTGTGAAATGAGCGACACACGAGATCAATCCGCCGTTCCCATTGCGACCGAGGCCGCGAACTGGTACGCGCGGCTACGCGCGCAAG
>Ga0307516_10003992_pt1 | contig 18523 bp, 24 predicted proteins | sample 19_EM_MG_FD_203310 | JGI IMG/M metagenome (GOLD analysis project Ga0307516, IMG submission 203310) | Populus trichocarpa ectomycorrhiza microbial communities from riparian zone in the Pacific Northwest, United States - 19_EM | ecosystem: Host-associated > Plants > Roots > Unclassified | place... | reverse complement strand
GGCAATCACTCTATAAATACACTCAAGTCACGGCCAATGGGCCATCATGAAGTATAAGGAGGAAGGTCCCCGTCTCGCCATTCCAGTCCGAGCGGGGTAAGTATCCCCATCTCAGGCATCGAAGGAATCGGGAACGACCCGCTCCCTTCGTTTTCCATCTCTCGACGCAATCGTGCCTTCTCATTTCCCTCGGCCTCTTCGTACGTTCTCATCCCCCCACCATACCCGGCTTCTGGTTCAGATACCAGGACGGAGCGGGAGATGGTGCCAAATTCGACCCCGTCCGTATCGACATTCTGGTACGGTTCCGAGTTCGACAGTAGCCGTTTATGGTCGGATACATGGGAAGGAGCCGTGGAGACCCTCCGTGGGGAGACGTACGACCGCCGTGTGTTATCTTCCAAGTGGAGGTGATAGCTGAAAACGACAAGCGATAGGTCTACGATCAAACCCTCGCGGTTAGCACCACGCGCTCGTACCGGATGGGTAGCGGGGCTCACATAGTTGGGCGGCGAAGATAACGACGGAAAGGACACTCCATGCAGGTTTCGGGGCCACAAATTTCAAACACGGCGGCGGCCGACCATTATTACATGGCGCGATGGGTGCTACCGCCACCAAGAGACACACAAGCACGATTGAGTGGAGGACGAGGTGGATGGGGGTCAGGTATGCGCTGAAACAGATCAGCCGAGTGTGTTCCTTCCATGAGGCGAATATGCTTGTAAACACGTGTGAACTTCGGATGCTCGTTCGTTGAGTAGAGAGCTAAACTTACATCGTGCAAGTCAAAGCTACGAGGACCACCTGCAGCATACCTGTAATTCCAAGTGCCCCTTTGGTGCCATTTGGTAATGTCGACCCAACTGCCCGACGACCCGGCCGATCAGGAGGGAAGAAGAATGTACCACAGGTCCGGACCACTCACCGCTTAGCTGGGAGAAACACAGTACCGCGAAACCGAGAGCAGACACAAACAAAAAACAAGACACTGCGATTGCGCCTATTCTCCTCGAAAACCCAAAGCAAGGATTGAGTCGTCGCAGAGACATGATTCCTGGTGGAAGTCGTGAGGAAAGGAAGAGTTACCAGCTAAAAGTATTGCCGGACCCAGCTTTGGCATAGGCGGAGCGGTCGGCTCGGAAGGAGGGAGTGCCCTGATACAGATACAGAACCCCACTCTTGACTGGGATCACAGCCTCCGCCTTTTGATTCACAGCTGACACATTTTATCAAAGCGCCCCAAAAGCGCCCGCACCGGTAAATCCAGTGAACAGATCGCGCTCACGTTTCGCAACGATTGAAACCCGAAGCATGACGTTGCGGCCTGTGCGATACACTTAAGTGTCGTACGTAGAGAACTGCCAGCTGAGGATTGGGTTGTTGGTTGAGGCAGTGTGGAAAGTCCGAATCGATCGGATTTATGCAGACTCTGCACCTCCCCTGGCGGGGCGTGGGGATCTGCACGTCTCAAAGCGAATCGCGCGCGTTCGTGAAACGAATGATGAGCATTCAAAGTACACGTACACAAACGCCTCCACGACGCTTGGGAACATCACTAAGATCCCTCAGAACCTTGGGTATTTTGGCCCCTTATCTGCGAGCCTATAGTTGATCCCGTCAAGAGTCTCAATTTCTCCCTCCTTCACTAACTCTCTTATGGCGTTCCTGGCACGCTAGTCAGAACGCGCCCGGCCCTGTGGCGTTACGGAGGAGATCTTACCTCATTTCCAACTTGGATGCTCCCTCGCCCAGCGCCCTTTTGACGTTCACCTCTTCGCCTGGGGTTCTCGACCGAATGAAAACCATGATATTCCGCTTTGCAGGACTCCACCCTGTATACGGATCTGGTTTCAGCTTCCGTGGCGGCGTATAGAGCGCGGATTGGGAGAAGAATTTGGAACGAAGGTCTTCTAGCTCTTCATCCGAATCCTTTCTGGGGGACTCAGGAACAGCGTCGTCTGTACCCCGCTGTTTAGACTTCCCTTTGGGAGTCCACCTGCTCTCGTCTTCGTCGCCGGCTCGAGCCATCGGCTTTACTGTGGATTGTGACGACTGCGAGGAGGGGTCCTCTCCGTGATCTAAATGACCCTCAAAGGAATGGTTCGTTGCAAAAGGGTCCGCCAGCGCTGGAGATGGAGAACGTTCGAGGGGTGAATCTGGTGGCTGGTCGGTATAATATTCCGTCGATCCGTCGTCGTCCCCACTCCCTTCGCGAGTTTCAGCTGTTTCTATCCCTCCTGCCGAACCCGAGGGGTCCGGAGAGTCATCGTCGATCTGTGGAGTAGATGCGGCGGTCAACGGATTACTTCGTAGCGGGGGAGAGTTGAGAGTCATCGACTGCATAGACATGCTTATATCTGGGTCGGCAGTTAGCGCAAGAAGCGGAGGGGACACGATCTTCGCAAATTCTGAGTCGTAAAGTCTTGGCTGTGGCACACACGGGTGTTGAGATGAATGAGGTTGTTGGCAATGAGCTGAGGGTACGTACTGGCGGTTTACCCCGCGAGTAGTGCAAGGTGACTACCATGGCTTCCATGAGATGAAAGAGCACCTCATGTGGATCCTCGACCATTCGGATAGAATGTATATCAAACATCGTCGTTTCATTGAACTTGCGTGGCACACCAAATACTCGTGCGTAGGCATTTTCCCTGCAGCACATCAGGGCCAACCCCGTTCGATTCCAGGTACACGGGGGATAGTCACCTCAAGGATTGCGGCTGTTCTGCCTCTTGATCTTCCGTGGTCATCGACGTTATCTTGCCGGTCCCGTCCTCCATACGGACGGTCCGGGTTTTTTCCCCAGAGGCTTCAATAGTGACGATGTGTCCCACGAATGTGACCTGTGAGATGGAGGTCAGTTCCGTCGGAAACAGCCCAGGTGGGAGAACGAGATCTACGGCGATGAACTCATCGCCCCCCAAGCGGTATCGGGGTTTGGGTCCCTTCTTCGTTAGTTCGTCTTTGATGTCGGCTTGAGCCAACTGTCGAATCGTCACTGGCCGAATGGCGTATCGCTTCCTGCAACAACCTTCAGAAACGCAGGGGTTAGGCGAGCGATTTAGGCTCACGTAGGGTTGGGTGGAGTGTGGGGGTCGTCAGGGTCGTCCATGATCAACTTGATGAGTGGCGCTTGATGACGGGAACCGTATCCCATGAAGGTAATGGAGGAACAAAGGAAAGAAGAAAGCAAACAAAATAAACCTAAGATATTACAGGCAGGGTTAAGGTAGCTATTTTATCTAGATGGCGGCATAGTGATTGTCAGAGGTTATGAACACGTCCCCACCCTCCACCAGCTTGTCGAGCGCGTCGCTGGGCGAACGACCGCGTCAGTTCAGATACCTAACCCGCGAAAGAAAAGGGAACACAAACCTAACTATAGGAGGGTCCGCTTTGATCGCCCTTCCAATGGCTGCAACGTGGGTGCCTTCGCTCCCATGTTGAGATTGTAAGAACTGCATGATCTTCCGTTCAATGTCGTTCATGTGAGAGAACTGGTCACCGGAGCCCTGATTTTGATGGGCGTATGCGGATTGACTACCACTGGATGTTACCCCCTGCATGGGTTCACCGTCCCCACCGCTACCGGGCTAAGTAGCACTTCAGTCGCAGTTGTGAACGAGTTCAAGAAGCAAGCTCACCAGCCCACGGGAGAACGCCAATGTGACGTATATGGCCTCAAATGTGTGGTAGATGAGCTCATGAGGATCCGTGGCTGGTTTGATATGTGCGACGTTGAGGTATCTCTTGGTGCCGAATTGTCTGAGTGTTCCGGTGACCCTCGCGTACATATGCTCACTGGACCCCCGATTAAGCTTGAGGTTCGGAAAATCTGTGGGTACAAACTCACGTAACGCCGCTGGTCTTCCCGTCATCGCTCTCAGCCGAAGCGTCCACCCAATGCCGTGCTTCAATTCGCCCAGTTCCGTCCCCGATTTCGAATATGTTATTTGTGGGGTTTACCTGGACGGTGAACACCTGGGCTACTGTCGTAACCTGATTGGCTCCAAGGTGAATAACCACTTCCGCTGCGATAAATAAGAGACCAGACTTACATTATTGATCTCGCAGTCAGCGAGCATCCATTCAGCGCTCTCGTGCGCTTGCGACGAATCCAACAATTGCTTGATCGTCACTGGTCGTAAAGAGTGCGAAGTAGCTTTCTAGTGCCTGACCATGAGTGTTGGAATCTCCCCGTTGGGATAGGGGTCTGTACCTTGAAGGTCCCCGGGCTGTTTTCTCCCATGGGGGATCCTTGTACGTACCCGCCTACAAAATCATCTATCCACCGTGCCGTCAGCACGCTTTCCGCGAAGAGCAAAGGATGTTGGTACGTTGACTCATTTTCAGCCGGGGATGGTGGTCGTGACGGTAAATGAGTGAGTGTGTCGCGTTACGTCACGCGACCCGCCGGGTTGGAATCGGCGCGTACGGTTGTTCCAAGAACGGGGCAGTGAAAAGTGGTGGTCGTGTATTATTATAAGGTTCCTAACGGTATCCATCCTTCATCTACCATATAACCCGTACAAAGTATTGTCACAGACATCATTTAAGCGTCGCCAGCACGGCCCGTTTTCTGTGTGCGCTCCTCATGCGTGAGCGGTGGCGATTTTAAGCATACCCTTCGCAATTCCCTCCAGAATCTTTTTACGAGATTCGACGAATTTGGCAGCTTCTGCCGCAATAACCTTCGATCCGATCTGAGAAAGGCACGGTGAGCAGATGAGGAACGGGTGGGTCAAAAGGGTGTACCTGTGGGAAGTCCTTCAAAGATTCGCAGGCGTCAACGAACTCCTGTTTACTCTCATTGCTGCCAACCTCTTGAGCTTTCTTAGTGATATCGGCGGACATCTTTTGGATGACAGCGACACCCTTCGCCTTGATCTCCTTGAAGCTTTGCACCAACTGAAACGAACATTAGACATTCTTCCTAGCCACACAGTGAACAGCGTACGGCAGAGAGTTTGTGAACTTTGACAACGGATGAGGGCTTGAAGCGCGTCGTCTCCACGTTCAATAGGATCAGGGCCTCCTGGGTTAAAGCAACGATTTGAAGCAGCTCAGGAAGCAATGAATCGTCCTCAAGCGCCTCCGTCAACTTCGCCTGCATGCCTAGAAGGGGGTCAGACTATCTGTGCGTTTGCTCGGACCGGTCACCGCCCACCATCGAAGAAAGTTGTCACGATCCCTGGAGGAGGTGTAACCTGTGGCGGTTCCTTTTGATCATTGGAGCCGTCCTCGGCAGGGATCTCGATATTGCGTAGCGGCTTTCCGGTCTTGAGCTCACTCTGCTTCATGGCATCTGCGAGCACGGTGGCAGGCGATGGTCGAATATGATCGTGGAATGGTTCCAGCCACTCGGCAACGGTGGAAGTGAATTCGAATAGCTGCCTCTCGTGTGTTGTGAGCTTTGAACCGCGACTGTCAGGCAAAATCAGAAATCTCGACAATCGTAACATACATTATGCTCCTCGCTTTCGCTCCTCTGGACCAGGCGTTCTTTGAGAGGACGGCCTGGATCATTCGTCTGCTTAGGTCGGTCACCAACGAGGAGCTTTTCTTCAACGGTGTCGTCCAGATCGCTGGCTTGTTGGAAGGCGCGGATGTAAATCTTCAAGAAGGTGTGCAGCCAGCCCGGCTATTCAATAACCTGAGGTCAGTGAGTTGTCTGGCGACGTGCAATAGAATACTGACCCCGGGTTCCCGCCCGAATAGGGTGGTTTGTTCGTTGAACGATGGCCCGTATCGGGGCTGGTAGTTGGCAAAAATACTGTAGTCACGGTTGTCGTGGTGCACTAATGAAGAAACTCAGTCAACCCTGTGTTGGAACGTGGGATAGATTGACTCACGCCGCGCAAAGATGAACTTGAGTTCGATCAGCTCCATGTCCGTAAGATCGGTGTTGACCGTCTCGTGGAAGACTCGCATTCGCACGTGCTCCATCTTGGCTATGTCTCTTTGAAGAGAGTTCTCCAGTCTGTCCTCAAATTCAATAAACTCCGGGATCTACGGAATGGGGTCAGACTCGACGAAAGATCATCTTGATGGTAACGCACTTGGGAGTACTTCTCCGCATTGAAGGCGCGCACAACGTATTCGGAGGTCTAGGGTGGAATAAGAATCCCTGTTCATGAACACAAATGGATTTCCACGGACCTCAGACGAATTTGCGACATAGATTTGGCTCGACTCCCCACACTCGGTGGAGTAAGTTAAGTCGCCGGTAGCGATCAGAGAAAAAGTGCTCGCCCGCGACAGGATCAGATGCGAGAGGGTGTCGTGCTGGATTTGCTTCAGGTTCAACCCACGGTAGTGCTCCAACGCGGACGAAGTGGCGCCTGATTCCTAAGTGAGCTAGGAATCGAGATTGGACACTCGGGAACGCACCAAGCAGGTGATATATCCTGATCAAAGTCAACCGGATCTGGTATGCCTGCTGGCTGTGTGTCAACGCGACTTCCAGGGCGACAGCAGCTTTGCATAGGTGTAATTCGTCGCTTGAGACCTTCCAGGCGTTGACCAATATATGAGCATAAAGAATGATGAGATCGTCAGCGGGTTGAAGCTCAGTCTTGGGGAGATCTTTTCCAAGTTTGAGACCCTCGAGGTAGAGCTCGAGACATTTATCCGCCCGGGCAGTTTCGGATTCCTCGGAGGCTTGAGCTTCAGAGAGATTGTGACGCAGGAGCTTGAGTACGTTGATTGTTCGCTGAAGGCCCTCGTGGGTTTCCTAGGCCGTAGCAAGTTAAGCTTGCGATCCGAGGGAGGAAACAGGTCGAATCACCGTTGTTATTGTGGTTTCTCTAAGGTGCGAGGTCCATTCTGCAAGACTTTCGCCATCCAGCACAATATATGGTTTCAGATCCTCAAAGCAGCAAGCTTTGTCACCGAACTGATCGAAGTACGACTTGAGGTAGTTCCCCAGAACCTTCGGGCCTTCAACAATACTGAGTGTGAATAAGAGGTCGGGTCTTGTGCTAGAAATACCTTTTGATACGGAGTGTTCCGCGGCCCGCTTCTCCAGCTCCAGTAGGGCCAAAGGGCCGGAGCGATCTTTCTGTCCGTCTCGTTCAGCGATTTCAGTGAAGAACTTTCTTGTCGACTCCACCAATTCGGTGGTGTCTCCTTCCGCAGAGAACGTAGTATCAAGGACGGCCAAGAACTCGAGCCAATTGCGGTCCCTGGACCCGATTAACAAACGGAACGAAGCATGAGGATATTCACTTACCCCTTTTCTGTTATCCGCTGCTGAGCGATCTGCTTCTCTTCCTCCCATAAGCCCTTTCGTTTCCAAACCTCCCTCCTGATTTCATCCACGATCAAGCTGGTTTCGCAGATCGCTTTGGCCGGTTCGGTTATCAACAACTGGTGTGCGTCGTCCCATAGTTCTAGTTCCCTCAGGATGCTAAGGTGGAGGTAGAAACGATCTGCCGAAAGATGGGAAGGGGCAACCGCCGAGGAAAGCAGTCGGTGTGAGAGTTTAAAGAGTACGGGACGCATAGATGCAGGGGTAGATGGATCCCTGGCCTTTTCAAAATGTATTGTCAGGGTATATGCGGCATGTTTGGGTCATAAACTTACCTGAAGGACAGCACTGATGACACTCCAGTAGATATAGCGGTCTTCTTGAAACTGCTTGTGCATTTTCATAGCGAGCTGCATACTTTCGGTAAGAGACGGAGCAATCGTTTGATCACGGGCAAACCTGTTGAGCTGCCTTCCAGTTCCCTGTCCGCACAATCGCGAAGAACGTCTGCACCCCTAGCTCTTCGTGGTGGGGCTGCTTCTTATAAGCCTCCTCGAACATGGTGATCATGTCATTGTCTGTACAGTTGACGTGAGCATTGCTAGACGTTCGAGCGTCCGGGTAGGCTTACGTCTTCCCAGTCCACGGAGGACGTGCATCATCGCGGATAAAGTAGCATCGTCCGTAGTTTTCGATGCCAGGACTTCATCACAAAGGACGAGGGATTCCTCGACTTTTTGAGTCCGAACGAGGGCGAGTGCTTTGAGCGCCTGTTGCGTTTTAGCGGTGATGCTTATTCCTCGGATGGAGATTCTGTCACCTTCACTAGGTTGTTTTCCGGTATCTTCTTGAGCAGCTTATTGCACGTTAAGATCGCGGTTTTGTTCGATCCGGAATCGATGGCATCTGGAGAGTGCGGGATGGACGCGTCAAGATGAGATGATGAGCAGGAGATGGATGGCGGGATGCTCACCGTAGACAGGACGTAGTTGGCGGTCGAGCTGAGCAGCCTGCATCGTTATTGAACGAGCAAGCGAAGGTTAAGGCCAAGGTCAAGGTCCAATTCAAAGCCTGCCAGCGAACAGGCGGCAACCGACCGTTCACGAAATTTACCCGACGCCGTGGACACGCTTTGATTGCACCCCCCGACATCGGCGTAAATGCCCGCCTTGCTCTCAAGGTCCGCACCCGTCCTCTCGCTCACTCGACCCTGACCTGAGGCTCTGTAGGGCTCTCGACCCATTGTTGGGTGTATTCACCGGCATTTTTGCCTACTACCTGGCCGAAAATCACCCCAGGACCGGGTTCGCCCCGGAGGAGAGACTCCGACCTCTCGTCCAATGGAAATGGGCCCAATACAAGGCCCGGAGGAATCAGCAGCTCGAAAGCCTCGAGGCGAACATTGACTGGAATGGTTTATCTCCGGAAGGGGGCAAGTAATAGGTCCGTCGGGTGTCCCAAAGGCTGCAGGATGTTGGCGAACACGACCTCTCATTAATTACTCTTTAACCAGATCGTTGACCATGCCCATAACTTGATGGAACGTCTCCCTCTCCGCCTCAGACAACCCCTGATCTTCCCCTCCTCCCGATTTCTTCAACGCAAGTCCGAGTATCACGCTGCGCCGACGCTCATCCATCAGCCCACCCGCCTCTGCGATCCAAATCATCGTGGCGACCTGTGACGCGTACAGCGTGTACAATGTTCGTAGGTGATCTGTGGGTGCACTCCCGAGCAATGGTGTCAATTGTATTGACGGTGGAGGGGGAGGTAGCGCGGAAATGTTGGGCTCCTGCGTGTCTGGGGACGGTTGTACCAGCAGGGGTGCTGTTGGTGGCATTGATGCTTGTATCTTCGCACAAAAATCAGTATCGGTCCTTCCAGTCAGTAGTTTTCGTCATCGCACAAGGTTTCCCACTTTCCCGAGCTGCGTGATGAGGATGAGGATTCGATCTGCAAAGGGCTGCAGAACGACCTCCGTCTGGATGCCGTTGATGACTTTTGAGCTTTGTTTCCCCACGAGCATGTCGGCGTTGGCGAGTGAAAGCGATCATCGATCCGGAGTTCCCGGTTATCCGCCACCACCATCCCGCCCCGTCATACGCGATGACCATCACAATAGGCTCTAAGGGTAAAGGCAGGGACCTTGAGATGGGCTGGTGGCAGTATTTGCCACTAGGTGAACGGTCCCAAAGGTGTGTCAACGCGTTGATGAACGCACTCTCGGCTGAACGCGATGCAGACCAGTTGCGTGGTCGGGATTATCAACGATATTCACGGCACATCCTACGAAACCGTGCGTCGTTGGACGACAATTCCCCTCTCTCAAATCCTTCGAACTTCCTCTGCCGAAAGCCATTGCTCAAGCCATAAGTTCATACAACCCTCCGACAGTAATCACGGTTTCAAGTGATAACATGTGGCTTTTTGCATTCTTCCCTGGTGCCGATGTTGACGGCGTGGGGTGCATCTGGACCAGAAGCTTTGAAGCAGACAACTGGATTCCTAGGGATCATCCAACGGCATCAGGGTACCCCTGGAATGCCGGTGTTGTTGCTGCAGCCTGGATCAATAGTGACAGACAGGTACGGCGGGTCATCCCTTGAAATGTTCGGGTTCTGGCCGTTTACTAAGAAATGCAGTGGAAAGCCAACGGTACTGTTACTCCGTATCGTCTACCGACCAAGGGTCCCACCTTTCCTGTCTCGTTTCCTGTTCTTGTGATTGTGACACAGAGTATGCACGTTGAAATGTGGTATTTGCGAGCACGTCACCTCAGCTTCGCTTTCCTACGGACCACTCTGACACATGGCGCTCCCGGCCACGAGCACCAGCCCCCGGTTCCCTTGACTCCCCACACGTCCGAAGGTGGAACGAGGTTATGTGTCACTGCCGCGATAGGCGTTATGTATGATGGTGAGCTCTCAGTGTGATGAAGACGGATTTAGCGCTGAGCCTCCCATTTTAAGCTCCCACTGTTCTCGTCGCGGTGCGGACAGCACTGGTACCGCCTTCGGCAGCTTCTGACATCGAAGGTCTTGACGTGAGTTTCGCCCTCAATATGCCCGACAATGTGAGCGAAGCAGGGCCTTCGAATGAGCGGGAAATGTGGGGAGAAGACCCGACGATAGATTTCTTCGAACTGACCGTTCGGTTTGATAATCTTAACATGGGTACGCAACCGGGTCTACTCGCTGGTTTGGTAGTAACACTGTCACTCTAGGCCTGGCAGCTCGACCAATTTCATCTGTCCACCACAATGACCCATGTGTGTCGAGTATGCAATTCTTCCCTTCGATCCCTCATGCCCCGGATCCGCCAAAATTTCCCATACGTCTCGGCGTAAACTTTGTGGACTTTGGTGATTGTGAGGGTTTTGGTTCTCCACTTGAATATGTCTCCCTGACTTGAAATCTAGACTCCGGGATACCAAAGAGTACGTTGGCTGTGTACACCGTCACGGGGAACAAGGCGCCACAGGGCGTGCAGTGGGTACGCAATCAACCAGTTCATCGATGCAATCGACTTAGAAAACTTGTTAGGTAATCCGGCCAGAAAGTTCCAGACATTTCAACGACGGACCGCTGGCCTTTATTCTCCCTTCCGTGAACAACACCAGGCTCCTTGCCGCGGTTTTAAACCCTGGTACCGCTGTCACTCAGCTGACGCCGAGGGTTAAGGGAAGAGAGATACCCGTCGGTCGGCTCATCATGTTGGATCTGTGAGCAGTTTGCATTGCCATGACGTCCAAACGCTGACAACACGCAAAGGAAAGACCTGTCGACCGATGTGAATTACGAGTCATGCGGGATCTACGTATCTACCCAAAACATCGGGGTTGACCGTACGCTAGCACAGTTAATTCCGAGTTCCGTGCTCACACGATTCCAGTGCCCCTCAACGGATGCGTGTCATCTAACGGCGTTCTGTTGTGCTGCACCTCTTCATCCAACGATGTACAATCATCAATAACCCTCCACCCCATTCCTACCATCTCTTCCGGTGAGTTCATTACCCTGTACCCCTCGTGATATCCGACCCAATCAAAGCCAGACCCCGAGACACCCAGTCCCTCGTTGAGTCTCGACATCGCCTCCGCAATTTATAACCGCACTTCCCCTGCCGACATCATTCACGTCCTAGCCAAGCCCAACGTCAAACTTGAGTTCGTTATCAAGGCGCTGCACTCAACGATGGACCTACCGGTGTTTGTTGGCCCGCGTGGGCCGTGGTTGAGGGAATTTTCTGGGATCTGTTTGGAAATGTACAGGACAAAGGCTAAACATGCGCAGGGTCCGATGTTGGAGGAACTCAATGCGATGTGGCAGACAGCGCATGATATGTGTTCCCTATCGGCGTACCACGCGGCGTTCGCGGAATGTAAGGAAGGTGAAGTGTACGATCCGAGTGAGCCCCAGTCCTACTCCCGTGCTGGTAAACTTAGATGGCTAATCATCCCGCCTAGATACTGTGTGGCAATTGATTGGTTTGACGAATTGGGTCATGGATTTTTTGGAACGGCTGATGAAGGAATGCATACTATTTGGCGAACAGCCAGCCGGCATAGGAGATAAAGCGGACGTGGACGATAGCGATGACGACCTCTTTGGCTCAGCTGCCCGTGGGTAAACTTTCTGCATTCCAGTCACCGAGCTGACGTCGGTACCCGCCGATACCTGCAGCCCCCAAACTTGCCCAGATCCCGAATATTTTGTTGCATCTCATCCACCCGCTTGGATGTGGGACATTGAGAAACACCCTTCCATACATCAGATCCTTCCGGGCATTCCTCAGTACGCGACACCTTACAAGCGAGGTTCTGCAAATGGCGGACGATGTCCTAATCGATATGATCGAACGCTCTGGAATCGACCTGATCAAACTCGAGCCCCTGATAGCCCAACACTACGAGGATATCCAGAATTTACCAGGTAACTGCCGCGCTGATACGTTGCCTTACACTGATCACTGACAATCCCGAATTCATAGTGCCTGAGCTAAGGAAGAGCATGGCGTCGTGCCGACCTTCGGCGGTAATGCGTGGCCGGTTGATTTCCTTCAGCCAGCGACTGGAAGCTGCAGGAGCTATCGACAAACCACGCCTTTTCATTAAAGGCTCCGACTTGGTTGATGGTATCTCAAAGGTCTCCTTGGGACCAGCTATGACCGTTCCTTCGGCTGGTGCTGGGAAAGACAGGGATGTTGTAACAAGAAGTGCGTTGATCCCCGGGAGAGACCTGAGAATATGTTTCAGGTGTGAGGGTAGATCTGTAAGGGGGACACAACCTCCTGTCGCTGGTGGGCACTTTTCCTTGAGGTGGATTGCATGGCAAAAGCTGTGGTTTGCACGGTGTATATGTGGAGGAATATGGGGCTCTACCACTTAATCTCCCTGGTACTTGTATCCTGGTCAGTAAGTTGTTTCCTGTCAACCAAACACACCTAGCTACTTGTTATAGATGATAGGTAAGGTTATGGAAGTTGAAAACATGGATTAGATGAACTGGGTATAACTTTATGGAATGAGAGAGAATGGGTAAGAGGGTATAAGGAGGTGTGATGGGTTATGGGGTGTGTCCATGGATTAGGAAGTTGATTGGCATCCAGAGGTGTGTGTGGGGAGAAGGGTATCCAGGCTTGTTAGGGAGTTATTGTATGGGAAAGGATGCCTGGTCTGGGAGGCTCACAGATCATCAGCTGTTTGTCACCTTCTTGATAACACTTCTTTGAGTTTCCGATACTGTTCCTTCATCTGCTGGATGCCACCTTCATCTAGGCTTGGCTTGTGCTGTTGTAGGTGCTTCAAACCCAGGTCCAACTGCCCCAAAATGTGATCCAGCCGCTGGAGGAGATCTTCCTGGTGGTGTTCCATCCCAATTCCACCAAAATCTTCCCTAATTGAGGTACACATCTCATGGAGGCTTTTTGGGTGGGACCAATGCTGCCCAGAGTAGTTATGGGCCCTCCCTGAGTAGAGAGGGTCCCATTCTGACCAAACAAGGAGCATGTATGACTTGAGAATTTCAATGTCCCCAAGTGATCGAACTTTTTGGATGACACTCAATGCACTTCCCTGGCGACGCCCTGTACAAACAGGAGGAAGGGAAGGGCATTTGTTCAACCATGGCCACATGCTAATGGGTATATGTGGTTGGAGACAGCCATTGGATGCAATTTGAAGTAGTGTGTCAGCAACACTCTGACCAATCTCATCTGTATATGGGACTTCCAAGGTGGCCACTGCCCACAGCTGGATTAGATGTTTACCATCTACAAGGCTCCACCATGGTAAGTGAGGCGATGCAAGAAGGGCAGCCTGCTTGATGGGGAGAAGACTACCAATGTTGAGCAGCTTGGCAAAAGGTAACACAATACAATGCCACATGAACCCTGACCACCCTGAGGCCCTTACAGTATACAAGAATACATTAAGGGCCTCATGTTGTCCATTTTGTCCTTGCCAGGCTGCAAATAGGAAGAATGCAGTGATAGCCTTTCGCATGGGATAGATTGAATCCGGATTGGCAGTTTCAACCACAGTTTCCAGTTTCTGAGATATCAGGATTAAAACCTCCTCTATGTACACACTGGTTCCAGGTCAGAGAGATTGATATCTGTTAGCCATGATCATACCTTTCATTTGGAATCATGGTCCCAGCACTTGAGATATCACACCCTAGGTCAATTGCAATGATTGACAAGCAGTCAACAATGACAGGGGTAGGAGGTGGAGGGTCCAAGGATAGGGAATGGAGCACAAAACGGAGGATCCAACGGGGCACTTTCTTCTCCCAACCCTCTCTCCTTTGGTACTCAGACTGGGCAAGCTTGGCAAGAGCATGGGTGAATATGATGTTCTCATGGCCAGATGGTTTGTAATCCTGCCATTCAATTCTGGCTTGTTGCCGACATCTCCAGTCTGAGTTGAGCAGTCTGTGGATTGCACCAAGAGAGTGGTAAAATGGGAAGCCTTTGAAATCAACCCCAGGTGGGAAAACCTGTCCATAATGCTGGCAAACATCCCCAAGAACACTTGATGCTGGATTCACAACTGAGAGGTGTGAGAAGGTGTGGAGGAAGCACATGGCAGACACAGATGCAAGCTGATCTAACCCTTTGGCAATCACCAAAGTGTCACCAATGACTTCTATGCAGCTAGTGAGGATATTGAGACAATCCACAACAAGGGTGGGGTCAAAATCATCTAGTGCCACCATTGTTGTAAGGAATTCCAAGGTTGACAGGTAAACATTGTTGTCCAGTGAGCTCCGGAGCATCCACAAGATGTGTTTTAAGTCCGGGGTTGTTTGTTTATCCAACCCATTTGCTTTTGCTGGTGTGGAAGGCATCCCAAGCAACCGGATATAATACACTTGACAAGCAAAAGTTACCAGTGGCTGGACTACTGTTTGCCCGAGGTGAAAGGCATCAATGGCCAGTGCGCCAGGCAGTTTGCAGGGGATATCCATCAGGAAAGATATCATATTTTCCCTGGATTTCAAAGGCTTATGGTACCTCGCTTGGAACATGTTGACAGTTTCAGAGCGCCTGAAAGCATGTCCAAAAGCTGAGGTAACAGTCAGGGTAACCGACACGACAACCCAGCCAGCCGAGTGAAGAAGGTACGATCCGGGAACTCGATGCGGACAACTCCTGGATACCATCCCCGCCGCGAGAACGAAAAAGTGGGAGATGACTCCAAACGAAGTGACATCAAGAACCACTCCCGCAATTGTAGTGTCAATCTCCCAAAGGTATTGGGAAAGTGCGCAACCAAGCAACAATACTGGAATCTGCGGCACCGAGGGTAGCAGCCCTGCCACACGCTTGTCGGTCAAGGGGTTTTGATCCAACCACCGCTTACCGAGCATTGCGAGGGATGTGGAGAAAAGGGAAGCGGCGAGACCAGCGTACATCACGTCTCGAATCCAGGTGGTCGTGTGCGGAGAACCGCGCCACCGTAGGATCGTAGGAACATCGTTGCCGAAAATGGTAGTATCGATCTTGCGGATGAGGACATGGAGGAGAGCGGCGGGCTCTTCGCCCGGGTCCGGCCAGAGTTGAGAGTGGAGATTGGTGGCGAGGGCCGAAATGACGGCGGAGAATAGACCAGCCTGTGCTTCGAGTCAGTACGCATACACCTGGGTAATCCGCAGGACTCACGAGTATCAGCGTCGTGTCCACATACTCGTCGCACCTCCTCATGGATTCCTTGCCGTATTCCTCGGCCACCTTGCAGTAATTTTCGTAGAATTGGGAGCGAATGACCTCGGGGGTCAGGTGAGCGCCTTGTCTCCGACTGTGAAGAAAGTTCCAGTGATGTTCAGGAGAGACGCAGAGCGGGTCCCTACCCATCCACCGGTTCCCCGGTTTCTATGGCCTCCTCTGGTTCTTCCCCGGGATCGCGGCTGCGGTCAGGTGTTAGCTAAGCGGGTCGTCACTGATGAAATCTAGAATCGCACTCTGAGGCGCCGTTCTCGGGGTTGTTCGGTTTGTTGGTATTCCGACACAGCTCCGGCCTGAGGTCCAAATGATCAACCAACCAACCAGTGGAAGACTGGCACCGCATACAGACCCCATTTCATGGTTTGCGTTTACCCGTTGACTGGACCTACGCCTTCTTCCAACTGCTCGCTCCGCCCCGTTACTCTTGCATGCTTGACTATATGCGCGAACGCGGGTCAAGAGTGCGAAATGGCGGAACCTCGAGGGACTCACCTCCCTACCGCGACCGCCTCCGGACCCGCCATAGTGGGGAACACCGCTGTAGCTCGCTGGGGTGCCGACGACTGTGCGGCACGAAGAAAGGAGGAAAGGCGGCGGGCGTGGAAATCTTTGATGGACAACTTGGACAGATGACAGCTAGCCGCGGAGCAGAGCCAGGACGTGCAGGGATCCCGAGCACGCGGCTGATAAAGCTCGAAGGGCTGAAGGCCGTGGATAATCCATGGTAAGCTCATGTTACCGTCCAGGCTTGCATGGAGTATATCGCTCGAAGACTGCGATCGCCATTGGTACGGTTGAAACGGCGTTGGTGACCGTACCCGGTACCCATGGCGAATCTGGTGAGGATTTTGCAGCTGAACGGGCGAGCACAAGAATGGCATTCGCATCTCCGAAGGCATCTCAGGTATCAATGATGTAGTCAAATTCCTGGCGGCCACACATCCAACGTCTCGCGGGGGCCTCCCTGTCCTTCACTGGAAAAGCTAGATCTCGGAGGTCCTGGGTCACCCTCCCTCGAAGCGGGCCATCCTACAGCTCATAGGGAGACGGGCTATAAATGAAGATGTACCAACGGTACTAGGCCCATTGCACACCGACCATTGCCCTTTGACCGAGCCCGAGGTGCGGGATTGGCTGGGTCGCAATGTTCCCTCGTTCAGTTGTTTAAACAAGGAAGGGTGAGGATGGTGAAAGGGACCGGCTGTCGCCAATTTGTACTGTAGCACAAATAAAACTCTGTTGCTCCTCTGATCTGGTTCGTCTTTGTAATGATTACTGTCCCGAGAAACAAAGATGAAAGTTTCTGGTCCTTTGTCTCTGAGCTGAGGTATGGCGTTGCGGCACAAACGCTGAGCTTTTTCCGGAATCTGACGACTTTCTTCATCATTGGCGTCCTGGGTAACCCTGGCAGCGCGTCCCCCGGCCTTGCGCAACACTCCCTCTTAGTAGGGTACGCAATGAGGTGGAAACGTTTGTGTTGGAATGTCTCACCCTCACCGTTTTGTATCAATCCGGGCCTGGAGAAAAGTGAAGGATAAACCGATCACTAAATTCCATCACTTCCCCGTAACCCGAGATTAGTACCCGAGGCCGGGTAGCTCATGATGGCCGTGTTGGGGGCCTACTACATGTTCGTCGGGAGCGATGGACTCGCAGACCACCGTATGGGTACTCATTGCACCGACCAAGGAGCGCCTTCGTCCCCCTTTGAGTTCGGGGGAATGTCGACTTCCCTATGCGGCTGGAGTGCTCCTCGTAGTTGAAGCCGCGACATACGACAACAAAGCAGTCCAGCCATAATATTTCGTGCATTTGTAGCAGGAGATAGTAGCGGTACCGGTCGCCAGGAAGTTCGGGTCAATAGTTCCAAGTACGGGTACACGGTATCGTTAGTGGCTCATCTGTGTCCCAAGAATATATCAGGTGAAGGCGAATTCCAAGGTTACACACAGCTCACCAACGGCGCACCGGGAGTGCTCACATCTTCTGAAGTTCGGCGATCCTCTCAGAAATTTCATCCCAGGCTTCGTCACACCCTTCGCAGTATTCCAGGGACGGGAAAATGTCGACGACCCCGTTTGCCACAGTTTCGAGATCGGACTCACTGAGGGTGAGCGGTGTTCGGTAGACATCCAAATCCCGGAGCGCACACCTAGGGAGCGAGCGTAACTCTTGAAATCGGGAGTCCCCTGAGAGGTCCTTGAAATCACCAACAATGTTTGTGGTGTTGAAGTGGATTACCAAGCTATCCAACATGACGCAATGAACGGAGATCGGAAGGAGGCAAGCGACGGTTGTGGCACAGGTGATTTCGAAGCACGTTCTTCCGAAGGAAAGAAACTCCAGTTGTGTCAGCGCCATGGCGAGCTCGGTGACATTGTCATTGCCCAATTTGAAAACACATTGGCCTCTGCCGTCTTGGTCATGGCAGAGGAGCATCAGGAAAATGCCTTTTCACTTTTGAGCGCCAAACTTTTCTCGGTGATTTCCCCTGCCAAATCTGGGCGCTTAGGGCTTCTACTTCTCGTTAGGACTTTGAGAAGTGGATACCTGGCTTTCGGAAGTGCGCTTCTGTGCACTTCCGGCTGCTTTTCGTGCTTTCGGTCACTTTGAAAGTGATCGGGGGATTCCATGATGGACCCCTACATTGAGCACGACCAAGTTGCGAAAGATTCGGATTGGAGAGGCGAAGGAGGCATTGATAACAGGAGTGGGGAAATTCATGATGTCCAGGCGGCTCAGGGATTCCTTCACCTCGGACAACGGCATCAGGCCTTGCGTGGCGGAAACACTATTTTCCAAACGTCCAAACAGGGAAAGCCATCCGCAAGCGGCGCCTTCTCCAAGCGTAAGTTTCGAGAGGGGTGGGAGAACGAGGGGCAAGGATGAAATAGAATCGCTAGGTGGAGGATTTTCGGTACAGTAGTTGATCGTTCCTATGGACGCCAAAAGTAGTTTTCGACCACCCTCACTCAAATATTGTCGCGCCCTACTTAAAATTGGGTGGGTTACATAGCTATGTGTTTATTCTACATAAGAAGACCG
>Ga0307516_10003991_pt1 | contig 18527 bp, 17 predicted proteins | sample 19_EM_MG_FD_203310 | JGI IMG/M metagenome (GOLD analysis project Ga0307516, IMG submission 203310) | Populus trichocarpa ectomycorrhiza microbial communities from riparian zone in the Pacific Northwest, United States - 19_EM | ecosystem: Host-associated > Plants > Roots > Unclassified | place... | reverse complement strand
CGCTACGGCGAGACGACCCGCTGCCTCGACCTGCTCGTCGCGCAGGTCCGCGGCGAGCCGCTGTCGCCCACCGCGTTCGCGCTGTCGGTGCACAACGCGATGGGCGCGATGATCGCGATCGTGCGCGAGGACCGATGCAACTCGTCAGCCATCGCCGCCGGTCGCATGACCGCCGCCGCGGGCGTCACCGAGGCCGTCGCGCTTCTCGATGACGGCGCGCGGGCCGTCGACCTGATCGTCTACGACGCGCCGCTGCCGGGCGACTACGCGACGTTCCAGGACGAACCCGCGGTCCATTTCGCGTGGGCCTGGCGCCTGCGCCGCCCGCATGCCGGCGAGCGGGCGCTGCGGCTGGACTGGCAGGCGGACGACGCGCTGCGGGACGACGGCGTCCCCGATCACGCCACGGCCCTGCCCGCCAGCCTGCAGGCGATGTGGTTCGCGCTGACGGATGCACCGGCCCTGGATCAGCGTGCCGGCGCGCAACGCTGCCGCTGGAGCCGCGATGCGTGACACCCTCTGCCATACTGCCGCCCCCGGCGATCACCCTACCGTTGCGCGCCCCCGGGCGCGGAGACCCTGAAATGCAGCAGCTCGAACACGACATCAAGGCCCTGATCATCTCCTCGCTGGCCCTGGAAGACATCGCCCCGGACGACATCCCCAGCGACGAGCCGCTGTTCGTCAAGGGACTGGGACTCGATTCCATCGATGCGCTCGAGCTCGGCCTCGCGCTGCAAAAGCGCTATGGCGTGACGCTGTCCGCCGAATCGGACGAGGTACGCGCCCATTTCGCCAGCGTGCGCGCGCTCGCCGAGTTCGTGACGGCACAGGGCAAGGCTTGATCGCGGCGCACGTCGAACGCGGCGGCGGCGTGCCCGGACCCATGCCGATGCCGCGTCGAGGCTGGTCATTCCTGGCGGCCGTGGCGGTCGTGCTCGCGAGCGTGGCCTATCCGTTGGTGGTCTGGCTCGCGCTGGGCCATGTCGGGCCGCGCTGGATCGCCTTCGGGCTGGCCGGCCTCGCGCTCGCGCGCGCCGCGGTCACGCGTGAGCGGATCTGGGTGACGGCCGCCGCGGCCGTGCTGCTTCTCGCCGCGGTCGGCGCGTGGACCGAGGGCTGGGTTGCGTTGAAGCTGTACCCAGTCGTCGTCAACCTCGCGCTGCTGGGCGCGTTCGCCGCCAGCCTGCGCCACGGGCCGTCGGCGATCGAGCGCCTGGCGCGCCTGCGCGAGCCCGAGCTGCCGCCCGCCGCGATCGCCTACACGCGTCGCGTCACGCAGGTCTGGTGCGTGTTCTTCGCCGCCAATGCCGCCGTCTCCGCGGCGACGGCGCTGTGGGCCGATGCCGCCGGCTGGGCCTTGTACAACGGCTTGATCGCCTATCTCCTGATGGGCCTGTTGATGGGGGGCGAATGGCTGGTGCGGCGTCGCGTGCGTGCCCGCTCGGGTGGCGCCGCCGGAGCGGGTCGTGGCTGAGCACGAGCGCAATCGCTGGAGCTCGCTCGCGCCGTTGCTGCGGTGCATCGCGGCGCGCGCCCCGGTGGGCCAGGCGATCGCGTGGCGGGGTGGCGCGCCGCTGGCCAATGGGCTCTTCGTGGCGCGAGTCGCCGCGTTCCGCGCGATGCTGTCGGGCCTGCCCGGCACGCGCTGGGCGCTGTACTGCGAGGACACCTTGGAGTTCGCGGCGGCGCTGTTCGGCGCCTGGCATGCCGGCAAGACGGTGATCGTGCCCGGCGATGCGCAACCCGACACGGTGGCAGGCCTGCGCTCGCTGGTCGATGGCTTCCTGGGCGAACTGCCCGGCGCGCTCGCGCCCGCACCGGGCGATCCGGGCGCGGCGGCCGCCGCCGTGGCCTGGCCCGTGCTCGATCCCGGCACGACGACGCTCGTGGTGCACACCTCCGGAACGAGCGGCGAGCCGCTGGCGATTCCCAAGTCGCTGGCGCAACTCGATGCCGAAGTGCACGCGCTGGAGCGCCGCTTCGGCATGCTCTGCGACACGGGCCTCGCGCCGGTCAACCAGGACGCCGACGAAGGCGATGCCGGCCGCGGCGAATCGGCGGGCTTCGACGCGGCGGCGGAACCGGTGCGCGTCTGGGCCACTGTCTCGCACCAGCACATCTACGGCCTGCTGTTTCGCGTGCTGTGGCCGCTCGCGGCGGGCCGCGCGTTCGTCGCCGAGCGGCTGGCCTGGCCCGAGCAGATCGCAGGGTCGGCCACCGGCCCGGCCGTGCTGGTGAGCAGCCCCGCGCATCTCGCCCGCCTGCCCGACACGCTGGACTGGTCGATGGCGCGCGCGTCGCTGCGCGCCGTGTTCTCGTCGGGCGGCCCGCTGCCCGAGGAGGCGGCCCGCAACGCGTTCGCCTTGCTGGGCAGGCCGCCGGTGGAGGTCTACGGCAGCTCGGAGACCGGCGGCGTCGCGTGGCGCCAGCGCGCGCGCCACGGCGATACCTGGCAGCCGCTGCCGGGCGTGGCGTTGCGCATCGTGGACGGACTGCTCGAAGTGCGGTCGCATCACCTGCCCGACGCGCAATGGTGGCGCACGTCCGACCGCGCCGCGCCCGCCGGCGACGGCATGGACGGCTTCGAGCTGCTGGGACGCAGCGATCGCCTCGTCAAGGTGGGCGAGAAGCGCGTGTCGCTGACGGCGATCGAGCGCCGCCTGCAAGACACCGGCGACGTCGCCCAGGCGCGCGTCCTGATGTTGTCGCAGGAAGACGTCCCCGGGGCCGCCGCGACGACCGGCGATCGGCCGGTGGTCGTGGCCGAGCTGACCGCTTCCGGCCAGCGCAGGCTGCAGGCACGCGGCAAGCAGGCGTTGATCGACGAACTGCGCGCGGTGCTGCTGCAAGGCATCGAGCGGCTCGCGCTGCCGCGCCGCTGGCGCTTCGTCGAGGCGATGCCTGTCAATGCGCAGGGCAAGACGCCGCTGGCGGCGCTCGAGTCGCTGTTCCGGCCGGTGCGCCCGCACCCCGAGTGGGTCGTCGTCGAGGCCGCGCACGCGACCGCGCGCATGCACATCGCCGCCGACCTCGCCGTCTTCGACGGCCACTTTCCCGGCCAGCCCATCCTGCCCGGCGTCGCGCAGGTCGACTGGGCGATCGCCTGGGGCCGCGAGCGCTTCGGCATCGCCGCGGCGTTCCTGCGCCTGGAGGCGTTGAAATTCCACCTGCCGGTCGCGCCGGGGGCGCAGCTCGAAGCCGAATGGCACTGGAACGCGGCGGCGGACACGCTGCGCTTCGAGTTCCGGTCGGCGCTGGGCGTGCACTGCAACGGCCGCGCCGTGTTCGCGAACGCGGGAGCGCCGGCGGGCCCCGAGGTGGTGTCGTGACCACCGCCGCCTTCCGCCCCGTCGCGGTGATCCCCGTCTACAACCATGGCGAGGCCATCGGCGGCGTGGTGGCGCGCGTGCGCGATGGCGGGCTGCGCTGCGTGCTCGTCGACGACGGCAGCAGCGCGTCGTGCGCCGCGGTACTGGATGTGCTGGCGCGTTCGCCCGATGTCGTGCTGGTGCGCCTGCCGCGCAACCAGGGCAAGGGCGGCGCGATGATGGCCGGCCTGCGCGCCGCCGCCGCCGCGGGCTACACCCACGCGCTGCAGATCGACGCCGACGGCCAGCACGACGCGGGGGACATCCCGGCGTTCCTCGAGCGCGCGCGACAGTCGCCTTCCGCCGTCATCTGCGGCACGCCGGTGTACGACGAGAGCATCCCGAAGGTCCGCTACTACGGGCGCTACGCCTCGCACTTCTGGATGTGGCTCTGCTCGCTCTCCTTCGCGATCAGCGATTCGATGTGCGGTTTCCGCGTCTATCCGCTCGCCAGCGTGGTGCCGCTCCTGGACAGCGCACGCCTGGGCCGGCGCATGGACTTCGACCCCGAGGTGCTGGTGCGCCTGCACTGGCGCGGCGTGGAGATGGTCAACGTGCCCACGCACGTCACGTACCCGCGCGACGGCGTCTCGCACTTTCGCTACGGCTTCGACAACCTGTTGATCGTCGCCATGTACGCGCGGCTGTTCGCCGGCATGTTGCTGCGCTCGCCGCTGCTGCTGTGGCGCAAGGTGGTGACGCGATGACGGGACGCGCGCGCCATTGGTCGCAAGTGGGCGAAGGCGGTGCCGTCGCCGGCCTGTGGTTCATGTACGCCCTGTACCGGCTGGCCGGGCGCCTGCCGTTTCGAATCGTGCTGTATCCGGTGGTGGCGTACTACTGGCTCGCCTATCCTGCGGCGCGCCGGGCGTCGCACGAATACCTGGCCAACCTGCAGCACGCCACCGGCGCGCTCGGGCGCGAACCGGGCGGGCGCGAGACGATGCGTCACTTCCTGTCGTTCGCCGACACCATCCTCGACAAGATGCTCGCCGTCGGTGGCCGCTATCGGTTCGAACGGCTGCGCTTCGTCGGCCGCGCGGCGCTCGAGGCGCAGATGAAGTCCGGCCGCGGGGCGCTGCTCGTCACCGCGCATGTCGGGTGCCTGGAGATGTGCCAGGCGCTGGCCGACGCGCCGCACCTCAAGCTCACCGTGCTCGTGCACACGCTGCACGCGGAGCGCTTCAACCGCCTCCTGGAGCGGCTGGCGCCGGGCCGCGCCCTGCGGCTGTTGCAGGTCACCGAGCTCACGCCCGCCACCGCGGTGCTGCTCGCGCAGCGCATCGACGCGGGCGAGTTCGTCGCGATCGCCGGCGACCGCGTGCCGTTGCGGGCGGGCCGGGCGAGCAGCGTCGACGTGCCATTCCTGGGTCGGCTGGCCCCGTTCCCGACCGGCGCATACATGCTCGCGTCGCTGCTGAAATGCCCGCTGGTGATGATGGGCTGCATCCGCCAGGGCGACACGCACGAGATCGTGTTCGAACGCATGGCCGACGACGTGCGCCTGCCGCGCGCGGATCGCCGCGCCGCCTGCGTCGCCTATGCCTCAGACTTCGCGCAACGCCTCGAGCGCCTGCTGGCGCGCGCGCCGTACGAATGGTTCAATTTCTACTCGTTCTGGGATCAACCGGGCGGCGCCGCGGCGCCGGCAACGCATGACTGAAGGCAATGGGCTGGCGCCCGCCGCGCATGTCGTCTTCGACGGGTCGCCACTGACCATCGAGGCGGTCTGCAGCGTCGCGCGCCGCGAGGCGGCGCCGCGGTTGTCGGACGATCCCGCGTTCCGCGCGCGCATCCGGCGCGGCGCGGATTTCCTCGACCGGTTGTTGCGCGAGCAAGGCGTGGTCTACGGCGTGACCACCGGCTACGGGGATTCGGTGACCGTGCCGATCCCGCCCGAGCTCGTCGCCGAGCTGCCGCACCACCTGTTCGCGTACCACGGCGTCGGCCTGGGCCGCCTGCTCGACCCGGGCGAGACGCGCGCCGTCCTCGCCGCCCGGCTGGCCTCGCTTTCGCAAGGCTATTCGGGCGTCACCGTCGAGCTGCTGGAGCAGATCGCAGCCTTTCTCGCGCACGACGTGCTGCCGCAGATCCCCGCCGAGGGCTCGGTCGGCGCCAGCGGCGACCTGACGCCGCTGTCCTACGTCGCCGCGACGCTCTGCGGCGAGCGCAACGTGCTGTTCGACGGCCGCGTGCAACCGGCCGCCGAGGCGCTCGCGATGCTGCGCCGCGCGCCGCTGCGCCTGCGGCCGAAGGAAGGTCTCGCGATCATGAACGGCACCGCCGTGATGACCGCGCTCGCCTGCCTCGCCTGGGAGCGCGCCGACTACGTGGCGCGCCTGGCGACGCGCCTGACCGCCTGCAACGTCGTCGCGAGCGCGGGCAACACGCAGCATTTCGACGCGGCGCTGTTCGCCGTCAAGCCGCATGCCGGCCAGCAGCGCGTCGCGGCGCGCCTGCGCGCCGATCTCGCCACGGACGGCGCGGCCGTCGCGACGGCGCAGGAACAGCGCCTGCAGGATCGCTACTCGCTGCGCTGCGCCCCCCACGTGATCGGCGTGCTGGAGGACGCGCTGCCGTTCTTTCGCACGTTGATCGAGAACGAGCTCAACAGCGCCAACGACAACCCGATCATCGACGCGGAACGCGAGCAGGTGCTGCACGGCGGTCATTTCTACGGCGGCCACATCGCGTTCGCGATGGACAGCCTGAAGAACGCGGTCGCCAACGTGGCCGACCTGCTCGATCGCCAGCTCGCGTTGCTGGTGGACACGCGCTACAACCACGGGCTGCCGGCCAACCTCTCCGGCGCCGCCGGCCCGCGCGCCGCGATCAACCACGGCCTGAAGGCGCTGCAGATCAGCGTCTCCGCGTGGACGGCCGAGGCGCTGAAGCAGACGATGCCGGCCAGCGTGTTCTCGCGCTCGACCGAGTGCCACAACCAGGACAAGGTGAGCATGGGCACGATCGCCGCGCGCGATTGCCTGCGGGTGCTCGAACTCACCGAGCAGGTCTGCGCCGCGATGCTGATCGCCGCGCGCCAGGGACTCGCGCTGCGCGCCGCGCCGCTGAGCGAGCCGCTGCGCCTGTTCTCGGACGACCTGGCCCGGCGCGTCGCCTTCGTCGCCGAGGATCGCGCGCTCGACACCGACCTGGTCGCGTTGCTGGTGGCGATCCGCGAGCGCGCCTGGAGCCTGCCATGACGACCGCCGCCACGTCGCTGCTGCCCGACCTGTCGCACGAGATCGAGGTCATCCCGGCCTTCTTCGACATCGATTCGATGGACATCGTCTGGCACGGCCACTACGTCAAGTACCTGGAGCTGGCGCGCTGCGCGCTGCTCGATCGCTTCGACTACGGCTATGCGCGCATGCGCGAATCGGGCTTCGGCTGGCCCGTGATCGACCTGCGCCTGAAGTACGTGCGGCCCGCCGCGTTCGGCCAGGCGCTGGTCGTTCGCGCGCAGATCGTCGAATGGGAGAACCGCCTGAAGATCGCCTACGCGATTCGCGACGCGAAGACGGGTGCGAAGGTCAACAGCGCGACGTCGATCCAGGTCGCCGTCGATCTCGGCACGCGCGAGATGCAATACGTGAGCCCGCCCGTGCTGCGGCAACGACTGGGAGTGGGGGCATGAAGGCCTTGGCGCGTGCCGCGGCGGCGCTGGTGCTGTGCGCGGCCGGTGCGCTTCAGGCGCAGACGCCCGCCGCGCCGGACGCCGCGCTCGTGCGCCAGCGCCTGCAGCTTGCGCCGGTGCTGCGGGGCGAGTTCGAGCAGACCAAGACGATCAAGGGCTTTCGCAACGCACTCGTGTCGCATGGCGAGTTCATGGTCGCGCGCGGACAGGGTGTCTGGTGGCATACCCGGCAGCCATTCGAATCGACGCTTGTCGTCACGCGCACGCGACTGTTCACCCGTGCGGCCGACGGCTCCACCAGCAACGTCATGGACGCGCAGACCGAACCGGGCCTGCGCGAGGTCAACGAACTGGTGTTCTCCTTGCTGTCGGCCGATCTCGACGCGCTGGGTGACCGCTTCGCGATCACGGCCCAGGCGGCGGGCGCGAGCGGGTGGACATTGACGCTGGTGCCGCGCGACGCCAACGTCGCGAAATTCCTCAAGAGCGCGACGCTGGCCGGGGACCGCTACGTGCAGTCGGTCCGCATCGACGAGGCGCGCGGCGACAGCACGCAGATCCGCTTCATGCACCAGGCGCCGTCGTCGGCGTTGTCGGCCGCCGACGCGGCGCGCCTGCAGTGAGCCAGGCCGCCCCGGACGCCGGCTTTCCCTTGCGCCGCCGCCGCTGGCAGGTGGCGGCGTGGGTGTGGCTCGCGATCGTCGCCGCCGTTGCGGTGCACCAGTGGAAGTTCTGGACGGCGGGCCACTTCGATACCGACGTGATGGCGCTCCTGCCCCAGGACGAGCAGGCCCCCGAGGTCAGCCGCGCCACGCGCCAGCTGGCCGACCAGTTCACTCGCCAGGTGGTGGTGGTGATCGGCGCGCCCGACTGGGCCGCGGCGACGCGCGCCGCCGATGCCTGGCAGCGCGCGATCGACGTGGCGAAGCCGCCCCTCAAGGACAGCGCGCTCGCCGGCTCGGCGGCGATGGGCGACCTGCTCGCGTTCTATGCGCCGTACCGCGACCGGCTGCTGACGCCGGCGCAGCGCTCGCAGCTGGAGCACGCGTCGGCGCCGGCGCTGGCGCAGTCCGCGCTGGGCGCGCTCGTGCAACCCGGCGGCGGCTCGATGCTGTCGACCTGGAACGCCGATCCGCTGGGGTTGTGGCCGCAGTGGTGGTCGGCACGCGCCGCAGGCACGCAGGCGCGGCCACGCGACGGCCGGCTGGCCCTGAGCGCCGATGGGCTCGAGTGGGTGGTGATCCTGCGCGACTCGACGCAGCCGGCCTTCTCGTTCAGCGGCGATTCGCCGATCGCCGACGCGCTCGCGAGTGCGCAGGCGGCCGCGCGCGTCGCGGTACCGGGCGTGCGCGTGATCGCGGGCGGCGTGCCGCTGCATTCCGAATACGCCGCCGCCCGGGCGCACCGGGAGACCAACACGATCGGCTGGGGTTCGGTGACGGGCGTTCTGGTGCTGGTGTTCCTGGCGTTCCGCTCGCTTTGGCCACGGGTGTTGATGGCCGTGTCCCTGCTGGTGGGCGTGGCGATGGCGTTGTCGGCCACGTCCTGGGCGTTCGGCCAGGTCCACCTGCTGACGATGGTCTTCGGCGCCAGCCTGGTCGGGTGCGCGGAGGACTACGGCCTGTACTACTTCGCCAACCGCCAGGGCGCGCCCGACGTGCCGCCGCTGCGCATGATGTCGACGTTGCTGCCCGGGCTCGCGCTGGCCCTGATGACCAGCTTGCTGGGCTACGTCGCGCTCGGCCTGCCGCCGTTCCCGGGGCTGCGGCAGATGGCCTTGTTCTCGGTCGTGGGCATCGCCGGGGCCTTCATGACCACCGTGTGCTGGTTCCCGTGGATCGACCGCGGCAGCCCGCGCCAGACCGCGTTCGCGCGCTGGATCGTCGCCAGCCTCGACCGCTATCCGCGTTTCGCCGCGACGCGCGCGACCTGGGGCGTGCACGCGGCGTTCGCGCTGGCGTGCGCCGTCGGCCTCGCGCGCCTCGACGTGAACGACGACCTGCGCCAGTTGCAGAGCTCGCCGCCCGCGCTGGTCGATGCCCAGCGCGAGCTCGGGCGACTGCTGGGACTCGCCAGTCCGGCGCAGTTCTTCGTCGTCCGCGGCACGGACGCCGATGACGTGCTGCGGCGCGAAGAGGCCCTTGCGGCGCGGCTCGACGAACGCGTGGCCGCCGGCCAACTGGCCGGCTACGCCGCGCTGTCCGACTGGGTGCCGTCCCGGGAGCGCCAGGCGAGCGACGCGGCGCTGACCCGACGCGTCGAGACGGGCGTGATCGCGGCGGTCGACCAGGCGCTGGGCGAATCGCAGGCGCGCGCGGCGTTCGCTGCGGAGCCGTTGACGCTGGCTCGCTGGCTCGCGTCGCCGGTCTCGATCGCGGGGCGGGCGCTGTGGCTCGGCACGGTGCCGCAGCGCGACGACGGCGCCGGCGTCGCGAGCGTCGTGATGCTGCGCGGCTTGCAGGATCGGGCCGCGCTGCCGGCAATCGCCCGGAGCGCCGACGGGCTGCCCGGCGTCCGCTGGGTCGACCAGGTGCAGTCGGTGTCGGCCTTGTTGGGACGCTATCGCCGCACCATGGGGCTGCTGCTGGTCGCCGGCCACGCGGGGGTGCTGCTCGCGCTGGCGCTGCGCTACGGCCGGCGTGCCTGGCGCGCCTGGCTGCCGACGGCGATCGCGACGCTGGGCACGCTGGCGCTGCTCGCGCTGTTCGGCCAGCCCCTGCAACTCTTCAACGTGCTCGCGCTCGCGCTGTTGCTGGGCATCGGCATCGACTACGGCATCTTCCTGATGGAGCGCGAGACCACGGACGCCGGCTCCGCGTGGCTGGCCGTCGTGCTCGGCGCCGCCAGCACGTGGCTGTCGTTCGGCCTGCTCGCGCTGTCGAGCACGCCCGCGTTGCGCTCGTTCGGCCTGACGCTGCTGTTCGGCATCCTGATCGTCTGGCTGGTTGCGCCTTGCTACCGGCCGGCGCGCGCGGCTTGCGTCGCATCCCCGAGAATGGCTCCATGAAAGAACAAGACACCGATGTCGTGATCATCGGCGCGGGGCCGTCCGGCGCCGTCGCCGCGGCCTTCCTGCGCCAGCAGGGACGGCGCGTGCTCGTGCTGGAGCGCGAGCAGTTCCCGCGCTTCTCGATCGGCGAGAGCCTGCTGCCGCAGAGCATGGAATACCTCGAGGCCGCCGGCATGCTGCGCGACGTCGTCGAGGGCGGCTTCCAGCACAAGAACGGGGCGGCGTTCGCCTGGGGCGATCGCTACGCCGACTTCGACTTCCGCGACAAGTTCACGCCGGGATGGGCCACCACCTACCAGGTGCAGCGCGCCACGTTCGACAAGGTGCTGGCCGACGCCGCCGCGCGCCAGGGTGCCGAGATCCGCTATCGCCACACCGTGACGGCCGTGGACGTGGCGGGCGAGCGCCCGCGCGTGTCGGTGCGCGACCCCGATGGCGGGACCTACGAAGTCGAGGCCAGATTCCTCCTGGACGCCAGTGGCTTCGGCCGCGTGCTGCCGCGCCTGCTCGATCTCGAGCTGCCCTCCGACTTCCCGGTGCGCGGCGCGCTCTTCACGCAGGTGGCCGACCGCATCGCGCCGGACGCACCGTTCGACCGGCACAAGGTGCTCGTCACCGTGCACGCGCAGCAGCCGGATGTCTGGTACTGGACGATCCCGTTCGCGAATCGCTGCTCGGTGGGCGTCGTGGCGCGGCCCGAGTTCCTGGCGCGCTACACCGGCACCGAGGCCGAGCGGCTGCGCGCCATCGTGGCCGAGGATCCGAGGCTGTCCACGCTGCTGAAGGACGCGGTGTGGGACACGCGCGTGGGCGAGCTCAAGGGCTACGCCGCCAACGTGCGCTCCCTGTGGGGCCGCGGCTACGCGCTGCTGGGCAATGCGGGCGAATTCCTCGATCCGATCTTCTCCAGCGGCATCACGATCGCGTTCAAGTCGGCGTCGCTGGCCGCGGCCTGCATCGAACGCGAATTCGCCGGCGAGACGGTGGACTGGGAGGCCGGCTACGCGGTGCCGCTCAAGGCCGGCGTCGACACGTTCCGGGCGTTCGTCGACGCGTGGTACGCGGGCGGATTCCGCAAGATCGTCTTCCAGGAGCGCCAGGCTCCGGACATCCGGCGCATGATCGCGTCCATCCTGGCCGGCTATGCCTGGGACACGACCAACCCCTACGTCGCGCAGCCGAAGCGGCGCCTGGCCGTGCTGGAGTCCCTGTGCAGCTGACCCTCGCGTGCCGTGCGTTGATCGCGGCCGGCGCGGTGCTCGCATTGGCGGGGTGCGCGACGCCGCGCCTGCCGGACGACAGCGTCCCCCCATTGCGCCTCGCGCCGGCGCTGCTGGGCCAGCCGCTGGCCCTGCAGCAGCACATCACGCTGAGCGCCGCCGGCCACGAACAGCAGATGGACGTGCTGCTCGAGGCCGACGCGGCGCATGTCCAATTGGCCATCGTGGCGATGGGGCAGGTCGCCGCGCGCATCGGATGGGACGGTAAGGCGCTCACCGAATGGCGTGCGTCGTGGTGGCCCGCGTCCGTCTCGAGCGCCCGCATCCTGAACGACATGCAGCTGTCGCTGTGGCCGCTGGCCAGCATCCAGGCGGCGCTGCCGGCGGGCTGGCAGGCGACCGAGGTCGGCGACACGCGCACGCTGAGCGAGGGCGGCGTGGCGGTCACCGTGGTCCGGCGCGTCGGGGCGGACGTCATCGAGCTCGACCAGCGGCGCGACCACTACCGCCTCACGATCGTGTCGCTGCCGATCGCGAGCCCGGCGCCATGACGGCGGTCTGGCTGCAGGCGCAGTCGTGCGTAAGCGCGCTCGGCGACTCCGCGGAGGACATGCGCACCGCGCTGTTCGCGGCGCAGCCCTCCGGCGTCGCGCCCACCGATCGCCACACGCCGGGCCGCGTGCTCCATCTCGGCTGCGTCGACACGCCCTTGCCGTTGCCTGCGGCGCTGCCCGAGACGCAGCGTTGCCGCAGCAACGCGCTGCTGCTCGCCGCGCTCGCGCCGCTGCGCGCGGCCGCGGACGCGGCGGTGGCGCGCTTCGGGCCCGCGCGCGTGGCGGTGATCGTGGGCATCAGCACCGCCGGTCTCGACGAGGGGCTGGCGGCGTTGAAGCTGCGTCTCGCCGGCGGGCCCTGGCCGGCCGGCTACGACTACACGCTGCAGGAGATGGGCAACGGCGCGCAGTGCGTCGCCCGGCAACTGGGGGTGCGTGGCCCGGTGTACACGATCTCGACGGCGTGCTCGTCGTCGGCCAAGGCGCTGGCCACCGGCGCGCGGCTGCTGCGCACGGGTGTCGTCGACGCGGTGATCGCGGGCGGCGCCGACGCGTTGTCCGGCTTCACGCTGGCGGGCTTCTCGGCGCTCGACGCGATCTCGGCCGACCGCTGCAACCCGATGTCGGTCAATCGGGCGGGCATCAACATCGGCGAGGGTGCGGCACTGTTCCTCATGGGCCGTGACGCGGGACCCGTGCGCCTGGCGGGATGGGGCGAGACGGCCGACGCCCACCACATGTCCGCGCCGGAGCCCGGCGGCCGGGGCGCCGCCGAGGCGATGCGCCGCGCGCTGGACCGCGCCGGCATCGCGGCGCGCGAAGTGGACTACGTCAACCTGCACGGCACCGCCACCGACCAGAACGATTCGATGGAAAGCCGGGCCGTGGCCGACGTGGTGGGCCGGGAGACCGCGGCCAGCTCCACGAAGCCGCTGACCGGACACGCGCTCGGCGCGGCGGGCGCGATCGAGGCGGCGATCGCCTGGCACACGCTCGTCGACAACCCGCGCGGATTGCTGCCCGTCCACTGGTGGGACGGGGTTGCCGATCCGGCGCTGCCGCGCCTGGCGCTCGTCGCGCCGGGCATGGCGCTGGGGCGCGCGGCGCGCCATGTGCTGAGCAACTCGTTCGCGTTCGGCGGCAGCAACGCGTCGCTGGTGCTGTCCGCCGAATGACCACGTCGCTGCCCGACGACGCCTTCGGCGCCCATCCGATGGACGCCTGGTTGCCGCATCGCGGCCGCATGCGCCTGATCGACCGGGTGGATCAGTGCGACGCCGACGCCATCTCCTGCACGGCGATCGTGCGCCGTGACGGCCTGTTCACGAACGCGGAGGGCATGCCGGCGTGGATCGGCATCGAGCTGATGGCGCAGACCGCGGCGGCGTGGGCCGGCGCGCGGGCGCGGTCCGGCGGCGGCGCGCCGCGCGTGGGGTTTCTCGTCGGATCGCGGCGCTACGATGCGCACGCGCCGCTGTTCGCCATCGGCGCCGTGCTGCGCGTGACGGCCGTCTGCGCGCTGGCCGGCGACAACGGGCTGCGCCTGTTCGACTGCACCATCGCGCACGACGCCCGCACGCTCGCGACGGGGCGCATTGGCGTCCTCGAAGCCCGCCGACCTGGAGGCGAATGACTTGAACCCGAACGACACTCCGCTCCCCGCGGCCACCCCCGCCCGCCAATGCGTGCTCGTCACCGGCGCCAGCCGGGGCATCGGCCGCGCGATCGCGCTGGCGGTGGCGCGCGACGGCTTCGACGTGGTGGTGCACTGCCGCGTCGGCGTCGAGCTCGCGCAGGCAGTCGCCGACGCGGCGGCGGCGCTCGGCGTGCGCTCGCGCGTGCTGGCCTTCGACGTCGCCGATCGCGCCGCCGCCTCGGCCGCGCTGCTGGCCGACATGGAGCGCCACGGCGCCTACTACGGCGTCGTCTGCAACGCCGGCATCGCGCGCGACAACTCGTTTCCCGCGATGAGCGGCGAGGAGTGGGACGCGGTCGTGCACACCAACCTCGACGCGTTCTACAACGTGCTCAACCCGGTGGTGATGCCGATGGTGCGACGCCGCCTGCCGGGCCGCATCGTGACGCTGGCCTCGGTCGCGGCGCTGATGGGCAATCGCGGCCAGACCAACTACGCGGCCGCCAAGGCCGGCGTGATCGCCGCGAGCAAGTCGCTCGCCATCGAGCTCGGCAAGCGCGCGATCACCGTCAACTGCGTCGCGCCCGGCCTGATCGAGACGGACATGGTGCCGGCGGACCTGCTGGAGCAGGCGTTGCCCGCGATCCCGTTGCGCCGCATCGGCCAGCCCGAGGAGGTGGCGGCGCTGGTGGCGTTCCTGCTGCGGCCGGAGGCCGCCTACATCACGCGCCAGGTCATCTCGGTCAACGGGGGCATGGTTGGCTGAGCGGCACGTCGCCGGCCGCGAGCGGCGCTGAGGCCATGCTGCGCGTGCGCATCGCCCGGATCGACACGCTCGCCGCGCCGGGCGACGACACGGTCGCGCCGGCCTGGCTGGGCGTGTCGGAACGCCGCCGCTGGGAAGCTCTGGCCCGCGAGCGCCGGCGAGAGTTCGCGGCGGGCCGCCGCGTGCTGCGCGACACGCTCGCGCTCGTGACCGGACGGGCCGCCGGCGAGTGGGACATCGACGCCGAGGACGGCGCCAGCCCCATCGTGCGCGGCCCGACGCGCGTGCACGCGAGCGTCTCGCACCGGCTCGGCTGGGTCGCCGCGGCGGTGTCGGACGCGCCTGTGGGCGTCGACCTCGAATTGGCGCGGCCATCGCGCTCCGACGCGACCGCGCGTGCTGCGCTGATGCTGGGATCCACGGAACTGGCGACCTGGAGCGCGCTGGCCCCGGAACGCCGCGAAGCGGCGCTGTTGACCGCCTGGACGGCCAAGGAGGCCTGGTTCAAGGCGAGTCCGCCGCACACCACGGCATGGGACTTCCGCCAGGTGGTCGCGCGTGCCTGCGACCCCGCGGACGCGAACGTGCGCGTGTGGGAAGCGCCGCCTTTGCATGTGGCGGCCTGCTGCACCGATTCCGGCGAACTGGCGCGAGTCGACTGCGAGGGTCTCGAGACGGCGGCCGCCACGAGCACGTTCTGGCACGTCTCCCGCGCCGGCGCGCCGGCCTGAACCGCGCGGCCGGCCGGCCGAGTCGATAGGGATGACCGAGAGGGGCCGCGCCGGCCGATAGTCCCTAGAACGCGCCGCGCCCGCATTCCGGGGGATGGAGGCGAGGGTGTCGAGGTTCAAAGTCCCGGCACTCCATCAACCCGAGACGCCCCCATGTCGAATACGCCCATCCCCACCACGTCCCTGGCCCTCGACGTCACCGCGCACGACGCGCTGACGACGCACAACACCGTGGCCTGGCACGGCGCCGGCATCGCCGACCACAAGGCGCGGGTCGACAAGTGGGCCGCGCTCGGCTTTCGCACGCTGTCGCTGTCGATCTACGACGACGCGGCCCATCCGTTGTTCGCCGCGGTGATGATCAAGCGGGCCGCGATCCATGCCGAGCACCAGGTGTTCCCGCGCACGCTGGCGCAGTTGCAGGCCGATGTGCAGGCCAACCAGGCGATCGGTCGCGGCCTGTACCTGGTGGCCGCCACCGGCAGCGAGGGCCACGCGACGTACGCCGCCAGCTTCAAGCCGATGAGCCCGCTGCCCGTGGTGCACCTCGACATGGGCAAGGCCGACTTCAAGACGATCAACGCCGCACAGCAACAGGCCGGCCGCATCCTGCAATGGGTCGACGTGTTCGGCGACGGCGCCAACCCGCGCTTCGCCGCCATCTGGGGGCCGAACCCGAACAAGGTGGCCTGGAGCGTGGAAGGGTTCGATCCGTCGCTCAACGCGCAGACGCCCGAAGTGAACGGCACGCTGCTGCAGCAACGCTTCGACGCCGTCGCGTCCACGTGGGGCCGCCCGCTGCACATCGCGCTCGCGCCCGCGGGCCTGGCCGCCGAAAGCTTCGCCGATTCCACCATCGGCCCGTGGGTCTCGCGCGCCGGAATGACCCCGGCGCAATACCAGGCCGAGTTCGACAAGCAAGCCAAGGCCGGGCTGATGCCTCTTCAGGTATCGGGCCGCGGCACGGGCGCGAACGCGCGCATCGCGGCGCTGTTCGCCTCGCGCGAGGAGACCGACGCGCGCACGCTGCGCAGCCAGGGCCCGGTCTCGGTGGCCGGGATCGACGCGGTGATGAACCAGTACCTGCAGGCCGAGAACCTGCGCGGCGCCGCGCTGGCGATCGCGCGCGGCGGCCGGCTCGTCTACGCGAAAGGCTATACCTTTGCCGAGGCTGGCTACCCCGACCTGACGCCGCGGACGCCGTTTCGCCAGGCGAGCTGCTCCAAGACCTTTGCCGCCGTCGCGATGATGCGGCTGCTGCAGGAAATGCCGTCGATCAAGCTCAATACCAAGGTGCAGACCCTGATGCAGCTGAAACAGCCCAATGGCAATCCGCCGCTCGATCCGCGCTGGGCCGACATCACGATCAAGCACCTGCTCGAGAGCGACTCCGGCATCGACCAGGGCCTGATGTACGCCAGCGCCGCTGCGGCGCAGGCCGCCGGCGCACCGCTGCCGGCCACGCATGCGCAGCTGCTCGCCTACGCCACCACGAAGATGCTGACGGGCGCGCCGGGCGACACGCACAACTCCGTGTATGGCAACTTCGACTACATGTTCCTCGGCGAGATCATCGCCAAGCTGCATGGCTCGGGCAGCTTCGTGCAGGCGCTGCAGGACCTGGTGCTGGCGCCGCTGCACCAGTCGCACACCCACGGCTCGCGCAGCCGCGTCGGCGACCAGCCGGTGGGCGATGCACGCCATCACATGACCGTCTACGACCCGGCCAACGGCTGGGCGTTGTATCCGTTCGAGGTGCTGCCGTCGGTGCGCGAGCCGGGCGGCAAGCTGATGCCCACGCACTACGGCGCGCTCGACTACGAGATGTTCAGCAGCGCCGGCGGCCTGTCGGCGTCGGTGGTGGACATGGCCCGCCTCGGCGCGATGTTCAGCGTGACGGCCAGCAACCCGGTGCTGAAGGCGGCGACGATCACGAGCCAGCTGCAGGCCGCCGTCGACGCCACCAACACGCTCAAGACCGCGGGCGGGGCGTTCTCGCATGGCTACTACGGCCTCGACTGGGCGACGCACGACGCCGCCTCCGGCACGTTCACCGGCTCCAAGGGCGGCTGGCTGCCGGGGCAGGGCACCGTGCTGCAGTTCACCACCGATGGCTTCACCTATGCGCTGGCGATCAACGGCAACGCGGACGTCAAGTTCGACTGGCTGACCCCGATCGCCGCCGCGGCGCAGGGCCATCTGTGGGGCTCGGATGACCTGTTCCAGACCGTGTACGGCATGCCCTCGCTGGCGCCGGCCTCTGCCAACATCGTCAAGCTGGGCGGCGCGGCGCTGCGTCCGACGCTGGCCATCACCAGCGTGCGCGACAGCATGGCGCAGGGCCGGCCCGCGCACCTGCGCCAGGGCGGGAACGCGGAGCGTCCGGTCTCCTGACGGCGTCCCGTCTCCGTACCAACCCTGGCTGTTGCCCCGGCGGGAGTCGCATTTGAAATAGTTGAAACATGGGCCCGGATGTGCCATGTTCAACTCTTCGGGGCCCCAGACGAGGGCCGGGCGTCTGCGCGGCAGCGACCCGAGAACACTGGAGACAAGACAGTGGAAGCTATGGAGACGAGCCGGCCGCATGTGCTGGTGGTGGACGACGAGCCCGACATGGTGGCGCTCCTGCAGGACGTGTTGCGGCGTGCCGGCTTCGAGGCCGATGGCGCCGGATGCGGGGACGATGCGCGCCGGGCCATGGCGAACCGCAGCTACGCGCTGATGCTGCTCGACCTGCGGCTCAAGGCCGAGGACGGGCTCACCCTGGCCCGCCAGATGCGCCAGAGCTCGCCGATCCCCATCATCATGATCAGCGGCAGCAGCGACGAGACCGATCGGGTGCTGCTGCTCGAGCTCGCCGCCGACGACTTCCTGATCAAGCCGTTCAGTTCGCGCGAGCTGATCGCCCGGGTGCGCGCGGTCCTGCGGCGCTACGACTTGTCGCCGCAGGCCGCGGTGGCAACGCCGGCGCGCACGACGGCGGCCGCCGGCAACGAGCGGCTCCAATTCGGCGACTGGACGCTCGACCTGACCGAGCGCGAGCTGCATCGAGCCGACGGCAGCCTGTGCGCGCTGACCCAGGCCGAGTTCCGCCTGCTCGAGGCCTTCGTGCGCCAGCCGCGCCGGATCTGGACGCGCGACCAGTTGCTGGAGCAGACGCGCAGCCTCGACACGGAAGTCTTCGACCGGACGATCGACGTGCTGATCCTGCGCTTGCGCCGCAAGATCGAACCCAACCCGAAGCACCCGTCCTTCATCTGCACCGAGCGCGGGATGGGCTACCTGTTCTCGGCCGACGTGACACGGCCTTGACCGCCTCGGGCGAGCGGCACGAGATCCGCGTGCTGGGCCGGGTGCGCACCCGCCTGCTCGCGGCCTTCCTGCTCCTGCTGGGTGCCACCGTGCTGCTGACCGCGATGGGCTGGGTCGGCCTGCGCCGGATGCAGGGCGCGCTCGCCGGTGTCGAGGGCGACCTGCTGCCGCGGATCTCGCATGCGCTCGAACTCTCGGAGCGCGCGGCCCAGCTCGCGAGCACGGCGCCCAAGCTGGGCGATTCGCTGTCGCACTCCGAACTCGACGCCCACCGCCACAGCGTCGAAGCG
>Ga0307516_10003990_pt1 | contig 18533 bp, 15 predicted proteins | sample 19_EM_MG_FD_203310 | JGI IMG/M metagenome (GOLD analysis project Ga0307516, IMG submission 203310) | Populus trichocarpa ectomycorrhiza microbial communities from riparian zone in the Pacific Northwest, United States - 19_EM | ecosystem: Host-associated > Plants > Roots > Unclassified | place... | reverse complement strand
ACCGCTAAAACCCCCACCCCTCGCGCGCAAGTGCCTGAATGCACTCGCCGTGCGCTCCAAAAAATGGGCAAACTCAGGCTCTAACTGCGCAACTTAGGCTAGATCGCGAGGTTCCGGAGTCCCAGACGAATTTCATGGTGCCGGTGTCCAACTGGTCGGAGGGAACGACGGCGGCGGCCCACTAGTGGGACCACTTTGCTGCCGTTCGCCAGGGACTTCTACGGGGTCAGAACTGCCAGACGAACGGAAAACAGCGTCTCAGGGCGCTGCTGCCCGAGCGACGATCTCGTTCGGCGCAACCAGTCCGCGCTCAATATTCGAGCGGTGATTCGCCATCTTCTCGGCAGCGCTCAAGCCCATCGTTACCTGAACTCCGAGAGGGGGTAATGCAGTCGAACCTGGTTTCGCTGCCGTCTGCTGATTGAAGGACGCGAGTGCGTCTTCCCGGCAGCTTCGCTCCCAGATGACCTCGAAACCGCTCTCGGTCAGCAGGCGCTTATAGGTTGCGGGCGTCTCAACAAAGCTCGTCTGCGGAACTGAAGCCCACGGCACGGGGAAGGTAAGATCGCCATCGGCCTCGCGCATCTGATCATAGATGCCGAAAAGTCCGCCTGGTTTCAGCACACGCCGCACTTCGGCGAACAGCCGAGCTTTCTCGGCGATATTCATGCCGACATGCAGCAGGGTGGCGACGTCGAAAGTCGCGGCCGAGAATGGCATCGACAGGGCGCTGCCCTGTTCGAAGCTGACTTGGCCCTCCATCCCGAGCCGGCGGGTTAGGGCTCGCGAGACGACGATAAATTCCTCCGTAAGATCGATGCCCGTCACGCGACAGCCATGATATCGGGCGAAGTAACGCGCGGGTCCGCCAATACCTGACCCGATTTCAAGGAGATGGATGCCGGGCCGCAACTCGAGTCTAGGCGCGAAAGCCGCGGTCGCTGACCGCCCACCGTGGTGAAACTCATCTACTGGCGCAAGATCATCAGGGTCAAGCCGATCGGGATCTTTCCCCGCCTCACGAAGCGCCGTGAGAATCCTCTGTTCGAGGGTGCCCTGAGTGTAGTGCTCTGCAACATGCGTTTCGATACTCACGATGCTTACCCCTCCCTCGGTCTCGACCAATCTATCGTATCGCCACTTGTTCCAAGCCGAAAGCGGGCTGACGCCTGCTGGAAGTCCACTCGCCAATTCCTACTTTCGTTGACATGCAGCTTATTGTCTGCATATAACCTGCATGAATCCACCAGACCTCCTGTTCAAGTGGGGGAGCTCTCGGACCGGCGGTAACGTGAACCTCCAGCTTGCTAGGCACTCTGGCTGGTCGGAGGCACACCGATTACTCTCCGGCTGGGGCTGAACGCTGCCGTCTGGCGTAGTGCAATGCAGACAAAAGCGCCGAAAAGCGCAAGGCTCGCGAGCCCCAAGAACGCACCGGAATCGCTACCGGTTGTCTGCTTCAGAAATCCGATGATGCTTGGTCCAAAGAAACCGCCACTGGTGCCGATCGAGCTGACCAGCGCAATCCCGGCAGCAGCCGAGGACCCTTTGAGAAGCTTCGTCGGCACGCACCAGAACGAGGTCATGAATATCGGATTGCCGACATTAAGGACCACCAAGGCGACCACGCGAAGCATCGTATGCGGTAGCAGCGCCACCCCGATACCACCGACACAATAAAACGCGAGGCCGAGTGCCGCCAACCCGCAGCGGTCATCGATCCGATCTGACAACATTCCAGCAAGGGGGTATACAATCGCTGCAAGCAGATAAATGCCGCCAACGATGAGGCTCGTAGCCGAATTGCTCGTGCCGAGCGCATCGCGCACCAACAATGGCGCCCAGAAAGTGGCCCCATAGCCTATGGTGCAAAGGGCAAAATACGGAAAGATGAGAACCCACAGGAGTGGATGACCGAGTGCGCGAAGCGGGGAGACGTGTGGCGCGACCGTCTGCTGCCGCTCTTGCTCAATCCGGCTTGAGACCCAGTCGCGCTGCTGCTTCGACAGCCAGCGTGCGTTTTCGGGGCGATCCGTGAGGTAAGCGAGCGCGGTGAACCCAAGCAACACAGGCGGCAGGCCCTCAACTAAGAATAGCCACTGCCAGCCGGATAGATGCCCAATACCGCTGAGTCCCAAAAGGGCGCCGCCGAGCGGCGCACCCAGTACTTGCGACAATGGGATGCCAATAATAATGCAGGAGATCGCGCGTGCCCGGTAACTCGCCGGAAACCACAGACTAAGATAGTAGATGACTCCAGGAAAGAACCCGGCCTCCGCCATTCCCAGAAGGAATCGCACCGTATAGAACTGCTGCGGGGTACGAACCCACATCATTGAGCACGCGAGTAAGCCCCAAGTAATCGCGATTCGGGCGAGCCAACGACGAGCACCGAGGCGAGCGAGTATCAGGTTGCTCGGCACCTCGAACAACGAATAACTTAAGAAGAAGATGCCTGCCCCGAATCCATACGCCGCTGAGCTAAACTTCAACTCGCTGTTCATTTGCAGGGCAGCGATACTAATGTTGCTTCGGTCGAGCCAACAAAAAATGTAGAGCAGGAAGAGAAATGGCAGCAGCCGGAAGCTCACCCGACGCATCGTTACAAGTTCAACTTCCTTGTCGGTCACGCGCTTTGACTCCTGGAGAAGCGGATTCATCATCGCCGGATGCGCATTGGCCAGAACTCGGGGGTCCCGACATTCCCTGTTTTCGAGCGAATCGTTGTTGTTGCGCATAGCATGCGCTAACCGAATTTCGCTTGCAACTCGCGCTCTTAGCGCCTGATTGCACTCACCCAAGCCTCACTGCACCATCAAGTCAATTGACCCCCGCAGAATTGGGTGCGAGTTTCTGTGCCTGAATCCAGCTATCGGTCCGGGAGTCCAGGAGGTCGAGCGGAAGCACGCCGCCGTTTAGCATCTCGTCGTGAAAACTACGGATGTCGAATCTGGCGCCCAGCTCCGTTCGGGCACGATCACGCAATTCGCGGAACTTCAATTGGCCCAGCTTGTACGCGAGGGCCTGCGCCGGCCAGGCGATGTAGCGATCCGTTTCCGATTGGATCGTTGGCTCGTCGATGGCCCCAGAATGTCGCATGAACTCGACCACCTGGTCGCGAGTCCAACCCTTCGAATGGATGCCGGTATCGACTACCAGCCGTACGGCGCGGAACAACTCGCTGGAGAGTCGTCCATAGTCGCTGGCCGGGTCTTGGTAGAAGCCTACTTCCTTGCCAAGCTGCTCGGCGTACAGGGCCCAACCCTCGATGTATCCCGAGTTGGAGACATGCTGGCGAAACTGCGGCAGGGCGGTCATCTGCTGTGCCACGGACCGTTGCATGTGATGTCCGGGGATGCCCTCGTGATAGGCAATGGCTTCGTCGTTGATCAACGAGCGGTCGGCGAAATGGGAAGTGGCCACCACCACTCGGCCCGGCCGCCGACCATCGGGCGTGCCGGTCTGATAGTGGGTAGCCATCGCCGCCTGGAAATCCGGAATGGCTTCGACGGTGACCGGGGAGCCCGGGGTGTAGCCAAACAACTCCGGCAACTTGGGCTGCATCTGTGCGATGTACTTGCGAAAGTCTTCGAGGATCTGGTCTGCGGAGACGGGTCGGTATCTGGAGTTGGTCTTGAGCGATTCCCGAAACGTTGCGAGATCGGCAAAGCCTTCATGTTGCGCAATGACCAGCATATCGGCCTCGATCCGGTCGATCTCGCGCAGTCCGATCTGGTGTATCTGGTCGGGGGTTAGTGTGCTGACGGTGGTGCGGCTACGGATGTTGTTGAGATAGCGTTTCTCACCATCGGGCAGCGAAGTAACGGCGAGCGCAGTGCGGCCGTGGGGCGCGTACTCCTTGTCTATGAAAGTGCCAAAGGCGCGGTACGCAGGCAAAACTTCGTTCGTGACCGCGTCGGTGATCGCTCTGGTCAGACGTTCTTGATCGTCTTGTGAGATGCCGGCGGGAAATTTTCGGGTGGGCAGCAGGAAGGGATCAGCCATGATCACGCCGTCGCATTGCGTGGGCACCTTCTCGAGCAGGAAGCGCACCGGCATCAGTCCGTCCTTCATTCCGGCACGAAGGACCTCTTCGGTTTCGGCAAATGCGCGCGGGATCTGGTGGAGACGAGCGATGTAGTCCTCGTACTGCTTCACCGAGTCGAACGGGACAGCAAGCGGCAGATCAGAGAGCCCGACCTGCGGGCCGCTCATCTGGCTGACCGGCATCTCATATTCTTTGAAGTCATAGTTGTCGATGCGCTGTTGCAGCGTCCGCAGCAAGACCTCGTGGGACATCGCATCCTGTTCGGAAAAGCCGGTCGTCGCAATGGCCTTCAGGCGCGCGAGATAATGTTGATCATTCGCGTGCTCTGCGCCGAGTGCGGCCAAGGACCGTCGGTCCAATCGGTCATTGTACCGATAATCGCCGTACGCGGTCGCTTGCTCCGGGTGGGCTTCGAGGTCGGCCTGATACCATTCCTCGAAAAGCGCATTCTGAGCAGCGATGCGCGTCTCGACATCGATCGATTTGGTAGCGACCGCGGTGCAGCCGGCATTGAAGAGGAACGCGATAATGACAACGGAGAGTATTGGAGAGCGCATGACGCGATATGGTATCACCGAGGGGCATGCCGCTCACGCCGGAAGCCGCACCGTACCGTTCGCGGGCCGCTCGAGGGGGCGCCAGCCTGTACCAGCCGCAGCCACCGTGCAAAGAATTGGTCCTCGAGGCCGTAGCGGATCGATCCGATTGTCTCTTCCTCTCGCACCAGACCTCGGGAGTCCGAGACCTCGAGCATCGTGTGGATGGTCGAGGCCGCCTCCCGTAGAGGGTGACGTTGGATGTCCCGAGCCAGAAAATCAATCCACCGTCATGGATTTGTCATCCGACGCAACGAATATGCGGGGTTGGCTCTAATATCAAAACTGGGAGATACCGCATGCGAAACATAGTGATTCCAACTTTTGCCCTGGTAGGCCTGGTAGTGGCCAGCAGCGCGGCGGTTGCTGACGATGATCCGATGAACTCAATATTCTCGGGCGTGGCGCATGTTGCCGTGTTCGGAGATGCTCCCTACGGAACGACGCCGACGGATACCGCCGAGTTCGTCGCAAGCCCAGCGTTCGTGGATTCGATCAATGCCGATCCGGACGTGTCGCTGGTGATGCACGTTGGTGACATCCATTCGGGCAAACAGTACTGCACGATCGCTTATGACCAATCGATTTACGATCTGTGGACCTCGTTTCAGGATCCGCTCGTGTACACACCGGGCGACAATGAGTGGAGCGATTGCCACAAGACCGGCGAGGGCGGTGGTGCTTATGATGCGACGCTCGGGCAGATCGTGTACAAGACCGATGCGTCTGGAAATTTGATCGATTACGCGGGCGGCGACCCCATCGCAAATCTCGCGCTGGTGCGTTCGACGTTCTTTTCCGCTCCCGGCGTTACGTTGGGCAAGCCGAAGCGGGTGCTGTCGCAGGCCTATGCCTATGGTCGGTCTCATCCGAGCGATGCCAACTACGTCGAAAACGTCATGTGGGTACAGTCCCGGGTTCTTTTCGTTACTGTGAACGTCCCGGGTGGATCGAACAACGATCAGGACATCTGGTTCGGGACACCGGCGATGAGCACGGCTCAGACGCAGGAGGTTTCCGATCGCACCGGTGCCGACATCCGTTGGCTCGACACTGCCTTTGCAATCGCGAAGCTCCTGAGGCTCAATGCGGTCGTCATTCAGTCGCAGGCCGACATGTGGGATTTGGACGGCAAGTTGGCCTCGCACCTGACCGGTTATGAGGGTATCGTCGGCGAGATTGCAAAGCTCACCGGTTCGTTCGGCAAGCCGGTGCTGCTATTCGAGGGTGATTCGCATGTGTTCCGGTCGGACAATCCGCTGATGCAGGGCGCCGCCTGCGTCCGCGAGCCGGCGTCGGGACAGCCGGCCATCGCCTGCACGGATGACGATTGGGCTCAACACCCGTTATACAAGGTGGCCAACTTTCATCGCGTCGTGGTGCACGGAAGCACCTTTCCGCTGGAGTGGCTCAAACTGACGATCGATCCGCGCGCCAACGCGCCGGCCGATGCGTATTCCTTCGGCCCGTTCAGCTGGCAACGGATGATTCAACCCTAGTCTGGCCGGCGTACATCGTATTGGGATTATCCTGGGGGTGGACCGAAGATGACGGTCCACCCCGGGAGGCCTGTCCGGGCTGGTAAAGCACGATGGTTTCAGCTCACTCGATCGGCCGTCTTCACGCGCGCGAGTTCCAGCTACTTGCTGACGGGAGTTGGATCTCGTCATAGGGCCGCGATGATACCGGGCAGGTTTCCGGTGGCGAACGGCGAGTCAGTGATGGGGGTGAGTCCGCCCGTCGAGGCGTCGAATCCAAAGCCAGAAACATTCGCCGAACCGCGGTTGACGACGTAGAGAAACTGGTTGGTCGGATCGATGGTCACTGAATACGCGCCCGCGCCGGTGCCGACCGGGAACCCCGCAAGCGCAGTCAGCGCGCCGGAGGTCGGATCGATTCCATAGCCGAGGACGTTTGCGCCCGATGTCACATACAGGTAGGCGCCGGTGCGATCCGTGGCGATGGAGTGACTTACCGCCAGGGGAAATGGGGAACCGCTCAAGGGCGTCAGTACCCCGCTGCCCAGATCGACGCTGAAACCTGAAATGCTCGAGTTCGTCGCGTCAGGATTTGCGGTATAGAGAAATTGGCCCGTCGCCCCGAGTGCCAGACTAAGCGGGCTGGCTCCGGCGGGGAACGGGGATCCTGCAACGGGAGTCAGGAGGCCCGTACTAAGATCAACCGAAAATACCGAGATATCGTTAGAACCACCGTTGTTTGCGACGTAGAGGAATCGGCCAGTGGGGTCCACCTCAATCGATGAAGGGCCCTTGCCGGTCGCGAACGTAGCGGGCGACAGTGGCGTCAATGATCCGGTGCTCGAATCGACGGCGAAGGCGGAGACGGTGTCAGACCCTGCGTTCGCGACGTAAAGATAGGGCCCCAAAGGATAGGTCCCCAACAGCGCCAGTGCCTTGGGATCGGCGCCCGCGGCAAATGGCGAGCCTGGCACGGCGACCAACGCTCCGCTCGCGGAGTTGACAGCGAAGGCCGAGATGTCGTTGCTGCCCTCGTTGCCCACGAATAGAAATCTTCTATCCTGAGTACCGACTATCGCGTGGGGCGACGTGCCCGTTTCGACCGGCGCACCGACGGCTGCGAGCGCACCACTGGTAGCGTCGACGGTGTACGCGGAGACCGTGCTATCTACAGCGTTGGCGACATAGGAGAACTGCATCAGCCCCGAAACCCCGTAGTAGCCCCTATGGCCCGATCTGCAGCTTACCGTCACATTCGTCACATCCGTCGCTGCGATAGTTCCCGCGCCGTTTGCGACCCCACAACCCTGGGAAGTAGGCGGGGTCTTTACTGTGACGGAGTAACTCGTGCCGCTGAGCATCCGTGTGGCAAAGGTGAAGGCGCCCGGCGCGCTGATCGCTAGAACATCGCCGTTGGCTTCGTTCTGCAACACGAGGCCGGAGCCAGCAAGCCCGGTGACCGTGCCGCCGACCGTGTACGTGGGTGGGCCAGAATCACCACCGCCGCACGCTGTAAGCGCCGCCAGCACGGCTGCGGAACAGAGGCATCGAGCCGTCTGACGAATGTTGGTTTTCATATTGAACTTCCTCCGCAGGGGCTGACCCGGTCCGCAGTAGCCCGGCATCGTATTCCTATGCGGTCGTCACTTCGCTGCTACCTGTACCGGCACATCGATTCCGCGCGCCGCGGCGTCCCGAAGCGTATGCGTCTGCAGATAGAGCTGCGTGAGCAGCGGCGCATTGGTGGATCGGATCGCATCTCCAAGCGCTTTCTCATAGCAACCTTCCCGGTCTGGGGAGGCCTGCAGGTCGACCCGGTTGCCGTGCGTGCAGACTATCCACGCAGCCTTTTTAAGGCGGCCATAGAACTCCTTCGCTCCGGCAGGTTGCCGCAGGTCGAGTCCCTTTGCGCTCACTTGATAAGCAACCGTGACTTCCTTCGCCACGACGTCGCCGGCGAAGAGCGTGCACGCAACGATGGCGGCGCCAAGGACGGGCCAGGCGCTCATGAGAGCTGTTTTGGGGCACATGTGAATCTCCTATTGAACGCAGGTTAAATTTGTTCGGTCCATTGACAACGAGTCCCCGGGCGGCGAATTGGACACCTCTAAATTCGGGATGCCGGGAGTGCTGATGGGTCGCGGCGGGAGGGGGGAGCGGTCGCGGCAGGAGAGGAGAGGGAGCGGCTGCGGCGAAAATTTAGGTTGCCATTTCGGACCCCGGGGACTCATATACAGGATGAGGGGAAATTACATGGATCGTCATGGCCGCGGCTGAGCCGAAACCATCGCTGGTCGAGCGGCTGTTTGCCGAGCACCGGGGTGCGCTGCAGACGTTCTTCCTGCGGCGCATCCGGGCCAAGGCCGATGCACCGGATCTGGCGCAGGAGGTGTACGTACGGATGCTGCGGATCAGCGACCAGGGGGCGATCCGCAATCCGGTCCACTACCTCTATACGGTGGCCAACAATCTGGTAAAGGAGCATGCGGTGCTCGACCGGCGGCAGGCGAGCGGCATCGACATCGACGAGGCTCCGGCGCACGTGCAGCTCGAGACGCTGCCCGCATTCGACGGGGACCTCGATGCGACGCAGCGGGTCGCGCGGCTCGGGGTGGTACTAAAGCAGCTGCGTCCGAAATGCCGCGCCGCGGTGGAACTGCGCTTCACGCATGGACTCTCCTTCCGGGAGATCGGGATGCACCTCGGGGTGTCCCCCCAGATGGCAAAGAAGTACGTGGCACAAGCACTAGGTCATTGCCGACGCCGCATGGCGAGGCTGAGTTGAAACCATGAACTCCAACGAAGAGAAGATCCGTTCCGCGATCGCCGAGCAGGCCGGCGAGTGGTTCGTGGCGAACGATGAGGGTCCGCTGGATGCGGCAGACTCCGCGGCCCTTGGGGAGTGGCTCAAGACCTCGCCGGTGCACGTCGAGGAGTTCCTCGGCGTGTCGTCGATCGCGCGCGATCTCAAGGAGGCCCGCCTCGACCCTGAGTTCGCCCTCGAGGCGGTTCTGGCACGTGCACGGGCCGAGGACGACAGTCCGGTCCAACCGCTCTGGTCGCGCGTGATCGGCGCTGTCCGGGGCGGGCACTCGGGCCGCTGGCTCACAGCCGCAGTGACGATGGCTGCGTGCGCTGTGTTGAGTCTTGGCGTGCTCTTGAGGTGGAACGTGAGGCAGCCCACCCTGCACCCGCTGGCGTCCGATGGCATAACGGCACTGCACTTTGAGACACGGCATGGTGAACAACTCAATCGTCGTTTGGCGGATAACTCGGTGCTGCACCTCAATACCGACAGTGCGGTCACCATCCGGTACGGCAAGACGGAACGGTTGGTCATGCTCACGTCCGGCCAGGCGGACTTCGAAGTGGCCCACGAGCCCGATCGCGCCTTTCGGGTGATCGCCGGAGCGGCTGAAGTCATCGACCTCGGCACAAAATTCGATGTGCGCCTGGAGCATGACTCGACCGTCGTCACGGTGATCGAGGGGCGGGTTGCCGTTGCGCCGTCGCCGACAATGGAAGAACTCGGCACGGGCGCGAACCGGAGCCACGCGCGGCGTGTCGTCCAGCTTGGCGCCAACCAGCAGGTCCGCGTGACCGAGGGAGAGTGGCCGGCCACGCCCGTGGCGGTCGACGCGGAGCGCACCGCGTCCTGGCTGCGTCGGGAAATCGTGTTTGACCACGAGCCGCTGGAGCGTGTTGCGGCCGAATACAATCGCTACACCGCGAAGCCGATCGAGATCGCAACGCCGGCGCTACGGAGTCTACAAATCAGTGGGGTCTTTGCCACCGACGATCCCGAAGCATTCATTGCCTTCCTGCGCAGCCTCACGGGTGTGCGGGTCGAGGTGACTGCGACACGGATTCGCGTGTCACGAGACTAGGCATGTTGCGCCGCGGTACTTAGTTCTGCCGCTGTGCGCTATGCTCGAGTCAGGGAAGGCAAAAAATGCCCGACTGGGAAGCGTATGGGCGATCGATCGCGTCACCGATCAACGGGCATCGCGACTGTGGCGACTGGGGTGCTGCGCGCGCTCTCGATCTGCACGCCCGCTGCGTTCTTGGATGCTCCGGCGACGCTAGCCCAGTCCTTTGAACCCACGGCGCTCACCGCCGACATTGCTGCAGAGCCTCTCGCGCAGGCGCTTGAAGCATTCGCCCGCCAGACCGGCCTACAGCTCGTCTATCTCTCCGGTGTCGTGCGTGACCAGAGATCCCACGCGGTTGCTGCGGGACTCGGCGCCAATGAAGCGCTCACGCGAATCCTTAAGGGCACCGGGCTTAAGTTCGAGTACCTCACGCCGCGCAGCATCCGCATTCTCGCCGCAGTGGTTGGGCCGCCGCGGGAGACCGCTCCGATGAGACGGGCCGAAGACGAACTGCAAGAGGTGATTGTCACCGCCAACCGCCGGGAGGAGAACATCCAGATCGTGCCGATGACGATTCAGGTGTTGACCGGGGAGACGCTCGCCAAGCTCAGCGCCACGACCTTTGATGACTTCATGAAGTACCTGCCCGCGGTCACTGCCCACGGAGCGGGTCCCAGTCAAAACAACATCTATGTGCGCGGCCTGGGGACAGCCGACGCGGGGATACAGGGCTCGGGTACCAGCGGCATTTTTCCGAACGTCGCGGTGTACCTCGATGAGCAATCCGCGCAGCTTCCCGGCCGCAATCTTGACATCTACGCCGCGGATCTCGAGCGCATCGAGATCTTGGAGGGTCCGCAAGGCACCTTGTTCGGCGCGGGCGCTGAGGCGGGTGTCGTGCGTTACATCACGAACAAGCCGAAGCTCAATGTGACCGAAGCCAGGGTGAACGCGGGCTATGCAATCACCGCGCATGGTGATCAAAGCAGCAATGTCGACGTCACCCTCAACATTCCGCTGATTGCCGATACGCTCGCCGTGCGCGGAGTGATTTACAACGAGAAGCGCGGCGGATACATCGACAACCTCCCGGCGACCTTTGCGCGTGCCGCCACAGACCTCGGCATTCGCTACGCCAACGCGGCCGGCCAAGTTCCTGCCGATAGCGTCGTCGTCAACAACTTCAACGTTGTCGCCAACGATATCAATCAAGTCAGCTACACTGGTTTGCGTGCCGAGGCCTTCTACCGGTTCAATGAGGCCTGGAGCGCCCTACTCGCACAGTCTTATCAGAATATGAAGGCGGCCGGCGTCTTTGCCGAGATGGCGGCGAATTCGCTCGGCGCGGCGCTACCCGGCTTGAGCGTCGAGCTCTTCAACCCGTCGTACGACAAGGACAAGTTTGAGAATACCGCGCTGACGATTAACGGCCGTGCCGGTGCCCTGAGGCTCCTGTACGCGGGCGCCTATCTGGTGCGCAACGTCGAACAGGTTCAGGACTACACGAACTACGCACGCAGTCTCTACGTGGACTACTATCAGTGCGCAAATCCAGGACCGACCCCCGCGACTGCGCAATGCTTCACCCCAAGCTCGACCTGGCACAATGTCGAGCGCAACACTCACCAGAGCCATGAGCTGCGCGTGAGCACCTCCGGTGATGGCCGGATTCGCGGCATCGGCGGCCTGTTCTATGAAAACTACCAGATTCAAAACCAGGTCGACTGGTTCTACCTCAGCGCGCTTCCGTACTTCAATCCGATCGGGCCGCCCACCGGCTACTACACCCTGAACGGATCACCGCTTCAGCCGAACGGCATCCCGGTGACGTTCCACACGCCGGGCGCTGTGTTCGTGCCGGCATCAGTGACCTCGAACAACCCGAACATCCGGCCGCCAAGCGACGGCTTCTTCAACGACATCACCCGCGGCTACACACAGAAAGCCGCGTACGCGTCAGTCGACTTCGATCTCATTCCGAACACGCTGACGCTGACGGCCGGCACACGCTACTTCCATACCGATTCCTCGGAGGTTGGCTCGACCGTGGGGGGGTTCGGTTGCCGGCAAAATCCTACGGTACCCAATCCGTGTGTGAATCACTCCAACTTCACCAATATCGATGCCGAAAACCTTGATCGGACCTTTTCCGGCTTCAGGAGCCGCGCGAACTTGGGATGGAAAATCACCGAGGATGCGCTGCTGTACTACACCTGGTCGCAGGGCTACCGCACCGGGGGCTTTGGCTTTAATCGGGCACCGTTCCCTGCAGCGGCCGGTTCGCCGCTGGCAGACAGCGGGAACGGCTTTGCGTACCAAGCGCAAGCCCATCAGCACGGGGGCTGGGTGGCACCCCTCTCTTTCGCGCCCGACAATCTCACCAACAACGAGGTGGGCTGGAAGACAATGTGGATGGACCGGCGTATCCAATGGAATGGGGCGATCTATCAGGAGGATTGGCACAACGCACAGATCAATGTAAGTGCCATCGGTGTCATCAACGCCGGTGTAATCCTCAACGGTAGTAGCTATAGGGTGCGCGGCGTAGAAACCTCGGGCGTGGCGCGCGTCACGACTGGGCTCACCTTTGAGGGGGGCGCCTCCTGGAATCGCAGTGAGTTGGTCAAGCAAACCCCATTTTTGTGGCGAGATGGAACACCCATCGACTTCAGCGCGCTACAGACTTCGAGCGGACAGAAGCTTTCGAATCCGGGAGGGACACTCGGCAGCCCGCTCGCCGGAGCGCCCCCCTTTCAAGGCAACCTCCGCGCGCGTTACGAGTTTCCGTTCAACGGGTATGACGCGTTCGCCCAGATCGACGCGGTCCATCAGTCACACTCCCACGCGACGACCGATCAGCTGTCGCGCGACTTGCAGAGTAACTCGATTGCCTACGACCTGCCCGCTTTCACCACTTTTGATGGGGCACTCGGTATCGGGAAGGACGCCTGGCTCCTGCAAGGTTACGGCGAGAACCTGAGCGATACGCGGGCCCAACTCTATGCGAGCTACTCGCAATGGTACAAAGCCGTAACAGTAGCTCGTCCCCGCACCATCGGTTTGCGCTTCAGCTATAAGTTCAGCAGTCGGTAGCGCGTCGGTTGAGTCAGTCCATGGCGATCCATCGCAGCCGCGCCAGAGGACTGCCGCGCCCCGCGCATCTCACCCCGACCATTCTGTTCCGGGAACATCGGTGACAGATGAACATCGTGATAGATTAGTAAAAGCTCCCGGAGCGAGCGGCAATCGACAACAATCATTGAGGGGTTTGGATGAACGCCATTGCACCAACCGTCGCGGACCTACGCGACGAAAGCCGTTATTTCTATCTCTGGATGGGAGCCGGCTATCTTTTCGTGGCATTCGGCGGCTTCATACCGACGTATTGGTCGAAGGTCGCGACGGGAGCTTTTCATGGCCCTAGCGTCTTACATATTCATGGAATGTTGCTGTTCAGCTGGGTTTGCTTTTATGTCATACAAACTGCTCTGGTTGCCACGGGGCGCACCATCAGGCATCGCGATTGGGGCTTGGCCGGCATATCGCTCTTCACCTTTGTGATTTGCTCCGTGCTCGTGGGTCAAATCGCCGTGATCAAGGCTGCGGAGTCACAGGGATTCGGGGATGCGGCGCGGCGATTCTCGGCCGTGGCGCTCGTCGCACTGCCGCTCATGGCGGGTTATTTTGCGATGGCCATTGCGAACACGCGGCGCCCGCAAATCCACAAACGCTGGATGCTGCTGCTCATGAGCGGGATGATGACGCCCGCGATCGCTCGAGTGTTCCTCACCTTATTCGCACCGCCTGGGGCCGATTCTGGGGAGCCGCCGCCCCCGTTTGTCTCGATACCACCCGCACTTGTGGCGGACTTGTTCATCGTCGTCGCAGTCGTTCGCGATTGGCGCACGCTCGGCAAGCCGCACCCGACCTATATCTATGGCGGGCTCATCCTGTTGGCTCAGCAATTGCTCACCCCGCTGATCGCGGCAACCGCCTTTTGGATGCAAATTGCCACCGCATTCGAGCGGTTGGCGGGATAGACCCCGCCGGCCATGTGATGCAAGGAACGCTGGTTGTCAAAGGGACTGAGGCGTTGACGCGCGCGCCGTCGGGTAGTCCAATCCCTGTGCGCGCTTCGGCGCAAGGCCGACCAGGTGTAAGCTACACCCCATGCATGCCGCAACAATCGTTCTCGAATCCATTTTGACCTGTCCGAGCTGCGGGCATCAGCGGCAGGAAACGATGCCTACCGATGCATGCCAGTATTTTTACGAATGCACGCAATGCCAAACGCTGCTTAAACCAAAATCCGGCGACTGTTGCGTGATCTGCATTTTCAATCTGCTTGGCTTGCGGTGTTGACCGGCTTGGTCTACGTAGCTGCGGGCTTCGTATCAGGGCATTTTCGCAAGGATCTGCTACCGCGTGGAGAAGAAGTTTCGTGGCGGGCGCTCTGCAGGACGATTGCCAGTCATTTGCGCTTCGAGCGGCCGAGTGCGGCAGAGGCTTGGTCTTACAACCTGCTGCAACGGCTTAGTTACCTGTTCGTGATCTTTGCACTGTTTCCCTTGGTCATCTGGACGGGGCTGGCGATGTCTCCGGCATTTACTTCGGCGCTTCCGGAGAGCGTCACCTTGCTGGGCGGGCGGCAATCAGCGCGCACCATTCATTTTTTCGTTGCCGTGTCGCTGCTGTTGTTTCTCCTGGTCCATGTTGGGATGGTTTGGTTTGCCGGATTCCGCAGCCGCATGCGCACCATGATCACGGGCCGGATTGATGGATCTCTGGAGGACGCATGACCGACCTTTCGCGACGCAAACTGATCAAAACCGGACTCGCCGCTGCATCGGGCATTGCGGGCTTGGGTGTGGCCGCGGGCTTGGCGAAGAACTACGGGCTGATCCCGCCAGACTACGGTGGAATCTGGGGCGCCGGTGAAACGCTGAATTATGCTTCCTACCGACTGCTGACGAATCACTCGATGGCACGTGAATTTGCGCGAAGTGAGATTTCGACGAGGCCACTCGCAAACGAAATCCCGCCGCTGAGTGACGCGTTCAAGAAACTCCAAGCGGGAGGTTTCGCGGATTGGCGGCTCACCGTCGATGGGATGGTAGACCGGCCCGGAATGTTCTCGTTGGAGCAGCTGAGGAGCTATCCGTCGCGGAGCCAGATCACGCAGTTGGCGTGCGAAGAGGGCTGGTCGTATGTAGCCGAGTGGACCGGTGTGCCTCTCTCGCATGTACTTGAGGTGGCCGGAATTCAGCCGCAAGCCAAGTACGTCGTCTACTTCTCGATTGATCCCGACTGGTGGGACAGCATCGATATGGGTGACGCATTGCACCCGCAGACGTATCTGGCCTACGGAATGAATGGTGGAGACCTTTCCGTTGGGAATGGCGGGCCGTTACGCATGCGGGTTCCGCGGCAACTTGGGTACAAGAGCGTTAAGTTTATTACTCGCCTTGCCGTCACGGACGATCTGAGGAAATTCGGCAAGGGTTTGGGTTCGGCGTCTCCTGAAGGTGGATATGCGTGGTATGCCGGGATCTGACGCCCCCAGGATCCGGCGACGATCCGTGACGTAAATCTTTAATAATTTCGTGCGTAGCGATCCGCTGCGCCATCAAACCCACCTGCCCGCGGGCACGTGGCAATACTGGCAAGGCTGGCTCTTTATCGCAGTCTTTTCCGTCTCGACCATCGGCTTCACCGTCTATCTCGCCCTGTACGACAGGCCGCTTCTCGAGCGCCGCATGAATGCGGGGCCACAGCGCGATCTTCCCGGCTATAACGAATACGCAAGCCGTGTGCGCCATCGTCTCACCCTCTACATCTGGTAGGAACAGCGCATCAGAAGCGCACGCAGATTCCGTTTCTTATTTCCCGACATTCAGACTTTTCGCCCGTCCATCCGTTCGACCCACTGAGCGCGCCATCTGCTGGCCTCAAACGGATCGGCAAAGTACTGGGTCTCTCGTGCAACTTTGGCGCCGCTGAACTCCATGATGCTCACGGTGTAGGAAGGCTTACCGTCATACGTCAGAATGTACTCGGTGATCCAAAGATCACCGCCGCCAATGATCCGCCGCACTGCGAAACGTTTTTTGCTCGGCTGATTGGTGCGCGAGATTTGGATGTTGCGCCGGCCGCGGATTCGCTCGCCCGACTGGGGGTACTCCAGAACCGCGTCCTCGAGATAGATATCGTGTTCCGTTTCAAAGTCGTCGGCGTCGGATGCAGTCCAATGCCGATCCAGTGCCGCACGTATCTCTTGATCTCTCACTTGGACCCTCTCGCGAGGCAGGCGTTGGTTTAGACGGTCACAACAATTTTGCCAATTTGCTGGTTTGACTCAAGATAGCGATGCGCGTCGACGATCGCGGCGAGCGGGAACGTCTTCGCGATGACCGGCTTCAGGTGCCCTTCCGCCAGTCCGTACAGGATCAAATCCCGATTGCGTGCGAATCGCTCCGGCTTGTTCCAGATCGAGGAAGCAACCCAGCCGCGCAAAGACAGCCCCTTCAACGCGGCCGGCCAGTGAGGGTAGGGCGTCGGAAGGCCGCTCAAGCCCCCGTAGATGATGATGATGCCTTCCTCGGCGGCCACCTGCGCGAGGGTATCAACGTCCGGTCCTCCCACCGGATCGAACACGATGCGGGCCCCCTTACCTCCGGTGATGCGCTGCACCTCTGCGACGAGACTCGATTCTTCCGTTGCAACCACGTGCTTCGCGCCATGCGCTTTCAGTGCCGCTGTCTTTATGCCGGTGCGAGTGGCCGCAATCGGGACGGCGCCAGCCCAATTGGCGAGCTGGATCGCGGCGAGGCCGACGCTGCTCGAGGCGGCGCGGATGAGAATGGCGTCGCCTACCGCTGCGTGGCCCACTTCATAGATCGCGAGCGCCGTAAAATACTGCATCCAGATCGAGGCCGCTTCGACGACGGTGAGACCTGGCGGGGGCGCAATGAGGCTGCGCGCCGGGACGATAGCACGTTCCCCATACAGGCCATACTCGCCAAGCCGGAAGTTCGGCATGACGCACACCCGGTCACCCACCGCAAAGCTTTGCGCTTGGTCTCCCAACGCTTCGACGATGCCAACGCCTTCGTAGCCGATGAGTGATGGAAGCTTCGGCACCTGCGGATAGGCGCCGGCGCGAAACATCGCCTCGGATCGGTTCAGCCCGATGGCCTCGACCCGGATTCTGACCTCTCCGGCACCAGGACTGCCGATGTCGAGTTCTTCGATCCGCAATTGCTCCGGCCCACCTTGCTCATGAAAGCGAACTACTTTGCTCATTGAATATGCCTCTTACCGCGATAGCGGGCCTGTGCTGCAATGCCGGGACAGGACGCAGCGACTGACTATAGCGCCCGTTTCAACCCTCGGGAATGAGCAATAGCGCGCAGTTGCCCGAATTGCCGCTTGCGCTACCCGAGGCACGGGCCCCACTTTTCTTGTGCGACGCACAGGCCGCACTTGTGAAGGGCCTCCCGCTTCGGGATCTTCTTCTCTCGTATGATCACGTGAGCTTTCCAAGGAGTGGACTTGCAGAATCTCATTCGTGTTGCGACTCTCATGGTGCTCATTACGCTGGCCGCGTGCGGCGGCAGCAACACTGCTTCCCATTCGCTATCAGTCTCCGGCTCAGTCAGCGGCCTCACCGCGTCGGGCTTGGTACTCACGGATGGCTTCGACACGGTCACGGTGGCTTCCGGTGCCACCTTCTTCAGTTTTGCCGCTGACCTCACAAAGGGGGACACCTACGTCGTCACGGTGAAGACGCAACCCGCTCTCCAGTTCTGCAGCGTGGCCAATGGCAACGGGACCTTTGCGACGGCCGATGTGGCGAACGTCGTAGTGACCTGCGCGGACAAGGCATTTTCGGTCGGCGGCACGGTCAGTGGGCTGAGCGTCTCGGGCCTGGTGCTCGCCAATGGCAGCGACACGGTCGCAGTCCCTGCCAATGCCACGACCTTCACCTTACCCACGGCTGTGGCCGTTGGCAGCAGCTACCACGTGACAATCCACACCCAGCCCGCGGGGCTCGCGTGCGCAGCGCTCGGCGGCAGCGGCACCATGCCGAGTCATGACGTAGAGACCGTCATCGTGAGCTGTACGGACCAGCCCTTCACCTTGGGTGGGACGATCTCGGGTCTTACGAGCGCGGGCCTCGTGCTGGCGAATGGCAGCGACACCCTCACCGTCTCGGCCAATGCCGCCAGCTTCACCATGCCGACGGCGGTCAACTTCGGTAGCGCTTATGCCCTGACCGTACAGACCCAGCCCACAGGATTGACCTGCTCATTCAGCACGGGCGGTAATGTCGGAGCCAGCGCGGGCACCATGCCGGCCAGCAATGTGATGAACGTTGCTCTGGTGTGCTCAACTCAGTCGTTCGTGCTGGGAGGGACGGTGTCCGGTCTTTCGTCAGGTACGTTGGTACTCGCCAACGGCACCGATATGCTCAGCGTGACAACTGACGGTGCCTTCCAGATGCTCAGCGCCGTGGCGTACACCAGCACCTATACGATCA
>Ga0307516_10003989_pt1 | contig 18537 bp, 35 predicted proteins | sample 19_EM_MG_FD_203310 | JGI IMG/M metagenome (GOLD analysis project Ga0307516, IMG submission 203310) | Populus trichocarpa ectomycorrhiza microbial communities from riparian zone in the Pacific Northwest, United States - 19_EM | ecosystem: Host-associated > Plants > Roots > Unclassified | place... | reverse complement strand
GCAGCTCTCTCCAACTGCGACATAGCGCCCGAAAACTACAAAATAAATGGGTTGACAGAATTGCGGTGAACCGAATAGCCACCAACCTTCGTCCTTTCGTCAACAAGTAACTTGTATTTACTGATCACATCATTCTTCGAATCCCCCCCTGCCGCCGCGAGTTCCTTGCTAAATCGCTCGCTATCCGAGCGGAGAACCCACCAGACCACTTTGGTGGGGCCTACGATGCAGTTAGTCAACGAAGTAGAGAATTCTGGGGAAATGCACACGCACGTCTGATGCGAAATATTGGAAGGACTTCACACATGTTGTGGACGGTTTCCCAAGCTAAGCCTTCAGGCCGTGCGACGCTTGAATCTATCGCGCTGGGTGGGGTTGTCAAGTGCCCGAAAGGCGGAGGTGAGAAGTGGGGGACATACACTACGCCAACGCAGAATCTGCAAAGTCTCACCAGGGCAGCCCAGGCCGGGATTAGTGGTCCGACACCAGCACAATTCTGTGACCACTAATTAGATGAGCGGGTAATAGGCTCTGCAATGGGTCCACAAACCATGCAGCATTGACCATACAAAAGGTTCGCGTATGCCATCTCGGTCAACTCCGAAGGACAAGCTGGCAGCTGCTCGCGCTTCAGGATCGTGCCGAATGAAGCCTGCCAAACGTGTCGCGATGATTTGCTGGTAAGAAATTCATTGAGAACCTTCGCCGTCCAGGAGATGTGCATTAGATCCCTCGGATGGACGAGGGAAAATATCTGGGAAGTCCTTGCATCAATAACAGCGAGATACAGTAGAGGAGAGACCCACGCACTTCGTAAAGAATATCGACGGGCATATCAGGAAGCATTGATAGTTTGGCCTTCTTGCGGGGTTTCTCCTGCTGCTTGTCCTTGACTGTCGTTTTGGCTGTCCTGGCGCGCTTCGTGCCACACTTCTTGTCAGACTCAGGGGTACATTCTTCATATTCGTCGCCACTGTCGGCAGGAGGGGAGCCCCCTTCCGCAGCTTTACGCGTTTTTTCCGCGTGTCGGGTCAAGACCATCAGAGTCGACGATGGTGGTTCGAGCTTCAAGTTGAAAAGGGGTCGGGTTGACCTTCGAGTCGAGGAGAGCACCCAGATTACCATCACGTGTCATCCCAACCAGGGAACGTGACTCACAGGGGAAACGTCCCAGTCTCCCGTCTGGTCCCACCACTCCGAGACAAGTCATCCAGTGGATAGGATCCTTCGGGCGTTCCCAAAATATGCTCCCCACTAGGTGGTGCGGCAGGGGTGGGGGGTGCTCACCGCCAATGTTACCGTCCGGCCGTCCCTCCACTGAGAGTAAGAGAAACTGGTACGACACCATCTCCGCCAGAATGGCAGTCGCTATCGGCTGTTCGGATTGAGTCGATATATAGAGATATCATTGTACATTTTACGGACCATTACTGCTGTGACCAAATCCCAACACTTCATACTCCTCAACCTTTACAGAACCCAGGTGGAGCTCCCAGGGGGAACGGTTGACAGGCGTCGGAGGGCTGTGAGCTGAGTGCAGCTCAATGACTCTCAACGTGATCTTCTTCCTTCCCTCTCCCTTGTGATGTCCCGTGTTCGATTCCTTAAACCAGTCTGTGGCCCAATCCTTCACACTCCCCATCTGCTCACTCAGTGCGGGTTTCTCCCTTCCCTCTCCCTGCTGACATCCCGTGCTCGCCCCCTCCAAACAGCCTATCGCCCAATCCCTCACACCCCTTACCTGCTTCCTCAACATCTGGTCCCACAATTCCGTGCACGGCTCTGTGATACCAAGTCCCATCTGCTTGCAGTAACACCAACGATCGTTGGGGAGGGCTAAATGTACGATCTGGAGCGTGCAAAAATCTTGGAGTGCTTCGCATGCATTGACCAGTTCTGATATTGGGGAGCGTGGGATTTCAACTGGACGAGGCGGGGCTCCACTTTTTACAACACCCGCCGATGGGTGACTTGGGCACGGACACGGGGAAGGGAGGAGGATGGTGAGTTCTGTGAGCCTCGGACAAGCGGCGATGAGTCCTGAGGTCACAGTTGGTCAGCTATTGTTTTCACCCTGCAATCCTACAAGCCACTGGATCACTTACGGGATGGGCTACCCGGTAAAATAAGGGGAATCGCCATCCGCTTGATTTTTGAATCCTGGATTGACGCAAGGGATCTAAGGAATTCGTCGGAGATTACGGCAGGTCTGGACCCAACCACCCAGTCGACATCTTCAACATTGGTACATGGTTTGAGGAAATGATGAGCACTGGGAGGTAGGATAAGGGCCTTAATTTGGGGGAGTTTAGCGAACATAAGCGCCTGTCTGAAATAGCGCGACGAAAGCAACCAGGTGTCCTCCTCCGACCCTATCTCTAGCGTGTGGAGATTTGGGAGGGACTCTAGGCATTCGGTGAATGTAGTGGCGAGCGCAGGGGCGGACACAGATAACTTGAAGGAGGACGGGATGAACGGGCGATCCACAGTCATGAACCTTGGGAGGACACAAGTCAGCCTGGTCCATGGACAAGGGGAGATAACAAGGTACATTACGCTGGTAGCCAGGGATGTGTCTGCTCGTATTGTCTTCACGAGGGCGGTGAGGTTCGTCGAAAAATTCGCCCAGTAGCTGCGGCCGCATCGTGATGGCTCGATGAGGTTCCATATCCATGGCAACAATCGCAACCGCATCGCCTTGCACGTCTTGCTCAACGGTTGTAGAAACCGCGCCCGCTGGTGGTGGCCATCGTCGATCCGCATACGATACTGGACGCGGAACCGTGCATAGTGACCCGTGGACTGTAGCTCTGGGGAAATGTGGGAGAGAATGGAAAGGATGAGCTCGTCCGGGAGTTCGAAAACTGCAAAAAGAGGATGAGATAGATCAACATTCGGTGAAGAGGAGTGACGCAATAGGTCGTACTGAGGCTGGTTTGGGATGCAGGAGAGGCTAGGGACACTGATGGCGGGTTGCTGGACCGTTTCCCATCGAACCTGGACGCGAGTCTGGTAAAGAATGTTGAGGTGCTTTCACGGTTGCGACCCATACTAAACATGACCGATGATCCTGTAGCGCAGTTCGCCGTCCGAGAGAGTGAAGGGGAAGGGCGACGGGAGCCAAACTACGCAGTACAAGGCAAGGTGCTTGTCAGAGCGCTAGCTGCCAATCTTTCGCGCCCGGGAGGGTTGAGCGCAGGTGAGTCGGTGTCGTCTGCCTAACGGGCGACGGAAATGTGAGCTTGGTTGTACGATTGGTGCGGGGGAAGCGGTTGGATTTCCACGTACACCCATGACAAATATTCTCGCAGTGTGGAGAGACACCAACGGTAGCGGGGAAACAGTTCCGGACTCTCTCGAGTTTCTCGTTCGTCCATTCTCTAATCCACAAGGGGAAGAAGTGGACGCGTTCTCACCCGTTCTGATCCTTGTGGTGTCAAGCCCAGAGCACCCGCCGTCTGATGTCAAGTAAGCTTTTCCTCAAAAATTCGGTGCCCTCTCCTAGGTACATCAAAAAGTTGAAGAACTCCGCGAGGCTGCAAAACGGAGCTGGGTATCGCCGCTCAAGTCTGGTGCGCATATCCGGGCCCGTTCGAAGCGAATCCTGACCGAATCCCTGTAGGTGGGAGACGTATCGTTAATCGAAACGATGCCTCACACCCCCCGAATACGTGTCTGGTAGTCGCCCCACCACCCAGCCGTTGCTCCAGGACGCGGCCACGACATTGTCACACGAGCCGGGACCTTACAACTACCACGTTGACGAGGAGTCTGCCGAGCTTCTTACCATCGTCACACCCAGTCCCTCGCCGATCTCGACTTCACCATTCGCGGCCCTACAATTCCAAGCCAACCCGGCCATGTCGGAGAACCTTGTTAACAGAACGGGCTTACGCCCCAGATCCTAGAAGAGGACAGAAGGCGGGTATTACAGGAAACCTGGAATGCGTTGGCGAAGCCGTTAAACGCTCCTGGGAAGGTCCTCAGCGAAACGTTGGATGATGCTGAGGACCAACCGCTGCCCTCGCCATTCGGAGGGGGGTACCCCGGTCAAGGCCAGATCAAATGCAGGTAATAGTGCGATACCCTACTCCGCCGGACCGGCAGACAGATCAAGATTCCGTGTAAGCCATGACTCAGATACACCGGGCCTCGGAGGTGGACCTTGTCAGAGTGATCAATGATGGGGGCAACAACTACGGAGCTGGTACGATAGTCCCACAAGGAAGTACGTGCATTCGAATTGACCTTTCGCTGCAAGTTCCACGAATCCACCTAGATTCAAACCTCTTCTTGGGTTCGGATTTGGGGGGACGATCGTCCGCGGCGTCCGATTCGCCTACCCCAGCGAACATACCGGTCCCTCGACAGCGACATGGCGGACCGACCCCGACGAATCCTGGATTGCCCAACCTGACTCGAGCAACAACTACGGCGGAGGTTTCCAACCTCCCTCGAAGTTGTATGCCTTTCTTCTCCAAGCGCAGGAATCGCACCTCCAATTTCAACAAGCTCGGGCGTACGGTTTCCGCAGGCAGGGGTTGATAGACCGGACGAGAAGCAGAGCAATGCACAGAAGGAGATGTTAAGGTAAGGCTTCCCTAAACCCGATGAGGAGGTGCTGGGGTGTGTGCTCGAAGGGAGCGAGGGGAATTCAGAAGGGAGCATTGAGATGTTGTTGACGGTTTCGGGCGTTGTGGTTGACGGGGATCCTGGGGTGCCTTGGGCCATGGTTTTGACTTGGTGGATATGGGAGCACAATGACATGTGAAGTTTGTGCCTTGCTTCCCTCCGTACATACACCACGCATGAATTCAGTTGATGCTGCCCGATGGCCAGTAATACGGTGCAGATATCTCTTCAACTGCGATCTTCTAACATTCGAGGTAATGGCGGATTTCATTTCGTGGCAGCGATCCATGATTCTGTCGTGCTGCCGGACTCGACGAGGTGGGGAAGGAGGAAGCGTGATTAGATCCGAGGCGCGCATCCTGGGTGACTGTTCCCAGGACACGGTGCGGGTCTTATCGTGCCTCGTTCCGTTCGTACTCCTCAACCTTCACAGCACCCAGATGGAGCTCCCAGGGGCACCGAATCCCCACACTCCCCAGTGTGGGTTTCTCCCTTCCCTGTCACATCCAGGATTCGGATTCGGGGATGGAAATCCTCTATGGGTTCGATCCACCTACTCCAGCAAACGGACCGGCTCTTCGACAACGATACAATAGATCGGCCTCAACGAATTCGGGATTGAACCCTGACCCGAGCGACGACTACGGGGGAGGTTTCCGACGTCCATCGGGGTCGTACGCGTCTCTCGTGCAAACACAGGAATCGTGCCTCCAAACACAACAGGTCGGCGGATGTGCCGGGCATACTATTTTTGCAGGTGGAGATCGGTAGAGTGCATGAGAAGCAGAGTCAAGCTTTGAGGGATGTGCTGAAGCAGAACTTCCCAGGAATTGACGAGGTGCTGGAGTGGATATTTGAAGGGGGCGAGGGGCAGGTGGAGAGTACAGGTGGTGGGTAGGTGTCCATGGTCACATTGGGGTGATTTTGGCCACGGACTTGGTGGACATGGAGACAACGATGCGCGAACAATGAAGTTATGTGTCCTGTTTTTTTTTTCCGTACACGTACGCCACGCATGAATTCAGGTATCAATTTTACGACTACAATCCCCCGTCCAACAGGTCAAACGTCCGAGTTCCAGGTGCGTTGGCGGGTTTTCTCATGGTAGTCCTGCCACGAAAATGTACATATGTTCCTACTTTGCTTCCCCTGGCGGCCATTAGGGATAATAGCATAATATCGCACATGTTACAGACAATTACTAGCAAGCCCCTCCACATCATATTCCTCAACCTTCACAGAGCCCAGATGGAATATCGGACTGGCGCCGTACTTGAGATGCCGAGGGGTGTCGGTGAGGACTGAGTTCAACTCGATGATCCTCAACGTTGTCCTCCTCCTTCCCATTTCCGGCTTCGAACGAACGACCACCCTATCATTTACCCCCATTATCCGCTCCCTCAATGCTGTCTTCTTCCTTCCCTCTCCCTGTTGACATCCCGCTTCTAGTTCCTTCAGGCAGTCTATCGCCAACTCCTTCACACACCGTATCTGCTCCCTCAACACCTGTTTCTGTGGTTCCGTGTAAGACCCCAGGCCACCACACTGCCATGGCCAGCACAGGCATGTTGGGGGAGGGGTGGTGAGGGAGAAGTGTACGATCTGGAGCGTGTCAAAGTTTGGGAGCGTTTTGCACACATTGACCAGTCCTAGTATCGTGGAGCGCCCAATTTCGACTGTTTCAAGTAGATATCTTATATCCTGACCTGGGGTGTCATGTGGGTGGATGCGCGGGTACGGGTGAGGACAGAGGACGGTGAGTTCGGTGAGCTTTGGACACGCAGCCACAAATTCTAATGTCGGAGGTGGTCAGTCGGCGTCCTCATCCTATGATCCTCCAGGGCGCTGGATCACTTACGGGATGGATTATCTGTCGAAACCAGGGGGATCGTCAAGCGCTTGAGCTTTGAACCCAAGTTTGACACGAGGGATTGAAGGAATCTGTTGGGCCTACTCCATACATCCTCAATCACCCAGACGAGGTCCTCAACATTGCGACAGTGTTCGATGAGCGGATGAGCAGCCTCGGGTATGATAAGAGTCTTGATCTGCGGGAGGCTGGTCCACCCAAGCGCCTTCTTGAGTAGGCTCGGAGAAGGACCATACTCCACTGACCCTATCTGGAGCGTGTGGAGATTTGGGAGGAAGGATATGCACCGGACGAACGGACGAATGGCATCATTGTCTAGAAAACGCAACGTCATGAACCTTGGGATGACACGAATCAGCCCCGACTCATGGACAAAGAAGGGCGTGGAGGTACCTCACGCGAGCGGTCAGAGACGCGTCCACGTGCGAAGCCAACGCGGTTGTGGCGTGCTCCCACGAAGTCCTGGATGATTTGTGGTCATCGGAGTGGTGGCGTTGTGATAACAGCATGAGATCCCAGATCCATGGCAGCAATCGCAACCTCATCGCCCGACATGTCATGCTTAACCGTCGCAGAACCCCCATCCGCCGGTGATGATAATCGTTGATCTCCAAACAATACTGAAGGCAGTACCGTGCATTGGGACCGGTAAGGTGGGGGTCTGGGGCGATGTGGGAGAGAATGGAAAGGATGAGCTCGTCTGGGAGCCGGAAAACTGCGAAAATGGAGTGGGGTGGGTTAGCACTCCATCGGAAGAGCTGATGAAAGAGATCGTACTGAGGCTGGTTTGGGGCGCGGGAGGTTGACGTTTCCCGATGAGACCGTATACAAGCCTGGCAAAGAATGATGAGGTGTGGCCACGGTGGTGGTCCATGATCCTGTATCGTATGATTCACTGGCAGAGACCCAAGGAGGGGTTGGGGAGGAGGAGGGGGGTGTGGCTCGAGCCGAGGCACGCGTTTTAGGTTGAGACGCCTCATTGCTGCCCATACCTGGCGCGCGCCCAGGCTTTACACGAGGGTAAGGGTGTGAGCCGAGAGCAAAACGTCCCACGTCACGACTCCCGGGCCGCCAGTAGCCCGGGCCGGGGGAGCGTCACATCTCTGACCTGGCGAGGAGGTGCGTGCATAGAGGATTTCCCCTGGTATTCTGAACTGATAAGGTGTAAGTCCCTGCGCCCCAAGCTGATTGGGGGGATCGTGCGACCCTGCACTGTGGCACGCGAGCCTCCCCATCAAACGGCAACACAAAAACAAAAACAAAAAATTGTGGAATCAGCCACCACCGTAAAGAAAACTTGAGAAGGGCATCGAGACAAGCCAACCAACGGACGAGGTCCCCTGGGCACCCTCGGGTGTATTCCCAAGTGAGGTTGCGCTCATCACGGTCCTTACACTGAGGAAAGTTCGCACGATTCTACCATGGACTCGACGCTGAAGCACCACTTGTCGTTGATTAACCGAGAAGTAGCAGTGCCGTTGGAGACCCCGATACTCTAATCCTGGTACCTTAATACGGTAGTCCCAACTTGTCAGAAGACAAACGAAACGCCAGAACCGCGCGTGACCTTAGTTGAGTCGTTGGGAATCGACACGGACCAAATCGTCTCCCCCGAATCCACAACCGGTCCACGGGATTGGTGCTGCCTTGGGTCAACATCTGTCCCAACAACGCAAATACACCACGCGGCGTGCGGCCGCTCAAGAGAATGAGCAAGAGTAATACTTTCGAATTATCTTTCTGGCTGGTCCTGCCATCTAACATGGCGACAGCTAGCGAGTTGGGGAAATGCAGGCATGTTTATAACAAAGAAATGAGGCAGTTTCTACTCCTCTAGCCTAGTTTATTTTGGCGACTTGCAACCCACCCCCGCCGGACGGGAAATTATTCCGAACCAGTGATGGGGGCAGTCCGAATGCTCAAATATTGTTGTTTCCTGGTTTGTATTTGAACCCCACGGCAGCGTTCGGGTCTCTGCAGTAGTAATCCCCTTCGGTCGGGTTCGTAATTTGGTGCCTAGAGAAACACCAAAGTCAGAAGGTGTCTTATATTTATATGCTGTATGCTCAGGTGGGGAGGGACTTACGAATGAGCAAGATGGTCTTTGATGGTGCTGAACCGTTGATCACCCCATTTGCGGCCGTCGAGATTCCCCGCCCCCCAGCAATGAAGGCAACCCCATACATTCCTTTGGTCCTCCGGTTCGGGTACATATTCCGGTAATTCGTCAGGTCGTAGAAACCGACACGGCAAACCTCTGGCACTACGCTTGTGTTCAATCTGGTGACGGCGCAACGCAGGTGAGACATGGGATGATCTAATGAACGGGCTCCGGAACTTACTGCTTCTGACCAATTAAGCACGCTAACCGATCCACTAAAGCACGCAAAACGGTGGTGTTTCCTGTTCATCTCCCGGACCGTGATTGTGTCCGGGTTCTCACCGCACCCAATGACGACTTCCCTGACGAGGGCCGAGAGCCTTGCTGAGTATTCGTACTTGGCGTATCCTGAATCCCAGGGGTTCCCTGCCTTACTGTAGAAGGTGCTTGCGCTGGCGGCACTGGTGAAGTTTCCTCTGTGTTCGTGACGGTAGCTGTAGTCGTAGCAGCGGTGTGAAAGGGCGTTCTCGATGTGCAATCCGGCCCCAAGCCTGTGGCATTTCGTGCAATCAAACAGGGTTGTCATCAGTGGAAGGTGTTCCAGGCTCGGAGAATCTTGTGGCAAGAGTCGCAAAAAGAAATTCCTGCGTTCCTTGAGCCAGGCGGCAGACAATTCCGAGATCCTAGATCGGAGATCAGCCTCACAATCTTGGAACTCCTCATCCGTGCCATCGATTATGGTCTTCTGTACTTCTGGAATCCAGCACAAGTCCGCCTTCGTAGGAGAGAAGTCGTGGGGATGAGGAAGCGAGAAACGGAATGAATCGACAACAACCCCAACTCTGTCTATGCGGGACTCGCATCGCTTGGCGTCGAGTCGAGCATTGATACTTTTTAACTCATCTCTCATGAATTCATTCAGGGGGCCACGAAGTTCCGCCCACGCTATACACCGCTCTCAGGTCACGGGAAATCAGGAACCTTGGAAATGCGCACCTTTCTCGCCAAGGGGACGAACCATCACTACCCCCTTGATTTTCATCAGCCCAGGTTCGTACATCGACTTGCGGGTTGCAATTTCTTCACCCCACCCCTCCTCAGAGAGTCTCTCCCAGATCCTACAGGGGGGTTAGTTGGTTCGCCCGGGGGTAGGTGCCGATCACGCACCGTTCAATTCTTCGCCTCTGGACATCTGCTCGTGCGTCTTCCTTCACCTTGTCCGCGACTCTCTCCAGCTCTGACATAGCATCCGAAAACTGCAAACTAAATGAGTTGACGGAATTACAGGGAACGGAGTGGCCACCGACCTCCTCCCTTTCGTGAACGAGTAACCTGTATCTCTCAATCACGTCCTGCTCCGAACTTTTTCCTGCCGCCGCGAGTTCCTTGCTAAATCGCTCGCTATCTGAGCGGAGAACCATCCTAAGCACCCCTTTGATGGAGCCTACGATGTGGTTGGTTGACAAAGTAGAGAGCAGCGGAGGAATTCACACGCACATCTGACGCGAAACACCGGGAGGACTTCACACATGCCGATGGTCCCCCAACCTAAGCTTTCAGGCCGCGCGTTGTATAGATCTATTGCGCTGGGTGGGGTCGTCGAGCGCCCAAGAGATGGAGGCGAGAAGCGGGGGACATACACTTCGTCAACGCAGGATCCGCAAAGTCTCACCAGGGCAGCCCAGGCCGGGATTAGTGGTCCGACACCAGCACAATTCTGTGACCACTAATTAGATGGGCGGGTAATAGGCTCGGCAATGGGTCCACAAACCATGCAGCATTGACTGTACAAAAGGTTCGCGTATGCCATCTCGGTCATCCCTGAAGGACAAGCGGGGGGCTGCTCACGCTTCAGGATCGTGCCGAATGAAGCCTGCCAAACGTGTCGCGATGACTTGCTGGTGAGGAATTCATTGAGAACCTTTGCCGTCCAAGAGATGCACAGTAGGTCCCTCGGGTGGACAAGGGAAAATATCTGGGGACGCCCTCGCTTCAACAAGAGCGAGATGTAGGAGAGATTCACGCACTTCGTAAAGAATATCGATGGGCATTCCAGGAAGCATCGACAGTTTGGCCTTCTTGCGGCGTTTATCCTGTTGCTTGCCCTTGACTGTTGTTTTGGCTGTCCTGACGCGTTTTGTACCACGGGTCTTGTTGGGCTCTGGGGCGCGTTCCTCGTATTCATCGCCGCTATCAGCGGGAGGAATGACCTCTTTCACGGCTTTACGCGTTTTTCCTGCCCGTCGAGTCGAAACCATCAGAGTAGACGAGGGTGGTTCAAGGTGAAAGAAGGTTCGGTTGAGCTTCAGGTTGAGCCACCGAAATGATCATCACGTGCCATCCCAAACAGGGAACGTGACTCACGGGAACGCGATCCCGTCTCCCATGGCCGACGGGCCGAGTTGTGTGAAAACCATCCCAAAATGGATTCCCGGGTGAGGCCTGAGGCCTGAGGGGTGGCGTTCACCGCGAATACCATAACCCGGCCCTCCTTGCACTGAGAGAAATTAGCACGGACCCATCCCCCAACCGAAACATTACTTGTTATTAGTGAACTGGGAGGTCGCGGTGCGGCCGTTGAAGGTGCCGATACTCTCGGTCTGGTACCTTAGTCCCGTAGTCCCCAACTTAGGCTAATGGTCACGATGAAATTCTAGAACCGCGTACGACCTTGAGGTCATTGGGAAGTCGTACGGCCGGAAGCGGTCCCCCTTGAAGTTGACCCGGACCCAAGCGTTCACCCCAAATCCACAGCCGGTCTGTGGGATTAATGCTGCCTCAGAGCGACACTGTTTCAATAACATGAATACACCACGCGTGCTGCCGCTCAAGGGAATGAGCGAGAGTAATAAGTTTGAATTATCCTTCCACTGGTCTTGATATCAAATACAGCGAACGAAAAGCGGGTCCAGAAACGACCCCAAAAACAGTGGCGGTGGCGGTCCAAACGCTCAAACGTTGTTTCCTGGTCTGTATTCGAATGCCGGGGTGGCATTCGGGTCACTATGATAGTAATCTTCTTGGGTCGGATTCATGATCTGGTGCCTGGAGAAACCCCAACTTCAGAAGGCGCTGTGTGCTTACGTATGGGGGGGAACTTACGAACGAGCAAGATGATCTTTGATAGCACTGAGCCATTCCCCACGCCATTGGCGGCGGTCTTCGGGTTTCCCTGCTCCCCAGCAGCGGAGGCACCCCCACCTAAGAGAACGGTCCTCAAGTTTGGGTACGTACTCAGGTAATTCGTCGGGCCGCAGGAGCCGACACGGTAAATTTCCGTGGTGACGCCTACTCTCAAACTGACGTTGTAACACAGGTAAGGCATGTGATCATCTGACGAACGGGCTCCAGAACTTACCGCCTCTGACCAACTAAGCACACGAACCGATACATCAAAGCGCGCGAAACGGTGGTGTTTCCTGTTCATCTCCTGGACCGTGATCGTGTCCGAGTTCTCACCGCACTCAACGACAACTCCTCTAGCAAGGGCCGAGAGTTTTGCAGAGTATTCTACTTGGCGAATCCCGAGTCCCAGAGAATGCCTGCCCTACGGTAGAAGGGGGCACTCGAGAGACTTGCTTCGTATTCAGTGCCGTAACAGTAGCCTTCGCAGTAGTGTGAAAGCGCGTCCTTTATACGCATTCCAGACTTGCGGCATTTCGTACAATCAAAGAAAGTCGTCACCAGGGAAAGGTGTTCCAGGCTTGGGGAATCTTGTGGCAAGAGCCGCAAAAAGAAATTCCTGCGCTCCTCAAGCCAGGCGGCCGACAATTCCGGGATCCTAGATCGAAGATCAGCTTCCCAATCTTGGAACTCCTTGTCCGTGCCGTGGACGATGATCTTCTGCGCTTCTGGGATCCAGCATATGTCCGCCTTCGAAGGAGAGAAGTCGTGGGTATGAGGAAGTGAGAAACGGAACGAATCAAGAACAACCCCAACTCTGTCTATGCGGGACTCCCGTCGTTCGGCGTCGAGCCGAGCATTTATACACCCTAATTCATTTCTCATGAATTCGTTCAGGGGGTCCCGAAGTTCCGCCCACGCTACACACCGCTGTCAGGTCATGGGAATCAGGAACCTTGGAAATGCGCACCTTTCTCGCCAAGGGGACGAACCATCACCACTCCCTTGATTTTCATCAGCCCCGGTTCGTACATCGACTTGCGAGTTGCAATTTCTCCACCCCACCCCTCCTCAGAGAGTTTCTCCCAGATCCTGCATGGAGTTAGTGTATTCGCCTGGGGATGGATGCCAACCACGCACCGTTCAATTCGTCGCTTTTTGACATCCGCTCGCGCATCTTCCTTTACCTTCTCCGCGACTCTCTCCAACCGCGACATAGCACACGAAAACTACAAAACTAATGAGTTGACAGGATTGCAGTGAATGGGGTGGCCACCAACCTTCGTCCTTTTGTCAACGAGTAACTTGTATTTCTTGATCACGTCGTCCTCCGAACCTTTCCTTGCCCCCGCGATTTCCTTGCCGAATTGTTTGCTGTCCCAGCGAAGAACCTTCTTGACATCTCGGTTATGACCTAAAAAGCGGTTAGTCTGCGGAATGAGGAATTCTACGGGAGAAATATACACGCACACTTGACCTGGAATGTTGGGATGACTTCACGCATGTAGCACCAGGCACCTCCCAAATCCAAACCAGCCGGCCGTGCGTCATCCAGGTCCATCGCACTTGGTTGGATCAGTTAATATACGAAAGGTGGAGATGAGGAGCGGAAGAAATAGAAATACATTTCTTCGACGCATGATCCACAAAGCCTCACCAATGCACACCAAGCCGAGATGAGCGAACCGCTGCTACCACAGTTCTGCGGCCGCCGGTTAGGTGCATGCGTAAGAACATTACGAGCGGCCACGAACCATGCAGTACTTGCCGTACAAAAGGTTCGCGTATCCCATTTCGGTCATCTCTGAAGGACAACAGGGCGGCTGCTCATTCTTCAGGATCGTGCTGAATGAAGCCTGCCAAACATGTCGAAATGACCTGCTGGTAAGGAACTCATTGAAAACCTTCGCCGTCCGAGAGATCCACAGTAGGTCTCTCGGGTGGACGAGAGAGAATATCTGGGAACGTCTTTGCGTCAGCAAGAGCGTAACTTGGAGGAGAGATTTACGCACCTCGTAGAGAATATCGACGGGCGTCTCAGGAAGCATTGATAGTTTGGCCTTCTTGCGACGTTTCTCCTGCTGCTTGTCCTTGACCGTCGTTTTGGCTGTCCTGGCGCGTTTCGTCCCACACTTCTTGTCAGGATCAGGGGTGCGTTCTTCATATTCGTCACCACTATCGGCGGGAGGGGAGCCCCCTTCCGCAGCTTTACGCGTTTTTTCCGCGTGTCGGGTCAAGACCATCAGAGTCGACGATGGTGGTTCGAGCTTCAAGTTGAAAAGGGGTCGGGTTGACCTTCGAGTCGAGGAGAGCACCCAGATTACCATCACGTGTCATCCCAACCAGGGAACGTGACTCACAGGGGAAACGTCCCAGTCTCCCGTCTGGTCCCACCACTCCGAGACAAGTCATCCAGTGGATAGGATCCTTCGGGCATTCCCAAAATATACTCCCCATTAGGTGGTGCGGCAGGGGTGGGGGGACGTTCACCGCCAATGCTATCGTCGCGCCGTCCCTCCACTGAGAGTAAGAGAAACTGGTACGACACCATCCCCGCCAGAACGAGAGGTAGCTGCGCGTCCGTAGAAGGTGCCGATACTTTATGACTCGTCCCCTAAGTCCCCAGTTTATCAACCCCGCGGATCTCGGTCAGTATATTTGTCCCAACCATAACGTACACACGATGTCTCCTAAGAAAAGAATACCACAGGGCGGGGCGGAGGGAGGGAAATAATTATCAGAGGGAGACCGCGATCGCCTAGAAAATGACGGAAACAATCTTTTCCCAGATATCCCTGGGCGGGACGACCGGAACTTCTGTCTCTTCGGGTGTCGGGATACCGGTGACGAAGTCCATCTCTTCCCACTTGCGAATCTTGGTCTTCTTGATGACCTTATAACCGAAGTACATAGCAAGGAATATAGGAATATTGATGTCTAGAGGGGACGAGACGGATTCATGAGACGATCGGGCGCGAAGGAAAAATAGACTTACAGTAGGTAATGAAAGTAGAAGTGTTCCACTTAAACCACGTCGGGAGACCGGAGATGATCAGGAAGGACGTCGACCAGAAAATACCCCACCACGAGAGATATGGCTGAAGGGGGCTGTAGTAGAGAAGCTCCTTCCTGTTGAATCCCTGTTTCTTGTATCCGTAGTCTACACAACGGCCTGAACTTCAGCTATCCCCCGGAAGAACAAAGAAAACCTACGAAAGAACAAGTAGGTGCAGTTCATGACCCACCAGCCGATGAAACCACCGACGGTCGTCAAGTTGACCAACCAGCCGAACACGGTGGCAGCATCGTTGGAGACGGTCATGAAGGTCAAGAGGGAGAAGAGTGACTAGTACCCGGGCACTCATTCAGCTTACGTCCCACCACACGCGGACTAAAACGAGACTCACACAAAACGCGACGGCTATAAATGGGAGACCTCCTTTCGTAACTCTGCTGAAGATCTCAGGGGCTTGACCGCGGATGGAGAGACCGAACAAGACACGAGAGGAAGAGTACAGGAAACTGTTACCGGCTGAGAAGGCACTGGTGAAGACGGCAGCGTTGATGATGTGCGGGAGGACCTCGATTCCAGCGCGGTTGATTGCGATGACGTATGGGCTGAGGGGAGGAAGGTTGGATACACCTCGAGACAAGAGAGGCCGGTGCGGAATTCACCTCTGGGCGGCGTTGCCAGTTTCGCGCAACAACTCCTCATCGTCATAGGGGACAAGCATACCAGTGATCAAGACGCCGAGAATCTACCAGCAGGATTGTACGTCATGTACAGATTCAAACATCCAGGTCACCCTGAAACATACGTAGAAGATAAGGATACGCCAGAAGACCCTCTTAATGGCCTTGGCGATGTTTCTCCTTGGGCTCTCGGTCTCGGAGGCGGCACTACGGAACACACAGAATGGTATTAGCCTTGCGTTGTTTCCCATGAGGGTCCTCCCAAGTACGCACATAGCGACGAGCTCCATGGACTGGAAACTGAAGGCAGCCTGGACAATGACGGACAAAATGGCTAAGAACCTGTCGGTACCAACGTCGTCGACAAACCCAGCACGAGCGATGGAACCGGGGTTCTTCCAGTATTGGAATCCTCTTCGCTTTCCGTCAGGGCCGCCACCGAGGGTGATAACGAGACCGGTAATGATGAGCCCTATGATTAGCATGACTGGAGGGATCCGTAACCATCAGCGATCTGTACAGAGACGCAAACGCGGAAAGCCCACTCTTAATCAAACAGAAGTAGAACTCGGACTCTCCAAAGTACCGCACACCGAACAAGTTGAATGAGATCATGACAACCAAGATCGCAGCGATATAAGCCGGAGCGTGGCCGGGCTGCCGAACGGGTGCGTGTCAAAATGTAGGCTGCCCTGGCCGTTCTGACCCATAGGAAGTCTGCTTACGTCGTCGTCCCAGAAAGTGATCAAGATTGCCGCCGCGCTAATTTCCGTCGGGATTGCCATCACGGAACCCTGAGAGAGTTTGTCGTGTGAATACCCAGTATTCTGAGGAAGATATATTCTGGGCCCACATAAAGGTAATTCTGAGGAACACAGGTGTGGAAAGTCAGATCTGAGGGCGAGCTGATATATCGCACGATTTCACATACCCAGCCAACCTACAGAAACACGTCAGATAACGTGACCAAAAAGGGATGGCAACAAGAACTCACAGTAAAACCAAGTGCCTTGTCGACCCACCGAGCGGCTGCGTTTATTGGTAAGACTAGGGACGCCCCGAGACCAATCTAGCTATACCAAAGTGAGGGAAAGTTCCGGACGTGGGATTGAAGGCAGCCATCTCTCCGACAGCGCAAAGCGACCTGATTCCAAACCGTCAGTTCCTGTGTTCCCGCTTCACGGTATTGCTGCTTCTTACGAGTAGGCGACGGTTCCGACGAGGGAATAGGCTATGAGAGCACCCAAAGGACCAGCCCTTTGCAGGGCAAAACCAGATCCCTGCTCGTACCAAAGTAATGCTCGCCCTGTTAGAGGGTGTCTTTTGAGCGAAACAGCCGAAGGTCGAGACGCACAAGGAAAAGGCCAGTGCCAAGGGTTCCAGCGATCTATGGAATGGTGTTGTGTCAGAGTGGTCATGGAAGCTAGCACCGCCACCCTTACGGCAATCCTTTCCGAGTGTCAGGGTGAGCAAGCAGAGAAAGAAAGGAGGACGACAACTCACATTTGCACATGTCGCTGTTGCAGTTTCCTCTGTACCTTATCCCTATCCCCAGCGTCAAGGTAGGACTCGACGGTGATGGTGGACCTAGAATCCTTTTCCACGCCGGAGGCGGCTCCATTCTCGACGTCCATGACACGGGGTACAGGCGTGGGGGTGGTGGAATGGGGAAGAGCGGGTAAGGGGAGACGCAACCAGCCCGTTAGAAGCCCATATATCCGGAAGACACCACACGGTAAAACGAATATGGCCGAAACCATTGATTCCCATCATCAGAGAAGTTCTCAGAATGTAATGGCAGGGCCGGTCCCCGAGTGCACCGAGGGCGTATTGGCACCCATTCCGCCCAATCACCTCTTCATATCGGGACCGGTATCATTATCGGCAGGGCAGACCTAGGTAGCGCCAAACAACCGATTCCGCGCGCTGCCAACCCGCTCACGCGCATCGCCAGGATACAGCCTAGTACTCTCAGGCGTGATATCCATCGGTGGACAACTTCAGGGCAACCACACCGGGTGTGTCGGGGGGCATGGGCGCGGATGTGGCAGTCAGGCGAACTCGTAGGTGTGATTTGGCATTCTAATGGGCGCTATGGCCGGTTGGGGTGACAGGTTGGATGGGTGCCATTCCGTCAAGAAACCCAGCGATGCTGCGGGCACGACCATGGAGGGGAAACAAACCGGAAAGGAGGATTAACCTATTGGTACCAGGATCTCTCAGGGCGTGGCAATGCTGCATCGAGCGCCGGTGGGTCGATGCCTGTTCCAGGATTCGAACAGTCGAAGCAGTGGTCACTCCGATGAATGACGTGTTTGGGGCCTTCCTGCGCTCACGGAGCCACGGGTCCCCATGGATTGTGGAAGGGAGGTGGAACACCAGGGGTCTTTTGCCAAAGTCGGATTTCTTAGAACTCGCCGGATAAATTCTAAAGGCGCTCCCTTTTGTCCTGTATGAAAAGTGGTTAAGGATTCGGGATCTGGGGTGAGCCTTCCAAACCGCCAGATTATGGAACAGGACTTCCCAACTGCCCCGGACTCAACTGTCACCGGCTTTGCCCTCGCGGTCATGGGTTTGCAATGGGTAATTCCAGGGACAGACAGGACCAAAGGATTTACCAACCCGAAGCCTGAACTCCCCGGCCGGTCCAGCTAGAAACTATTCGGTTCCGCCCAGTTGGGGTCGAGAGTGCTCGGGTTGGACCGCACAACCCGACGGGGCCCGCAGGTACCTCGATGGCGATATACGATAGCGTGGTGGTCAATCTGAATAGAGGTGGGGTCATATGCGACCAATACAGCCCTAGGCTTGTCCAATTGTGAAGGTTGAATGTTGAAGCTTGAAGCTTGAAGGTTTAGCCGGCGGGAGCAGTGGGTGGACTGAATTCGTGCCAAGTTGATGGAAACCAGCCTCCGAAAGGTCAGTCGGGATGTTGAAGCGTGCTGGCCCGGTTGCCAAATCCCTCTTGGGATAAGGTAGTCGAGAGATTGGGTCTCGTTGGTGTCAGGGCTATGGTGCGTGCGAGGCGATAGTATGAATCCACCATGTGATGAGCGTTGGTGACAAGAGGCCAGTCCCACCCTTGTCCAAAATCTGATTTACATCGCCGTTGCACAAT
>Ga0307516_10003988_pt1 | contig 18539 bp, 27 predicted proteins | sample 19_EM_MG_FD_203310 | JGI IMG/M metagenome (GOLD analysis project Ga0307516, IMG submission 203310) | Populus trichocarpa ectomycorrhiza microbial communities from riparian zone in the Pacific Northwest, United States - 19_EM | ecosystem: Host-associated > Plants > Roots > Unclassified | place... | reverse complement strand
GCGGGGAGTGGTACAATACGAGGTGAGGAGTACGATGTCAATGAGATTGCTGGCAGCGAGAACGATAGATAGCGAGTAGGACGCGGTGTGTATGATGTCAATGCAAAGCGCCAAGCCATTACCAACAGTTGCGCTTGCGCAAGGTTCGGCGTCCTCATTGCTCCTAGACCCCTTTTTTAAGTTCTCCTTTCACCTCGTCCTAGATACTCGTCGTCGTCCTTCGCATTGCCATCATACTCGCCGCCATCAAATTAATGATATCTTATTCGTCGACATTTTCCTCATCAACATTTTCCTCATCAACATTTTCCTCATCAACATTTTCCTCATCAACATCTTACTCGTCGCGCCATTCTTGCTACGTTACTTGCCGCCATCCTCACTGCCATCAAACACATTGACAACCTCCTCAACGACATCATACTCGTCACATCGTATTGTACCATCTCCCACCGCTGTTCCTGTCACTCGGAGAGCTGTGCTAACCATGCCACAAAGCTCGCCATCGTGCTCGCCGCCTCCTACTAGCTATCGTCCTCGCTGCCGGCACCCTCATTGACATCGACTCGTCACTCTGTATTCTACAACTTCCCGGTATCTCTGTCACTCTGAGAGCTGTGCTAACCATGCCATAAAGCTCGCCATCATACTCACCGCGTCGTACTCACTATCGTCCTCGCCGCGTCTTACTCGCTATCGTCCTGGCTGCGTCCTACTCGCTCTCATAGTCGTCACGTCCTACTCGCTCCCATACTCGTCACGTCTTACTCACTCGCATACTCGCCGTGTCCTACTCGCTATTGTCCACGCCGCCGGTGTCCTTATTGCCATCCTCCTCATAGTCGTCGTGCTCATCGCTTCGTGCTCATCGCGTCGTGCTCATCGCGTCGTGCTCATCGCGTCGTGCTCATCGCGTCGTGCTCATCGCGTCGTGCTCATCGCGTCGTGCTCATCGCGTCGTGCTCATCGCGTCGGGCTCATTGCGTCGTGTCGTATTTGCCAACTTTCCTTTGTTTCCGACACTCAGCAATGCTACGCGCGTCAAAAACAGCGGCAATGGATGTGACGCTCGGTGCTTGTGCTGGAAACGCGAAGTGTGGTAGTAGCATATATAGATGTACATTAGATATAGAGAATAGAACTGGACTGAGTCACTATGCATGGAACCCGCTGCGTGTTTGGGAATGCGACGCGAGTATTTACTGCGATAATCCGTGCCTTGACAGCCAGCGTAACCATGGTGCCATGACACACGTCGTCCGCATGCCATTTTCCCTGACACGGCTGTGTCCAGAAGGAAAATGCCCTGACACGGCTGCGTCCAGAAGGAAAATGCCCTGACACGGCTGCGTCCAGAAGGAAAATGCCCTGACACAGCTGCGTCCAGAAGGAAAATGCCCTGAAACGGCTGCGTCCAGAAGGAAAATGCCCTGACACCGTGCGTCCACAACGAAAATGCCCTGCCACGCTCTGTCTGGTAAGCAAATGCCATGGCGTACTGCGTCCGGACGCACGGTGCTGTGGCGATCTGCGTCCTAGTTAAGCAGCTTGCGTCTGAAACGTCCAGAGCGTCTAGTGCGTCCGGACGCTAAGGACATAAATTTTTTTTTTTCTGATGTGATCGCACGTGACCATACGGCGAAGATACTGCAAAGGTTCTGCCACAGGTCTCTCAGCATTTATGAAGCGCCGGATGGAATGCGTCTTAAACTGCCATCAGTACCTGATGGACCAGAGTACTACACGATACCGGAAGTCAAATCATCATTATATGTTCTACGTATTTTCGATGTGGACGAGACGACAATTGATGGGACAAGCAGGCTGGTAGACCTGCTGATGGAAGAGCTCAATATTACTGCTGAAGAGCTGAAGGATCGTCATGTGGATATGGTTGGTAATCAACTATCCAACGCACGGGTGAGTAGTTTGCAGCAACTTCGTCTCAGGGATTACTCGGAACATCGTATGGCTTTCGCAGGAATCAAATCAGGAAACTTCCACGTTTGTCTAGCTTTCATTAACGCAATCTTTCAGTGCAACTGGGGACGTAAGGACCGCAGAGATCCGGGCTCATTGTCCAGATTCGTGAACGTATTAGGACGCAGTGCAGTTAATGAGAATATTCCGGACTTCAACACGTGTAATCGATTCGTCCTACAAGTTTTTGATGCTCATGTTTTGGCGGCATTGATTACAATCGCAAACGAGTGGTCTGTGTCAGTGGGACAAGGGCGAGTGAAGACGGTGAATCAGTTATGCAAGGTGGTGGAGCAGAATAACTGGGTGGGTTTGTTGGAGGAAATGGTACGACGGTTCTTTCTGATGAGCAAGGCACACTTCTTCAGGTCGAACTGTAAGGCTACGGTACTACAGGCATACTTGGCAAAGACAGCGGAGATCATGGCAAAGAAGAAAAGCGAGCGCACTGCACAGGAAATCGAATTCTCAACTGCGAAATACAAAGAGAAGCATATTGCGGAGAGGTGCTTAGAGTCCCGAGACGTCGTATACGATAATGCTTCGATCATGCCACAAGAAATCCTAGTCTATTAAGACTTCCATGATGCGGTGCGTGGTGGCCATTCAGGGCGGATGGAGAAGGACTTGGAGATTGCCATGGTTATGTTTGCTGGTTGCAGCAAGTCGAACTATGCCAAATAAATGATGGAGCAACAGATAGACCGACTGAGGGTTTGGACACCTGAGCACGCATATCTCGTGTGGTCAGGAACAGCGGCTCCTCCCCAGCACCCAGTGCCTACGCGTCCACCCTGCGCTTCTCTTCCCGCTCGCGGCACTCCCAGAGCTCCCATTCCGACGCCTCGCTCCCTGCGTCCGCTTCTCCTCCTGCAGGCGACACTATTCTTCCCACGTCTGTTGCTGTGAGAAAGTCTAGTAGCGCCTGACTGCACCTCTGCTCAGCGAAGAGCTCATGCGCCCTCCACCGCCGCTTCCCTCTCCCTGTCTCCTTGTAGACCTCCCTCCACAAGGTCTTCTGCTGCTCCTTCCACCTTGGGCACCACTTGAGGAGGTGGTCCCTTATCTGTGTGGGGCACCGGCACCACCAGCACTGGGCCTCGGGGCGGACCTTAGCCCAGTGCAGGTATTGTACTGTGCGGGCGTGTCCCGTCTTCAGCTGGTAGAATCTCGAGGCAAGCCTCTTGGTGCTGTCGGCCACCACGCTATCGGGTTTCTGGCTCTTCGGCATGCGGTACTTCGTCTTTCAGGTCCGGCCTCCAGCCCACTGATGTGCCTCCGCCCACTTTTTCTCTGAAATTTCCCGCTTGAGGCTGGTAAGAGATCGTGGGAGAGGTGCCACGTGCACCTTTGTTAGGCCTGAGGAGCCCAGCCACTCCACCCCACGGGTGTTCGGCTCCCCTGCTGCAATCTTTGCCCACTCGTCGGCCTTCTCGTTGCCAACGACTCCCTTGTGGGCTGGACACCATCAGATTTCGGTGACGATACCCTTCCTGGCCCTGCGCAGTGTGACGATGTGTTTCCGTGCCTGAAGGGTGTACTGTTGCCCGGGGCCATGCTCGTCTGATGCCATCCGTCTGATGGCTGCCTGTATGTCCGAAAAGATGGTGACTCGTTCCGGGGTTGAGCTTCTTTGCGCTGCCAGTTCCAGTGCATGGGCCAGAGCGGCGCACTCTGCATCATAGGCCTCTTGGTTGTTGCCCATATGCACTTTGGCGCCCGCCAAGTCAGGCCCCGCCTCCACACCACCGAGTACCCGGTAGCCCCATCATCGAGTCGTGAGCCGTCTGTGAACATGGTCAGCCCGGGACGGGTCCTCTCTGCTTCAGCTTTTGCCTCGGCTTCCTCCTCTTGCAGTAGCTCTGCCTCGAGGGTTTCCGGCTCTTCCAGTAGGACTGTGCTCTCAGTCGGTTCGCCGTGTGCAAGGGCATTTGTGAGCTGCCTCCAGATTCCTGTTGGGGTTCCCACCACCTGCCGTGCCTGGTCCCCCAGGGGTAGGCTCAGCAGCCGTAGTCCAAAGCGCCACTGTCAGTTCTCCAGCTGCGCAGTTGCTGCTCTGAGACCCGACTCCACCGAGAGGGCTCCCAGATTGGTCGTCCGGAAGCATCCCGTTGTTGCCCGGGCTTCCTGGTTGATTAGCCACTGGATTTCCTCCGCCTGCCCTTGCGTTCCAGTGGCATGGTCTCCTTTCCACTACAGCTCTGCGCCGAACATTGTGGCTGACTGGATGCACGCTGTCATAACCTTCCTACAATTGGCTGGTGTGAGTCCCATTTGCCCTGTGAGCCGCCGGAGTCTTGTCAGAGCCTTTCTGCCTTCGTTCATTCGGGTGGCATGGTGTTCCTTTAGGCAGAGCTGGGCATCGAGCCAGATACCTAGCCACCTGGTCGCCTCCTTGTTGAACGGGACGCTGTTAGTGCCGACTGTCACTGTTGCCCTAGGTGCTGACCGTTTCTTGTGGAACAGTGCTGCCTCCGTCTTGCCAGAGTCAAATGCTACTCTGTTCTCCGCCGCCCATCCAATCGCAGCCGCTGCCGCCGCCGAGCACTTTGCTGCCACTGCCGTATTGTCTGCGCCGTCCGCCCACCAGCTTATGTCGTCCACGAAGGACAGGCCGTGGATACCTGGTATGGCTTCCTCCACCTCGTCGAAGATTCCTGACAGATAGGTGGTGAAGAGGATTGGCGCCACTGGGGACCCCTGGGGGATTCCCGTATCCACTGGATTCACCTCGCCCGTCTTGCCGTCCAGAACGAGTTTCCCCTGGCGGTCTGACATGAAGCTGCTGTTCCATCGGATGAGGTCTGGCTCAATCCCCAGTACCTGCATGTGCTTGCCCAAGTGCATTTTGCTAATATTGTTGAATGCTGACTTGACGTCCATGAACAGTGCACCTGCCACCTTCTTTCCTGCCCACGTCTGCTGGGTGCAGTTCATCAAGACTGGCACTGCATCCACGCAGGATCGTCGCTTGCGGCACCCGTACTGACCCTCATGGAGGGCCCGCTTGCGATCCAGGTGGTCGGCTATCAGATGGGCTGCTGTTCGCTCCACCAGCTTGCCGATGACATCCAGAAGTGAGATCACTCTGTATGCTCTCACCTTGGTGTATTCTGGCTTCCCGGGCTTTGGGATGACTACCCCCTTTGCCGTCTTCCATATCTTCGGATGGTAGCCGGTCCTGATGCATGCTCATACCAGTTGCGTGATCCGCTGTCGGTCCCACTGCCAGAAGACTTTCAAGATGTCCGCCGATATCCTGTCATCGTCTGGTGCTGCTGTGTTGGCTGCCTTGGCCAGCAGGTAGCCGACTAAGTGAACATCAACCCGCTCAAATGCCCGCCCACCCGCCGATGGCTCATACGTGCCCAGCAGCCACTTCGGGAAGTGCCCTTTGAGGATTGCCGCCTCCCTATCCTCCTGTCTCTCCGCAATGTTGCCCTCTCCGTCTACCAGTACCTGTCCCGTCCGGTCGAGCCTGAGTGCAGTATAGTTCGCTGCTGTCCACACCTCCCTCTCCTTTGCCTCCTGGGAGGAACTTGTTCCAGCATTCCTTCTTGGCCTTGCGAATGGCCTGCCGCAGGTTGCGTCGAGTATCCCGTACGTGTCCTATACCTGCCGGCCATCGTCTGGCCCTGCCCAGCTGCTTCTGTAGCTCCGCCAGCTCTTCCGTCCACCATGGCTTTGATCTGCTGCACCACCTCTTCGCCCTGGCGTGGCTATTGAGTGTTCCTACTATGGCCTCCCATAACGCCACTGCTGCTTCCTCCACCTGTTCCACTGAGCTGGTGTCGTCGAGTGCTGCTGTTTCCTTCCCCGATCTTAGGTAGCATTGCTGGGCAGCCACTTCCTTTTCCCTCGTAGCTTTCTGCTCTTCTTCGCTCTTTCCGGCCCCACTCCAGCCACTGATGTCCCACCCCGTGACCTCCTTGCTGCTGTCTTGGCTGTTTGGGGTTCCTCCAAGAATTTCCCACATAATGACCTCATGGTCCAAGCCGGTCGCTTCTTCGCTGTCGATACTCCAGTTGAGCTCGACACCAGGTAAGGAGAGCGTAAGGTCGATGATTGTGTGGTTGTCACCACCCACCCGGGTCGCCTTCTTGGAGTTCCACACTACCAGGGAGTGGTCGCTTATGAGGTTCTCCCAAAATGGCCCATTCTGTCTCGACGTTGCCCTCCCGTTCCACATCTGGCTCTGGGTATTCATGTCCCCCGCGATGATCACCTGGCTGTGCCTTGTATTGGCCTCCCAGTTCACCCACTGGGCCAGCCGCTCTCCACTTCCCCACTGCCGCCTGCAATCATACACGTTAACAATGATGATCGAGGTACTACTTCGAGGCTTGACCTCCAGGGCCTGCGCATAGTTTGCGCAGTCTCGGGTCAGGTCCTTCAGCTCTGTTACCTGGCACTGAGACTCCTGGTTGATTGCCACCCAGCACTTGGCTGCCTTGCCCTCCTTCCCTCTAATAAATCGGAAGCTAGGGTGTGACCTTGTGCTGTCCTTCTCTGTCTCCCCGCGTGGTTCCTAGATCAGGACCAGATCTGCTCCCTTCTCCACTGCCGTCTCCAACACTGCCTCCAATACTTGTCCCCCCCTGGCGCAGTTATGCGGGAGCGCCACCAGCTTGGGAGCCTGTAAGCCCGCCATCAGATGGCTACGGGTGGGGCGGTGCCACTTGGTTCCATTCCAGTTGCCGTTACCTCCATTACATCTTCTGTCCAGTCGGGAGAAGTCTCTGCCGGCTCGCCTCCTGGGACCCAGTTCAGCCGGGCTGATCCGCCAGAGCTGCAGGTTGCTGCTGGGGGCGTCGGCTGCGCTGTTTCCGCATGGGCTGTATCGTTTCGCCTGCCCCAGGCAATCTCGAAGGCGGCCTGCTTTGCCTCGCACCTGGCGTCCTGGGCCGGGTGTCTGCCCCACAGTTCGGGCACTTCATTTCTGTGTGGGGGCAGACCTTCCCGACCTTACCACATGTTGCCACGTGACACCGGTGCTCCTCGGTCCTGTGGCTGTCCCCACAGATAGTGCAGGTTGCTACGCCTCGCTGGCACCGGAACTCTGAGTGTCCCCACCACCCACACGCGCCACACAGGGTGTCGGCTTTGTCCGGGATGTAGGGAAGGGCATGGAACCTGTTGCCTACTACCGACATCTCCACCAACAGCTTTTGGGCCGCCGGCTTGCCTAGCACCTTGAAGATCACCGATGCCGCATTCTTCGGGTGTCGGCCAGCCTGGTAGTGGCGCTCGATGGTTCTTACTGCCCGCATCCACTTCATTGAGAGGGGGGGTACCACGACTCCTGGGTTCTCCGCTTTGATCTGCTCTCTGAGCTCCGCAAGCCCGTTGCGGTGCTGGTACCAGTCATAGGGCACCAGAATCTTGAGCTCCGCCCACGTCTCATTCGCAACGACATTGATGATAGCTCTGTCGGCTTTACGGGCCGCTTCCAAGACCTACTTCTTAAACCAGAGGAGCATCGCCGCTGACACCCCAAAGCGCGCAGTTGTTGACAGCCTTCCCTGCACCGAAATTCTGAATGCCTCGGTCCGGACGTGCGCCGGGGCCACCTTGCTGAGCGCGATGTTGACGAACACCACCGCGCTTGCCGCCACCGCTAGGTTGATCTGCAGCGCCCGTGCCACTCCCTCAAATAAAATTCCGCGCTCGTCGCATGGAATCGACCCCTTGATGGGCTCCAGCTCCGTGGGCTCCTGTTCTGGCTTCCCGTTCCGGCCCACCCGCTTGAAGTCCAACTGGGGGAGGGCCGCCGCCACCGCCACCCTCGGCGCCCAGTTACCCTGCTGCTGCTGCTGCTGCGGCGGCTGCGACGACGCCTATTTCTGCTGGTATTGCTGCTGTTGATGCTGCGGCCACTGTTGCTGCTGCCACCCGGGCAGGCGAGGCTGTTGCTGCTGCCGGGACTGCTGCTGCTGGCGCTGCTGTTGCGGTGATGCCTTGTGACTGCGAGCCCAATCCTCCACCCACTAGCTTCCCAGCGCCTGCATTCCTGCCATGTAGGCAATCCTCTGCCTCACGGCTACCTCCTCGATGGCGTTGGCGTCGTCTGCCAGGTTCCAAATCGGCCTGGCTGCGGCGCTGTATGTCATCCCCTCCACCTGGCTCAGTTTCCCTTCCTCCCATCGTGTGACACTGGGGTTGTATCGTAACCAGAGTGTAATGGAATCAAAGGTAATCAGGCTACTCTTTGGATAATTCACAACGGAATAATCTTAGATCTTGTGTGTGGGTTTCAGGGGTAGTGTTCGGTCTGTCTCCTCTTCTTTTCGGGAGGAAAGAGTCTGGTTATATATTACTTTTGGGGTGTCGTGAGATCTGGTGACTCGGGCTAACTATTCCTCCGAGGCTTTCAACCCCGTGGGCAACTCATTGGTTCTGGCAGTGTGTGGATAAGGAGAGATGAGCTTTGTCGGTTTCGCACCGCAGGGTCTTCCCGCGGCCGAGCGGGGTAACCGCGCCAGACTTTTTCTTGTACACCTTTCGGGTGACGTGGCAGCTCCCTTTCGGGGAACCTGCCCAAGTCCGCCGGTTTCCACTCGTTTGCTTCCCCGCAACCCCCTCAACTCTCGGAGTTAGTTCCCTTATGTCCGGTCTCGGTCGTAAGTTCTAACTCCGTTCCTTATCTCCCTCCTAGACTCTCAGAGCCGATCTTTCCTGAATAGCCAACTACCGCGTCCTTATCTCGGTACGTACCTCCCCAAGGATCCGTGCTGACCCATGATAATGTTCCAGTGTAACACTACCTCCCCCTCTTCTTAGCTTCGTCCCGAAGCTAATGAGTGTTTTTCCCGAGTAGCCCGTCTGTTTCTGACGATTCTTTTCGGTTATGATACTTGCCGCTGAATGCAGTCCTCCACCACTGCATCCCTCCCCATCGTTGGCCAGCCGGTTCGGCACCGGGGAGCCTCCGATGATGGGGCCCTCAGCGTAGGCCGGTACGTACTCTTACTGATCGGGTCATGTTGAATCGTACTCACCACCGCGCTGTGTCAAGGCTTGGCCGGCTCGGTGAGGTTCTGGGGTCGCAGATGGCACTGGGAATCGGGAGAGGCATGGTGTCCTTTGTGCTAGTGACCCGTTTATTCGGCAGTGACTGCGCCCACATCCTTCCGGAGGGAGACTAGTATGCTGGAGCAGTGACAGCGCTGTCGGGGACTCACTTCACCGCTTAGGTGCCATCGGCGCCGGTTCCGTCGGTTCGAGTCGGTCGCCAAGAGGTCGATACGTCTGTTCTGAACGGTTTTCCTGATTCTCAACAGTTTCGGTCGCGTGCACTCTTTGTCGGGCACCGGGTCAGCGGCTTTGTCGTGGTTGCGTGAGCAGCGGGTCTTTTCTTCGTTCTTACAGTTTTTCATTCCATGTGCGAGAAGAAGTCCTCTAACCCCTTCATCCCTACTACCGCTCATGCTTCGTCGGGCCCTTTTATGGACATCCCGCCTAGGCGTCGGTGAGCCGATAGTCCCTCGGCGCGTCTGGATTTCGTCGGTGAAACTCCCGGAGTTTCTCCAGACCGCATACCGAAAAGTTGTCAAATGGTTCTTCCGTCCAGTCTTTACGTTCCGGATAGTCGAGCCATTTGACAAGGTAAAGGATTCTTTTGTTATTTCCCCAGCCGCGCTCCGCCAAAGACATAACTTCTTCCACATCATATTCCTCCGATTGTTCGACGTCGTCTGCTTCCCGCAGTACGTTCGAGGGGTCCGGAGGTGCTCGATACTCGCTGGTTCAATAGGGTTCGAGTAGCGAGACGTGGAAGACCTTGTGAATCTTCCACTTCCGAGGCAGTGTGAGGCGGACAGCCAGCGGGGAGACGATTTTCTCGATTTGAAAAGGACCATGATTCTTGTGGTCCAGTTTTCTCGAGGGGCGGCGTGTTTTGATGTTGCAGCCATTGAGCATTACCAAGTCCCCCACCTGGTATGCAGGAGGTTCCTTTCGATCTGGGTTTGTATACCGCCGCATCCGTTCCTGCGCTTCTCCTAACCCTTTCGTTGCTTCTTTGTGCACCGCCTGCATCCAGTGGGCGTATGCCGTGCTGGCCGGGTTAAGGGGTTCCGTGGATGCGGGGCCTACCGCCATGGGGTGGAAGCCATAGTTAGCGTAGAACGGGGACATGCCGTTACCTGTGGTGGCCGAGTTATTGTATGCGAACTCAGCCATCGGTAGCAGACGTTTCCAGTTATCTTGTTCCTTATTGACAAACGCCCGTAGATAGGCCTCAATTGTCTGGTTGAGCCATTCTGTCTGTCCGTCGGTCTGCGGGTGGAACGCTGTGGACATGCGAGGCCAGATTCCCGAAAGCCGTAGGAACTCCTGCCATACTTCTGACGTAAACCGTGAGTCTCTGTCCGACACAATGTCAGTGGGTAGCCCGTGGTGTTTCCATATTTCCCTGGCGAAGATGATTGCTAGGTCTGCTGCCGTCTTTTCCCGGAGTGGTATGAAGTGTCCCATCTTTGTGAATCGGTCGATTACTACCCACAGCTGATCACATCCTTCTGAGAGTGGGAGTTCCGTGATGAAGTCCATCGCGATTGATTGCCACGGCGCATATGGGAGTTCTAGGGGTGAGGATAGTCCATAGGGTTGGTGTCGAAACGCCTTGTTTTTCTGGCTCTCTGGGCAGCTTCTGACGAAGTCTATAATTCGCTCGTTCATCTTTGGCCACCAGAAGTTTCGCTGTATTAGTTCAATCGTCTTATCCTGCCCCATGTGTCCGGCTACCTTAGTGTCGTATTCTGATTCCAATATGTGCCGCACCAAGCCCTTGGGTATCCAGAGCAGGTTTCCTCGGTAGAGCAAGTCGTCCTTGTATTCCATTTTTCCGATCTTTCTGTCTTTCGACGATAGTCCATCTATCGCTGCTTCCTGTTTCCTTGCCCGCTCGTAGGCTTTCTGCTTTTTCCCTTCTTCCCTGACTTTCGCCAGGAAGTCCTCCGACCATTTCCGACTAGGGAGCGAGGCGAGGCGAGCCGATGAGCAAATGATCAATCGTCCTTGTCGATTTGGCTCCGCAAAGTGACTTTCTTGCAAAACCGCTATGATTGGCTGGTTTTCTATCCCCCCCTTTTCAGGGCGGTACTCCGAACACCTGGATAAGGCATCTGGCTTTCCGTTCTGTGTTCTGGGTCAATAGTAAATTCGAAAGTCGACTCCAGCTAGCTCTTGCGCCCATCTAGCTTGTCGTCGGTTGAGTACTTTAGTCGTTGTAAAGTATTCCAGATTTTGGTGGTCGGAGAATACCTGCACATGGTGGGTTGCTCCTTCGCAGTAGCGTCTCCAATGCTTGAAGGCATCCACGATGGCCAATAGTTCTTTGTCGTGGATCTCGTAATTGATCTCCGCCCGTGTGAATTTTCGGGAGTGAAATGCCACCGGGTGTAGGTGTTTTTCTTCATCCCGTTGCGATAGGATGGCTCCGATGGCAAAATCTGAGGCGTCAGTCTCTATGATCACTGGTCTCTGGGAGTCAAAATGGACCAGTATCTGGGCTGAGGTAAACCTATGCTTTAGTTCCCTGAACGCTGTTTCTGCCTCGTTGGTGCACATCCACTTTTCCGTCTTTTTTGTTAACTCCATGAGGGGTCGGGCTATTTTGGAGTAATCCTGAATGAAACGTCTGTAGAAGTTGGCAAACCCCAAGAACAATTGTACTTCTGTTAGGGATTTGGGGGTTTTCGAGTCCAGGACTGCTTCCACTTTGTTTTTCGCCATCTCGATCCCGTTGCGGCCGATAACATAGCCCAGGAACTCGACCTCCTGTGCCCGCCAGATGCATTTTTCCGGAGCCACCGTCAACCCGTTTTTCTGCAAACGTTGAAGCAACTCTTTCACCAGGTGGTCGTGTTCTTCCCGGGTTTTCGCGTAGACCAGGATATCGTCCATATAGGCTAGTACTCCTACATCCAGGAGGTTTGATAGTACATGATTCATCATGTCTTGGAAGGTTGAGGGTGCGTTGGCGAGTCCGAATGGCATTACCTGGAACTCGTATAATCCATAGCAGGTTCTGAACGCTGTCTTCCATTCGTCTCCTTCCCTTATTCGGATGAGGTTGAACCCGTTTTTGAGATCCATTTTTGTGAACCATTGCACCCCCTGGACTCGATCCTGGAGTTCTTGCATGAGCGGAAGTGGATATCGGTTTGGGACTGTTATGCTGTTGAGGCCTTGATAATCCATGCATAGCCGAAGGCCTCGGCCACTGGGATTGGGGACGAACAAATTAGGGGAGCCTGCCGATGATGTTGATCTCTTTATTTTCCCCGTTTTTTCAATTTCTTTTAGCCATTCTCGGAGAGTTTGTAGTTCTATTTTGGAGAGTGGGTAAATGGGTCCCCAGGGCGCCGTGCTTCCTTCCTTAAGATCGATCTTGCAGTCGTACGGCCGATGTTCAGGGAGTGCATCGGCTGCCTCCTTGCTCATGATGCATAGATATTCGTGGAATTCCATTGGTACCTGCTTTAGAGGGTCCGGGTTTTCGTCGGCCGCTGCTACATAGCCTATGAGCTGAGCGGTAGGGTCCGTGGCCACTGATTCGTCCCAGGACAGAGAAAACTCGCTTGTTTCGTACTTCGTACATCGTTTCAAACAATTATCGCTATCGAAGCGTACCTCCTCCGACGTCCAGACCCCCTGAGGCGGGTGTTCCGTTATCCACCTGAAGGGTAGGAAGATGTCGACTTCCGCGTCCCTGGGGGTTACATCGAATTTTTCTGTCGAATAATGTTTTCGCTGTTGTAGGCGCAAGGGCTTTGTATAATATTGGCCTGCGCCGGGCACTGCTTCCCTGGTATAGTTTTCGATTCGGACCGGGTTAGGGTGTGGTATCTGTTCGAGACCCAGTTGCTCCACCGTGTGCTGGTTTATTAAGGCTATGGAGCAGCCGGTGTCCAGCAGGGCTCAGACTCGGTGTTTGTGGTTACCCCGGTGTAGCAGCATTTCTATTATTGGTCGGGTGCTGCGGGTGGTAATGCGTGATTTTTTAGGCGAGGTCCCAGCATTTGGTTCCTCGTTTCTTCGTTTCCTGGCAATTCCACATATTATTGGGGTGGCCTTCGGTTGGGGTGATACCGGACCTCCTAAAAATCCTCTTCCTCATTTTCCCACAGGGGCATCGGGTCGACGTCCATTGTCTCGACTGCTGCCACCTTTTGTTACTTGGCTGCGGGGGTCATGTCTCCCTCGTCGTCCCGTTTTCCCTTTCCTTCCGAGACTGCCCCTATCTTGCACAGGTCGGGCGGAAGCAGCGTTCCGTTCCGGGTTTTGAAGGACAGACATTCGTAGGTTTTGTGCCCTGTCCGTCCACATCGCCAGCAGTCCTCTCGGCTCTGGCGGTATTCTTCTTTTTCGCTGTTGGGCAAGCCCTTCATGGCTTCGTCCATGGTCGGCCAGGTGTTCTTTTTCCCGAACCAGGTGAGTTTGGTTGCCACGTTGCTGGGGCTCTCGCAGGGGTGGCTTTCTTTTTGCTTGGAGCTCGTCCGGTTTTCCTGCCGTTTGTCCTCCTTTTTCTCCATCCTGCCACTTCCGGAGTTTCCTGTCTGCCCTCTTATTTGCTCCTTGGCCTGCTTCAAGGCCATTTTTCTCTTGACTTGGAGTGCCGCCTGGTAGGTGGCGTGCAGGAACCCCTCATCGTCCGCGAACTCCACCAGTTAGTGAGAGAACCGCATGTCGATCACTGCCTCGGGCATTGCCAGGTCAATTTTCTCCTGTAGGCTTTCCCCCGTGGCTCGAGCGAGGTTGTTGAGCGCTCGGAACTCCGTCATATAGGCCCAAATGTCTCCGCTATACCTAAGCTGGCTCAGCTTGAGTTGGGCGCTAGCTGCCTCGCAGGAGTCAAAGTATTCGGTTCGGATGGCTGCGGAGTAATTCGCCCAGGTATCGCTCTCACCCATCGTATCGTATTGGTGTAGGTCCCATGCATTGGCAGTACCGGTGAGGAGCGTTCCTACGCAGACGATTTTTTGTTGGTCGGAGGTTGCAGGATCGAAACTCAGGTATTTCGTTACCGTTTTCCACCAGTTGTTGAAGGGGGTCATTGGTTTGCCATCGAACATCTTGGGGTTTTCCATTTTCAGGCGGGAGGTTCGGATTCGATTTGGCTCGGCCGTGGCAACCTGGGTGGCCCTTGCTACTTCTTCTGCCACCAGTTGTACAACGTCGCGCATGGTAATCATGGGCGGGGGGTTCCTAGGTGGCGACGGCGAGTGGGGTCACCGGAAAGGCGGTCGGGGTGGTTCCTAGGGTGGGCCCGACAGAGGTCCGGCTGCTGATCCGGGTGGTGTAGAGGGGGGGTTCCATCCTTGTCCCACTGCTGGCCCAAAGGTTGGTGGCCTTGGGGATACGTGGTGCCTGAGCTGCTCCAGCCGCTGCCTCATTTCGGGCGTCGTGGGTACCGCCGGGGGTCTCTGTCATCGGAGCGTTGATCCCGGGTTTAGGCGTAGCGGGCTCCCCAGCGCTGGTTCTGAGTGCGCTGATGGGGCACTGGTGCTGATCTGCCTCACCGGGCTTCTCCATGCCGGAGGTGCTGTCGGCACTGGTGGTGTTGTGGCTAACGGGATTCGGGTCGCAATGCGTTGGATTTCTGCTCTTGCTTCCCGGAGTTGGTTTTCCAGGGTGGCTACCCGATTCTGGTGTTCTGCCGCCCATAATTCTACGTTGCCCTGGAAGTTGGCCAGGTGCTGGTTCCGGGCTTTGTTGGCCTCTGCCAGGAAGGACAGGGCATCGTTTACTCGAGCCAGCTGAGTGGCTTGACATATTTGACGTTTGTTGGCTTCGTTGGTGCGCTCGAGGATGGATTGCCAAACGTTCGTTGCCAGGGATTGGTACGCATTTGCTTCGCTCGCCAGCTCGCTGCGAATCCATTCTTCCACTATTTTCTCGTTAGTGTTGGCTCGGTCATATACGTACCTAGTTCCTTCTGCTAGGGTCTGGTAGGCCTGCTCGATCTCGCTTGTTCTCCGGTCCGTTTTATCGTAGGCGTCCGCGCACAGCTCCGTAAGCCATTGTAAGTCGCGTTCGGCCTGCCGTTGCTGGCGTACCAGGGTTCTAACCCAGACTGCCGGATTGGCTATCTCTACCGCTGGTTCCGGTCCCAAGGCTCCATCGGTGATTTGGAGCAGGTTCCGTGGGGCCTCAAGCCTGAGCATATTGAAGTCCGAGGAGGTCGTCATGGCTTAATAATCGTCGAGGAAATCTCCGGTGTAAATGGTTTCGTCGTTGGTGAAATAGTAATTGAACAGATCGAAGAGTTCGTCTTCGTCGAAGTCGGCCGGTTGGTGCGATTGTGTGCAGTTCCACCACTGTTGTGTATACCAGTTGTATGGCGTACAGTCGATTTCGGCTGTCGGTTTTGGACCGTCGAAGAACTCGTTCCACGATTCGAAATTGGCTATTTCGGCGTCGATGGACGGGAAGGTATAATCGAAGGAGTACTGGGTTCTTGGTTCTAACAAGGTAGATACCTCGAGTAGGTAAAGGTGGTCTTCAAAGTAAGTTGCGTCGAAGTAAGTCATTCCTTGTGACCAATCGTAGGGTGATTTTGGATCGAAGATTATAGTGTGACACTGGGGTTGTATCGTAACCGGAGTGTAATGGAATCAAAGGTAAACAGGCTACTCTTTGGGTAATTCACAACGGAATAATCTTAGATCTTGTGTGTGGGTTTCGGGGGTAGTGTTCGGTCTGTCTCCTCTTCTTTTCGGGAGGAAAGAGCCTGGTTATATATTAGGTTTGGGGTGTCGTGAGATCTGGTGACTCGGGCTAACTATTCCTCCGAGCCTTTCGACCCCGTGGGCAACTCATTGGTCCTGGCAGGGTGTGGATAAGGAGAGATGAGCTTTGTCGGTTTCACACTGCAGGGTCTTCCTGCGGCCGAGCGGGGTAACCGCGTCAGACTTTTTCTCGTACACCTTTCGGGTGACGTGGCAGCTCCCTTTCGGGGAACCTGCCCAAGTCCGCCGGTTTCCACTCCTTTGCTTCCCCGCAACCCCCTCAACTCCCGGAGTTAGTTCCCTTACGTCCGGTCTCGGTCGTAAGTTCTAACTCCGTTCCTTATCTCCCTCCTAGACTCTCAGAGCCGATCTTTCCTGAATAGCCAACTACCGCGTCCTCATCTCGGTACGTACCTCCACAAGGATCCATGCCGACCCATGATAATGTTCCAGTGTAACACATCGCTTCACGGCTGCCGCCTTCTCCTTCTCTTTTTTCCCCACCTTCTCCACCTCCTTCCTTGCCGCCTCCTCCTCCCTCTTCTTCTCCATCTCCTTCTTCTCTGCTTCCGCTGCCTCCGGTCGCTTCAGGATCGATCGGATGGGCGCCACTGGCTGCTCCGGCTTCCCCGTGTTTGCCATATCGACTGCTGCCTGCCTCTTCTGTTGGCGCGCTGCGCGACCCATGGCAGGAGATGCCGCGATCTGCACTGCCTTGCCCTTTCCCTTCTCTTTCCCTTTCTTCTTTTTCTCCTCCGTTGTTGGACCTGGAGGCATCGAGGACACTGGCTCTCCCAGCGCTGGTGCATGCTTTGACCCAAAGAGGCCTTCCCGTTCCACTCCTTCCATGTCACTCCACTCCTCCACCTCGTCTTTTATCTCCTTCTGACGGGTTGCTACCACCCCCTCCATTGCCTCTGGTTCCACAGCAGCCGGTCCAGCACGCGGATGCAGCGTGGGCCCCCCTGCTGCTAGCACTGCAATTCCCTCCACTGCCTTCTTTATCTCCCCTATTTCCACCCTCCTTCTCTCCATCAGCTGCGCCAGATCCGTCCACTGCTTGATGTCCCAGTTCGCCTTCGCCAGCATGTCCCTCTCTATCCCTTCGGTGGCCAGGAGCTTTACTGCCAGCCTCGCCTCTCTCTCCTCTGCGTCCGCCATCTCCACCTCATTGGCCACCTCCTTCACCCACTCATCCGCCCCCACATCCAATTTCCCACGCCCCTCCCCGGAGCTCTTGGCAGAGTTCAGGGTTTCCACCGTCCCCCCCTCCTGTTCGGAGCTCGCGGCCGGAGTCAGGGAGCGGGCGAGTGCTCCTCCCATGACCGGCTTCCCAGGCGTGTAGAAAATATTGTCGCCTCCACGCCAGGAAAACTCCTGCGTACTCTGCTGTTGCCTGGTGCCGGTGGTGGCACGCTTGAAGTTTGGCCTCCCGCAGCCCTTCCCCTCCCACTCTTCCTGCACCTCCATCTCTCCCTCCCTGCTTTCGAGCTCACTGAGCTCGCTTCCACTGTCCTCCTCCATCTCTTCCACCCTATAGTCCCCTCTGTCTCCCACGAGCCCCCGCAGTAGCGAGCCATCGCTCGGGCCGGCGCTGGCAGTCACCATCGAGGCTGCCTTGCTGGGTTGTATTGCTCCACCGGACATCGTGGAGTCCGTGAAGTCTCATCAGTCGCTCGATTTGGTGTGTCGGTCGGAAGTTTTGGCGTTTTCTGGTGTTGAGTTTCGTCCGGGGTGATGCCCAATGTGTGCTCGTCATCCGGAAGTGAACGTTGAGTACATTCAACTTCATCACCATCGATCACAGTATCGGGGGATAGGTTGAATGGGAGAGTCAGATCTTCTAATTTATCGTCGGTTGTCTTCAAAGTGGGTCACCCAGTCGCACAGTCTTCAATAATACGTAGACATGGATCGGGATCTTCTATTGGCTTGGCCAATACTGCTAGCGGATTGTCTGCCTGGGGGGAGATAACGTAAAAGCTGGGATACATGAAGATGCCTACTCCTCGACGTGCAGGATTGCGAGCACAGTGCCCAAACCGTTGCCACATGGTGGACAATGAAAGGGTACTCGGTGCAGTCCACTGAATTACCCTCTCAACGAAAGGGAAATCAATTCCCATTCCAGCGACCTCAGTTGCAATCAGAACTTGGCACTCTCCTGTTCGTACAGCTTCTGTAACCCTTGAACGTCGCTTCTGGCTGAGTGCTGTACTGATCTCCACAATAGCCAAAGGGTCTGAATATTGCCAGTGTTCAGGTACAAGGTCCCACAGATGATTGCATGCATCACAGACAGCCTTCCTGCTGTCCATGAATATGATCGTCTAGGGGATGTGATCGGCAGATGCTGACTTAAGCCAGTTATAGACAACGAAGTGGAGGTCATGCATAGAGTTGACCCCCTTGGTTATAGGGACGGCAGATAAGTAGATATTTGGTCGATCGATCGGACGGTGGATGAAGCAGGCTGCATTATTCATTGCTAGTGACTGGTGAATAAAAAGGCGTACGTGAGGTGTCATTGTCGCAGATACAGCCAGGACAGGAGCCATCGGAAAGAAAGAGCGAAGCAATCCAAGGTACTCGTAATGGGGCCGAAAAGTTCTCCACCTATGAACTAAGTGCGCTTCATCGATAACAATACCACCGATACGTTTGCGAAATGTTTCCGACTGCACAAGTGCCTGGTGTAAAGGCACGCCGCCGCCGTCACCACCTATCCCGAACGACTAGAGTCTGGAACGTTCTGGATGGCGCGGCGCAAGGAAGGTTCGGGTTCTGGATTGCAAAGGTTCGGGTTCTGGATTGCACGGCGCGAGA
>Ga0307516_10003987_pt1 | contig 18544 bp, 15 predicted proteins | sample 19_EM_MG_FD_203310 | JGI IMG/M metagenome (GOLD analysis project Ga0307516, IMG submission 203310) | Populus trichocarpa ectomycorrhiza microbial communities from riparian zone in the Pacific Northwest, United States - 19_EM | ecosystem: Host-associated > Plants > Roots > Unclassified | place... | reverse complement strand
CCCCTTCTACATTCATTTCACCGAGGGTTTTACCCGCCAGCAGCGGCAGCGAACCATCCGCGTGGCGGCGTTCAGCGCCTTCGTGGTAATCGCCGTGAGCGCCGTGGCGGGGCTGCGGATCATCGAGTTCTTTGGCATCTCGCTGGCCTCGTTTCAGGTTGGTGGGGGCACCTTGCTGTTGATCTCGGCGTTGCAGATGCTGAATGCCCAGCCCGCCGAGACCCGCAAGGAAGACGTGACCGAGGGCCAGGACAAGGTCGACGCCGGGGACAGCATCGCCGTCGTGCCCTTGACCATCCCGCTGCTCACCGGGCCCGCCACCATTTCGACCATGGTGATTTACGCCGACAAGACCCGCCACTGGTGGGAGGTCGCCTTTCTGGTGGGCTATGGCGTGGTGATCGGCGTGTCGGTCTGGCTGGCGTTCAGTGCCGCTGGGCGCATCGCCAAGGTGTTGGGCAAGACCGGCATCAACGTGATGACGCGGCTGATGGGTTTGATCCTCGCGGCACTGGCGGTCGAGGTGATGTCGGACGGGTTGATCAAGCTGTTTCCGGTGCTGGCCGGCACGGTGCGATAGGAAAAACGTCTTCGTGCCGCGCGAGCAGGCGCTGCGTCGAAGAATGGGACACCGTCAGCGGCGAAGGCAAGGACCGGCGCGGCTTTCATGCAGTGCTGCCTGAAGCCACACGCCAGTCCGAGCATCTGCTCCATGCTGAAGTGAGCCTGGAGCTGGTGGGCACATCGGATTTCGCGATGGCTCCTGCGGCCGACGACACCCGCGTGCAGCTCGAAGCGAACTGGCCGCACCCCTCGTTCGGCGGTCGCTTCCTGCCCGTCACGCGCGATGTTCGGCCGGACGGATCCAGTGCCTCGTGGCAGGTTTCGTCGCTGGCCACCACGGCCTCGCTCGACTACATCCGCGGCGCGGCACGGGGCACGGGCGAGAGCGTCGAAGGCAAAGGCATCGAGTCATTCAACGTGTCGTTCATCGACCCGTCAAGCCATATTCGTTGCGTGCCCGCGCCATCAAGTACGGCCTGCTCTTCATTGCGCTCACCTTCGTGGCGGTGGCCATGGTCGAGGTGATGCGCCGTCTGCGCGTGCACCCATCGAGTACCTGCTGGTGGGTTGCGCGCTGAGCATCTTCTTCCTGCTGTTGCTGAGCTTGTCGGAGCACCTGTCGTTCGCGCTCTCGTACGGGGTGGCGAGCGCCGCGTGTGTTGGCTTGCTCACCTTCTATGGGGCGCATCTGTTGGGCGGCTGCGCGCGTGGCCGGCTTGTACGACGCCCTCTACGCGCTATTGCAGATGGAACAGACGGCGTTGGTCATCGGCTCGGTGTTGTTGTTTGCCGTGCTCGCTGCTGTGATGGCGCTCACACGCCGAATCGACTGGTACGGATTGTTGCGCGCGCCCACGCCATCGGCGTAAAGACGGCGTCAGTTTCGAGGCCAGGCGGAAGGCTAGACTCTGCGGCGAACTGCAGAGCGGCCTTCCGTGACTCCATCGACTTACGACTACATCATTTGCGGTGCCGGCACCGCTGGCTGCCTGCTGGCCAACCGGCTCAGTGCCGACCCGACCAAGCGCGTGCTGCTCATCGAGGCGGGTGGCAATGACGACTACATGTGGATCCACATCCCGGTCGGCTACCTGTACTGCATCGGCAACCCGCGCACCGATTGGCTGTATTACACCGATGAAGACGTCGGCCTGAACGGCCGCAAGCTGCGCTACCCGCGAGGCAAGGTGCTCGGCGGCTCCTCCAGCATCAACGGCATGATCTACATGCGCGGCCAGGCGCGCGACTACGACCACTGGGGCGCGCTCGGCAACGACGGCTGGAGCTGGCGCGAGTGCCTGCCGGCCTTCATGAAGCACGAAGACTTCCACAAGGGCGCTGATGAGTTTCATGCCGCGCCCGGTTTCGATCCCAAGGGCGAACGCCAAGGCGGCGAATGGCGTGTCGAGAGACAGCGACTGCGCTGGGACGTGCTCGATGCCTTCGCCGAGGCCGCGCAGCAAGCCGGCATCCCGCACAGCAACGACTTCAACCGCGGCGACAACGAAGGCGTGGGCTATTTCGACGTGACCCAGCGCCGCGGCATCCGCTGGAATGCGACCAAGGCCTTTCTGCGCCCCATCGAGCACCGCGACAACCTGCAGGTCTGGACCGGCGCGCACATCTCGCGCGTGCTGCTCGGCGGTGACGGTGTCAATGAGCGCCGCGCCATCGGCGTCGAGGTGATGCCGCAAGGCGGCGGCGAGCCGATCCAGGTGAAGGCCCGCGGTGAAGTGATCCTCGCCACGGGCGCCGTGGGCACGCCGCTGATCCTGCAGCTCTCGGGCATCGGTGCGAGCAGCCTGCTGCAGCACCACGGCATCACGGTGCAACACCACCTGCCCGGCGTGGGCGGCAACCTGCAAGACCACTTGCAGATTCGCGCAGTCTTCAGCGTGCAGGGCGTGAAGACACTCAACACCCAGGCCAACAGCCTCTGGGGCAAGGCCATGATCGGCCTCGAGTACGCCTTCAAGCGCAGCGGCGCGATGAGCATGGCGCCCTCGCAGCTCGGTGCCTTTACGCGCAGCAGCCCGGACCAGCCGCACGCCAATCTCGAGTACCACGTGCAGCCGCTTTCGCTCGATGCCTTCGGCGAGCCGCTGCACCCGTTCAATGCCTTCACCGCGAGCGTGTGCAACCTCAACCCCACCAGCCGCGGCCAGGTGCAGATCAAGAGCGCCTCGCCGACCGATGCGCCGAGCATTCGCGCCAACTACCTCAGCACCGAAGAAGACCGCCGTGTGGCTGCCGACTCCCTGCGCGTCACGCGCCGCATCGTGGCCCAGCCGGCGCTGGCCAAATACTCGCCGAAGGAAGTGAAGCCCGGCACGCAGTTCCAGACCGACGAAGAACTCGCCAAGCTCGCCGGTGACATCGGCACGACGATCTTCCACCCCGTGGGCACGGCCAAGATGGGCCCCGAGAGCGACCCGCTCGCGGTGGTCGATTCGCGTCTGCGTGTGCATGGAGTGCGTGGTCTCCGGGTGGTCGACGCGAGCGTGATGCCCACCATCACCAGCGGCAACACCAACGCGCCGACGCTGATGATTGCCGAGCGCGCTGCTGCCTGGATCCTGGCCGGAGAATGATCACGCCCTTTCGCGCGCCTGGGCAGGGACGGACGTGAACTACGCCCTCGCCTTCAACACCGCTGTCAACCTGATCGTCGGTCTCACGCTGCTGCTGGCGTGGTGGCGCGACCGCCGCCAGGGTTTCTCGCGCGACCTCGGCTGGGCCTACCTCACGCAAGCGTTCGTGCCGGTGGCCTTCGTGCTGATGCGATACCCGCTGGCGCTGGCGCAAACGCTGGGCACGGTGGCGATGGTCGTGCTGTCGGCGTTGTATCTGACCCTGGTGATGCTCGGCACCACGCGCCTGGCGGGGTTTGCGCCGACGCGGCGGCAGAACGCCGCGGTCTTCATCTTGTTGCTGGTGGCCTGTGCGCTGCTGCTGCAGATCCACCCTTTGCTGGCGCAATCGGTGGCAGCGTCTCTGCACATCGCCGCCGGCATCGTCGCCCTCGGCTGGCTGTGGCGGCTTGGCGCGGCCGAGCGGTTGGTCGGCGTGTTGCTGGTGCTGATCGGCGTCAACCAGTTCACCTTCGTGGTGGCCGGCGAAACGGCGCTGGCGGTGCAGGCGTCCGTGGCCGCGGTGCTCCGGCTCACGCTGGGCCTTGCGCTGCTGCACGCCGCGGTGAGCCGCTCAGCCGATGAGTCTCGCCGCCTGCGCGACCGCTTCCAGCAGCTCACCGAACGCTCGCACCAGGGCGTGGCGGTGGTGCTGGGTGAAGAACTGGCCTATGCCAACCCGGCCTTGCTGCGCATCTATGGCCTCTCATCGTTGACGGAGGTCAGCACCTTGTGGCGCGACGCCACCATGCCCGAGAGCGAACGCGCGCTGGCACGCGAACGGCACCGCCGCATCATCTCGGGCGAGCTGGTGCAAGCCAGCTGGGATGGCCTGCGCTACCGCTTCGACGGCACGCCGATCCAGCTGCGATTCACCGCCTGGCGCATCGACTGGGACGGCCAGCCTGCCGAGCAGGTGGTGGTGACCGACGAGACGGCGCAGCACAACGCCACCCAGGCGTTACTGCATCAAGCGACGCACGACGAACTCACCGGCCTGCCCAACCGCAGCGCGCTGCTGCAGCGCCTGCGCGAACTCTGCGCCGTACCAGACAGCTCGTTTGCGCTGGTGCTGCTCGATGTCGACCGCTTCAAGCTCTTCAATGAAGCGCACGGGCCGTCGGTGGGCGACGAGGTCTTGCGGGCGCTCGCCGCCACGCTGCAGCGCGCCTTGAACGGCGAGGCCGAGGTCATGCGCCTAGGCGAAGACGAGTTCGCGCTGCTGGCGCGCGACGCGCACGACGAAGCCAGCGTCGAGAGCCTGGTGCAGCGTGTGCGCAAGCGCCTGTCGCGCGCGCTGCAGGTGCCGGGTCACGATTTCTTTCTCGACGTGTCGATGGGCGCCGCGCTCTACCCCACCACCTCGCGCGACCCGGAGGCCCTGCTGCGCGCGGCCAATGCCGCGATGCACCAGGCCAAGGCGACGCCGGGCACTTCGCTGCAGTTCGCACAAGAGCGCTTCGAGCGCGGCTCGGGTGTGGTGCTGGACGCCGAGCAGGCCTTGCGCGCCGGTGTCAGCAAAGACGAGTTCGTGCTGTTCTACCAGCCCAAGGTCGACGCGCGTGGCAGCGCATTGGTGGGCTTCGAGGCGCTGGTGCGCTGGGATCGCCCGGGCCTGGGTCGCATCGGCCCCAACGAGTTCATTCCCGCGGCCGAGCGCACCGGCCTGATCGTGCCGCTGGGCCGGCTGATCCTGGCCCAGGCCTGCCACCAGCAGGCCCGCTGGCGCCAGGCTTCTGGAGTTCTGGTGCCGGTCGCCGTGAATGTCTCGCCGCTGCAGTTGCTCGACCCGAGCTTTCCAGACATGGTGGCCAACACGCTGCGCCAGTACGAGGTGCCGCCCGCGCTGCTCACGCTCGAGATCACCGAGAGCGCGGCTGTCACCCACCTCGAGCAGGCGCGTCAGCAGATCCAGGCGCTGCGTGACCATGGCGTCGAGGTCGCGCTCGACGACTTCGGCACCGGCTTCTCGTCACTCAACCTGCTGCGCAGCCTGCCGATCAGCACGGTGAAGATCGACCGCACGCTGATCGAACCGCTGCCCGCGGCCGATGCGGCCGCGGTGGTCAAGGCCATCTGCACGCTGGCTGCCGTGCTGCGGCTTGATGTGGTGGCCGAAGGCGTGGAGACCGAGGCCCAGGCCGACGTTGCGCGTCAGGCCGGGTGCCACGTGCTGCAGGGTGCGCTCTATGCCTCGCCGTTGACGGCCGACGAGGCGCAAGCCTGGTTGACCAGGTCCGAAAGCAGACCCGAACCCAAGCCGACTCTCCCGCTCAGCCAGCGGCTCGCTTAGCCCTTCGCTCGATTCACCAGCGCGCGGGTGTACTCGGCGGTGCTGGCCTTGCCGCCCAGGTCGCCGGTGCGCACGTTGTCGATGTTGAGCGTGTCGTCGATGGCCTGGCGCACGCGCTGCGCCTCGTCGTGCAGCTTCACGTGGTCGAGCATCATCGCGGCGGCCAGCAGCAAGGCGGTCGGGTTGGCCAGGCCTTTGCCGGCGATGTCGGGGGCCGAGCCGTGCACGGCCTCGAAGATTGCAGCGTCGGCGCCGATGTTGGCGCCGGGTGCCATGCCCAGGCCACCCACCAGGCCGGCCACGAGGTCGGACAGGATGTCGCCGAACAGGTTGGTCGTCACGATCACGTCGAACTGATACGGGTTGAGCACCAGCTTCATCGCGCAGGCGTCGACGATCACGGTTTCGAGTTCGATGCGGCCCTTGTACTTCTTCTCGTACAGGTCGAGTCCGGTCTCCAGGAAGATGCCGGTCAGCGCCTTCATGATGTTGGCCTTGTGCACCAGCGTCACCTTCTTGCGGCCGGTGGCGATGGCGTGCTCGAACGCGAATTCGAGCAGGCGGCGGCTGCCCTGTCGGGTGTTGATGCCGGTGGCCATGGCCACAGCGTGCGGGTCGTTGTCGATCTGGATGTAGTGCTCGTGGCCGATGTACAGGCCTTCGAGGTTCTCGCGCACGATCACCAGGTCGATGTTGTCGTAGCGGCCGCCGGGCACCACGGTGCGGGCCGGGCGCAGGTTGGCGTAGAGCTGGAACTCTTCGCGCAGGCGCACGTTGGACGAGCGGTAACCGCCTCCCGAAGGCGTTTCCAGCGGGCCCTTGAGTGCAAGGCGCGTGCGGCGGATGCTCGCCAGCGTGGCTGGCGGCAGCGGGTCGCCGGCGAGTTCGACGCCGCCGAGTCCGGCGATCTGGCGGTCCCACTCGAAGGGCGCGCCGACCGCGTCCAGCACGGCGAGGGTGGCGTCAACGATCTCGGGCCCGATGCCGTCGCCGGGGATCAGCGTGGCGGGAATGGTTGTGGACATGGCATGCCTTCTCTGTGAAATTCGCGCGAAGGATACCCGTCGCAATCGGCATGCCCGTGCGAAGCGGGCGATGCCCGCCGGGGCGTCAGGACATCAGCTGCTTGCGTGCCCGGTGCAGGCGCACGAAAAGGTTGTCTTCGCTGATTGACAGCGCGTCGCACACGGCGTCGGTCGGCTGGTCTTGCAACACGCGCAGCTGCATCACGTCGCGCAGGCCGGCGGGCAAGGCGTCGATCTTCTCCAGCACGCGGCTCAGCTGCTGGCGTTGCTCGGCCACTTCGTCCGGCTGCGGCTGGGGGCATTCCATCGCAAGCGTGGCGTCGTCGAGTGCTTCTTCGTCCAGGCTGTCCAGGCCCACGCGGCTGCGCACCAGGTCGACGATCTTGTGCTTCAGGATGGCCGTGAGCCAGGAGCGCAGCGCGGCCCGGCCGGCGAAGGCTGCGCGGCCCGAGATCACCGCCTCGAACACGTCGTGCACCACGTCTTCGGCCAGCATCGGGTCGTGCAGCTTGCGCTGGGCAAAGCGCACCAGGTAGCCGCGGTGCGACACCATCTCGTGCCAGGCCACAGGCATGAAGGTGGAGGGGCTGAAGGGGGCGCTTGCGATGGCGGTCATGGGGTGTCTCCTGGGTAGGCGATTCGGTAGGGAGACTGTCGCAACGACATCTCGCGCGAGCCTCGCCGAACATCACAGGAAGATCACATTTGCGTAAGAAGCACCGCTCAGCCGCGACAATTCCCGCATGCCCGCCACCATCCTCGTCGCCGAAGACCAAACCGACATCCGCGAGTTGATTGCGCTCAACCTGCGCAATGCCGGCTACGAGGTCACGACCGTCAACGACGGCCCCGCGGCGCTGGCGAGCCAGAACGAGCGGGCGGACGATCTCCTGATCCTCGACCTGATGATGCCGGGGCTGGACGGGCTGGAGGTCTGCAAGGCGCTGCGTGCCCGTGGGCGCAACACGCCCATCCTGATGCTCACGGCCAAGGCCACCGAGCTCGACCGCGTGCTCGGGCTCGAACTGGGTGCCGACGACTACCTGACCAAGCCCTTCTCCCTCGCCGAACTGCTGGCGCGCGTGAAGGCGCTGCTGCGCCGGGCCGACCTGCTGCGCGCCGCGCAGGTTAATGTGCAGGCCCAGCCGGGCGCGTTGCGCAACGGCGACCTCGAAATCCTTCCGACCAAGCGCCAGGTGCGCTACCGCGGCGAGGCGCTCGACTTCACCGCGCTGGAGTTCGACCTGCTGCTGCACTTCGCCAGCCACCCGGGGCATGTGTTCTCTCGCGCCCAGTTGCTGAATGCGGTGTGGGGCTACACGCACGATGGCTACGAACACACGGTGACGACGCACATCAACCGCCTGCGCGCCAAGCTCGAGACAGACCCGATGCGGCCGCAGCTCATCCTCACGGTGCGCGGTGCGGGCTACAAGATGCGAGAAGCGCCGCTATGAACATGACGACCCCTCGCCCAACGAGTACGTTGGCTGATCCCCCGGGGGGCTGCGGGCCGGCGTGGGAGCGGCCCGGCGCTCGACCCGCTGCTTCGATCACCGCCGCCGATCGATGAGTGTCCGCCTCAAGATCGCGCTGACCATCTTCGCAACCGGCTTCGTCACCGCGCTGGCCGTTCTTGCGACCGTCGTCTTCGCCTTCCAGCGCTTCGAACACGAGACCACCTACCAGCGAGCGTCAGCCTTCCTGACCCGCGTGGTCAGCCTGTACGACAACCTGTTCGACATGCACGAGCGCTACCCGGAAGACTTCAACGTCTTCCTGAAGAACCTGGTGCTGTTCGAGCCCGACACCCAGCTCTACCTGCTCGACACCGAAGGCACCGTGCTCGCAACCACGGGTTCGGTGAAGCTGCCGCCCGGCTTCAAGGTCGCGATGGGGCCGGTGAGGCAGGCCGCCTCACCCGGCATGTCGTACGTGATGGGCGACGACCCCGAGCGCATGGATGCCGATGCCGTCATCACCGCCAAGCCCATCGGCCGCCCAACCATCCGCGCTGGCGACATCGCGGGCTACCTCTACCTCGTGTGCCACAAGGAGGGCTTGCCCGCGAGCCGCTGGCAGGCGCTGCGTGCGAGCTTCGGCCGCCCGGCCATGAGCCTGATTGCCGCCATCATGGCGTTGACGACTCTGCTCGCGGCGCTGGTGATCGCCTCGGTGACGAGGCCGTTGCAGCGCCTCACGCAGGCGGTCGCGGCCTTGTCCGAACGAGGTTTGCAGGAAGGCGCGGCGCAGGTGCAGCCGCTGCTGCCCGCCGCCACGCGCGACGAGTTCGGCCAGCTCGCGCGGGCCTTCGACGCCATGCTAACCACGCTGCGCACCCAGTGGGACGCCTTGCGGCGGCTCGATCACTTCCGCCGCGAAGCGGTGAGCAACCTGTCGCATGACCTGCGTTCGCCGCTCACCGCCACGACGGCGTGCCTCGAAACCCTGCAGGCGCGCTGGGCCGATGATCCGGCCCGCGACGAGGACCATCGCCTGGCCGAAGTCGCACTGCGCAACACCCGCAATGCCTCGCGCATGGTGCAGTCGCTCGGTGACCTGGCCACGCTCGACGAGCCCGCCTTCAAGCTGCGTACCGAGCAGGTGGATCTGCAGGAGCTGCTGGCCGACATCGCCGCGCGCTTTGCCGAGCGGGCCGTGCAGCAGGGTGTTGCGCTCGAGGCCTTGCACAACGAACAGCCGGTGGCGGCAACTGTCGACGTGGAGCTGTTCGAGCGTGCCGTGGCCAACCTGGTCGACAACGCGCTCAAGTTCTGCGGCACGGGCAGCCGCATCACGGTGCAGGCCGAAGAAGCAGTGGGCGAGGTGGTGGTCAGCGTGAGCGACACCGGTCCCGGCATTGCCGCCGCCGACCAGCCGCACCTGTTCGATCGCTTCTACCAGGCGCGCCACACCGTGGCGCCGGCCACCGGCGAAGGCGGCAAGGGGCTGGGCCTGGCCATCGTCAAGCGCATCGTCGAGTTGCATGGCGGGCATGTGGACGTTGTCAGCGCTCCAGCACAGGGCACCTTGATCCGCATCAAGCTTCCTCGCAAAAGCGGGCCGAGCCCTGTGCAAGGCCCCAACATGGCGCAGGAAAACCCCTAGTGTGTGCATGAAGCTGGCGTCCTAAAGTCCGCCCACTCGCGACTGGCACCGCAACGTGCCGGGCTTCGGCGGGGGTCTGAGGAGACATATCAAGGCAGCCGGAAGCGCAAGCTCGAAGGTCGCCAAACAAAGGCCCGGTACCGAAGAAGTACCGGACGCTGATGACAAAAATCCAAGGGCGTCAGGGTTATCCTGACGCCCTTTGTATTTTCTGGAACCGCCCCTGGACCTCCTCACTGTCACCCTGGCCTCGCTGTTCGCCGGGTTCATCGATGCCATCGTCGGCGGAGGCGGCCTCGTTCTGGTGCCTGCGCTGTTCAGCGTCTTTCCCACTGCACCACCCGCCACCCTGCTCGGTACCAACAAAGGTGCTGCGATCTGGGGCACGGCCTGGTCGACCGCGCAATTCGCGCGCAAGGTTTCCATGCGCTGGGCGGCGCTCCTGCCGGCAGCGGCTGCTGCGCTCATCGGCAGCCTGGCCGGCGCCTGGACGGTGACGCTCGTCAGCGCGAACGGGTTGCGCCGCGCCCTGCCCTTCGTGCTGCTGGGCGTGCTGGTCTACACCCTTGCTCGTAAAGACCTCGGCCGCACGCATGAGCCGCGCTTCAGCGGCCGTGCCGAAGCGCTGGTGGCAAGTGCTGTTGGCCTGGTGATCGGCTTCTACGACGGCTTCTTCGGGCCCGGCACCGGCAGCTTCTTCGTCTTTCTCTTCGTGCGCCTGCTGGGCTACGACTTCCTCAACGCCAGTGCGAGCGCCAAGCTGCTCAACACCGCCACCAATGCGGCGGCGCTGACGCTGTTCGCCTTCACCGGCCACGTGTGGTGGCACATCGCCGCGGTGATGGCGGTGGCGAACGTGGCGGGCAGCCTGCTCGGCACGCGTCTCGCGCTGAAACACGGCGCGGGCTTCGTGCGCGTGGTGTTCATCGGCGTGGTGGCGGCGCTGATCGCCAAGACGGGGTGGGACGCGCTGACGCGATAGCGCCCGCGAGTCGCGATGAGGTCAGGTCGCGTGGCTGACGCTGCGGTAGGTGGAGATCAGGCGGTCGTACGCCTCGGCCGCCCGCTCATGGGCGCGCGGGTCGCGCACGAAGCGGGCGTCGTGCAGGAAGCCGATCATCAGCGCATTTATCTCGAACGTCAGCTGTGTCGGGTCGGTGCCGGGCCGCAGATGGCCTTCGTCGATGCACTGCACGATGGTGCGCTTGAGCTCGGCCCGCCAGTTCATCACCGATTCGAGCAGCAGGTCGCGCAACGCGCTTTCCACGTGGTCGAGGTCGAAAGCTGCGGCGGTGTGAAGGCCGCCGGCCATCGCGTTCTCGCCCGTGCCGCGGCCGATCCACAGCCGCATGATGGCGTTCAAGCGCGGCAAGCCGCGCGGCTCGCTCAGGGCCGGCAGGAACACGTTGTCCGCAAAGATGCGGCCGTATTCGACGATCACTTTGTGCTGCAGCGCTTCCAGCGAGCCGACGCGTGCGAAGACACCGCTCTTGCTGATGTCCAGGCGCTTGGCCACCTCTCCCAGCGTCACCGCGTGCAACCCTTCCACCACGGCAATTTTCAGGGCGGTTCGGACGATTGCTTGAAGCGTTTGTTCGCTCTTGGCGAGCTTGACGGTCATGGGGCCGACCTTGTTTTCCCAGGGAAACGCCAGTATAAGAATTCGTTTCGGAAGCGCGTCAGTGGTTTCCGAAGCGTTTTGCAAGCCCGGATATGGGCGCCTGTTCGACACATCGACAGCGTTGCCGCTGGGTAGCATGTTCCTTGAAGTACTGACTGACTTTCACGGACACTGCCATGCCTGTCGACCCGAAACTCCGCTCGTTGAACATCGATGTGCCCGCCCAGCCCGAAGTGCTGGTCAAGCTCTCGTTGCTGCTGGCCGAAGACGACGTGGACCTGCCCACCCTGGGCCGGCTCGTTGAATCCGACATGTCACTGGCCGCCGCGGTGATGAAGGCGGTGAACTCGTCGCTCTATGGCCTGAAGGGCCGCGTGCAGAGCGTGCAGCAGGCCGTGATGTACCTCGGCACGCGCGAGGTGGCTGCGGTGACTTTCGAATACGGCTTGCGTGCGGTCTTCCCGGCGTCGCCCGAACTTGAAGCGGTCTGGCAGCGCGCGAGCGTGCGAGGCCTGCTGATGGGTCGCATCGGCCAGGCATTGAGCGTCGACCCCTGGGGCGCTCACTCGGCCGGCCTGTTCGAGGAGTGCGGCAAGGCCGTGCTGTTCAAGCACGCTCCCGACGTCTACCGCCCCATGCTGAAGGCCGCCATCAACGACAGTGATCTGGTCGAGCGCGAGTACGAAGCCTTCGGTGTCAGCCATGACGCTCTGGGCGCTACGTTGTGCGAAAGCTGGGGCCTCGGCCCGGCGGCCGTCGCCAGCGTGCGCCACCACGTGCGCGTGAACGCCCTGCGCCAGTTGCCGGCCCAGGCACCGCGCCGCTCGATCTGCGCGCTCTCGGCTCTGGCCAATGCGCTGATGACGGACCCCGCCACGCTCGATGAAGTGGCCCAGGCCGTCGCGCCGCAGGCGATGCTGGACCAGACTCTGGTTCTGCGCGGCGCTCGCAAAGTGCAGCAGCAGATTGAAGACGCCGCGGTGAGGGGTTAGCCCCCCAGTCGCTCGCTCCTGCCCCTAAGAGGCGCCACCCATTGGGCCGGGAAACCCGTCCCTTGGGCGTTGCTTGATCTGTCGCTTGCTGCGCTCGCTCCGGCTTCTATACGCGTCGCGTGGTTTCGCGCACGATCAGTTCGAGTGGTGGCAACACGATCTCTTCGCTCGGGTGACCGAGCATGTTCAGCAGTGCATGCGCTGCGAACAAACCCATCTCGTAGATCGGCTGGCGCACCGTCGTGAATGGCGGGGTGAGGTAGGCCGCGGCAGGCAGGTCGTCGACTCCGACCATGGACAGGTCGTCAGGCACGCGGATGCCGCGGCGGTACATGGCCACGCGGGCGCCGAAGGCCGTCTGGTCGTTGGCGGAGAACACAGCCGTGAAGGGCTCGCCCATGTCTAGCAGCCGGTTCATCGCGAGCAGGCCGCCGCTTTCCAGAAAGTCGCCTTGCACCGTGAGTTCCGGCGTGACGCTGAGGCCGGCCTCGCGATGGGCCCGCAGGTAACCGGCCAGGCGCTCGGTGGCGTCGCTGTGGTCCTTGGGGCCGGCAATATGGGCGATGCGCTTGTGGCCGAGCTGGATCAGGTGGCGCGTGGCGAGGTAGCCGCCATGCTCGTGATCGAGCTTGCGGGCGCGCACGTTGGGAGCGATGAGTTCCCGCCCGGTCACCACGATCGGCTGGTGGCGCGCGAACTCGACGATCTGTGCGTCTTCGAGGTGGCCCGTCAGGATCACCAGGCCGTCGATGCGGCGCGCCAGCAGCAGGCGGATGCGCTCGGCCTCTTCGGCGGCGTTCCAGTGGCCGCTCACGATGATCGGTGCGTAGCCGCTGCCGGCCAGGCCCTCTTCGATGCCACGCATCGCGCGGTTGAAGAACGGGCTTTCGATGTCTTGTGTCAGCACGCCGACCGTCATCGTGGTGCCGGTCTTCAGGCTGCGCGCAAAAAGGTTGGGTTTGAAGTCGAGCTTGCGGATGGCGTTCTCGACCGCCGTGCGCTTGTCGGCTGCCACACGCGCGGTGCCGTTGAGGATGCGCGAAACCGTGCTGGGTGACACCTTGGCTTCACGCGCCACATCCAGCAGAGTCACCGCGTCGGGCAAGGATGGGGTGTCTCGAGAGGGGGCGTCGGGAGCGGTCACGGTCAAAAGATCAGGCGTTCGAGAAGGCGACCACGATTCTGCATGGGCGCGGGACGATGGTAACGATTTCAAACTCTCGGCTGCGCGGCAACGTTTTGGCGTCCCCGCCAGGCCCATGTTCCGGCGGGGAGCTCCAACCCGCCTACCCCGTGCTTTCCCTAGATTTGCGGCGGTTCGGGGTTTCCGGTGTTGACACCTTTCTGAGTGGAAGCTGAAATGCAGTCCGTTATGAAATCGATTTCATAAGAAACCAAGTTACGAATCGATCAGCTATCGCAGTCGTCCTTCATGGGGAGATTCGCTCCCATAGGTAAAACGGGACGATATCGAGTCTTGTATTAGCGCTTCCGAACTGCGTTACATGGATCGTCCATTATGAAATCGATGCCATAAAGCTTTGACGAACCACCGAAAAAGAGGAGAGGGGCTCCCTGCGCCGCATTTGGTTTTAGGCCAAGGCCACAAGCCCTCGATACGCGCCTCGGCGCCCCCCGTTTGGCCGTAATTCAGGCCGAAAGCCGCCACTCAGGCGAACCCACACACCACAGGAGACAGGAGACACCTCATGAAAAAGAACCCTCTGATCATCGCCATGGCCCTTGCGGGCGCTGCCGGCGCCGCCTTGGCCGCCCCTCCCACCGTCGATTTTTCCGGCTACATGCGTGCCGGCGTGGGCGTCAACGCCCGCGGTGGCAACCAGGTCTGCTTCGGCCTGGCCGGTGCCGACACCAAGTACCGCCTCGGTAACGAGTGCGACTACGTCATCGAACCGACTTTCGACGCCAAGCTGGCCGAATACGAAGGCTCCGACTGGCATGTGCGCTTCATGCCGAGCGTCTACAAGGCATGGGACGCAGGCCAAGGGGCGTACATCGACTCTGGCGCAGATGCCCGCAACGTAGGTGTCGGCCCTGACACGCTGACCACCCGTTTCGGCCAGGTGTACCTGTACGGCGACAAGATCTCGCAACTGGCCAACGGCAAGCTTTGGGCCGGTCGCCGTTTCTATAACCGGCTGCAGACCGGTATCAACGACCAGTTCCTGGAGAACAACGACGGCAACGGCGCGGGTCTGGAAGACATGGACCTGGGCATCGGCAAGCTCAGTGTCGCCTTCATGATGGATCCGAACTACGGCATCCGCGATCCGCTGGACCCCGAAGGCAACTCGGTCAACAACAACCGCTTCTCGCTGCCCATCCGCATGACCGGCATCCAGGACATGCCGAACGGCGAACTGGCGATCTACGTGACACCGTCCAAGCAACTGAAGAGCGACGACCAGTCGACCGGTACGGCGATTGCACCCGCGTCACAGCCGAGCGGGCTGGCCGTGGGCGCCTATCAGACACTGAAAGGCGTGATCCTGGGCGGCAACACCCTGTTCGGCGTCAAGCACGACAAGCAGGGCGAATCGAAGAACACCCGCGTGGTGTTCCAGCAGGGTGCCAACTTCGGCGCCACCGCGGTGGACTTCATCACCGAATACCGCGTCGCCAAGCGTGCCGCCAACGCCGGCAACAAGTGGTTCACCATCGGTGCGCGTACCGACACGTGGCTCTCGGGGCCGTTCCGCTTCCTGGTCGAGGCAGGCCATGACCAGGTGAAGCCGGAAGACGGGTCGGACAAGCTCAACATGACCAAGCTCACCGCGGCACTTGCCGCTTCGGCTGGCAACGAGGCCGGTTCGCGCCCGACCGTGCGCCTGTTCGTGACGCACGCGGTCTGGAATGAGGCCGCCCGCCTCAACCTTTCTGGCAACACCAAGGCTGTCTTCGGAGACAAGAAGGCGGGTACTTCGATTGGAGTGCAGGCCGAAGCCTGGTGGTGAGCTCCGGGTCGCTCCGCCGGAAGGTTTTGTCGCGGTCGGGGGACCGCGCGATCCCCAATCTCCGGCGGAGCTGCGAGCCGTGTCGGCCGGTGTCTCCAGCATGGGCCGGCGCGGGGTCTGCGTCGCAGTGATTTGGTTCAGCGCGGCGCAGGCTGATGTCAGAGCGTTGGCCCGATCTTTTAGATCGGGCCTTTTTTCCGTGCCCGTCGGCAGCTTGGTCGACGGCACGGTCGCAGGCACGGCGCTCGTGAGAGCGCGGCCCCATGTTGCTTGCCGGGGCGTGCCGAATGTGGGGTAATCGTTCCCGGCATCGATGGCATGCCGTGAGCCCGAGCCGAGTCAACGCGCGGCTTCCCTGTCTTGCACCTCTTCCGCTTCCTTCATGACGACCAGCCGCGCCTCGAGTGACAAGCTGATCCTGCAGGTGAAAGTGAAACCCAATGCCCGCGCCGGTGCGCTCGACGAGCAGCCGGACGGCACCTGGCTCGCGCAGCTCAAGTCGCCGCCCATCGATGGCCGTGCCAACGAAGAACTGGTGGCGCTGGTCGCCCGCCACTTCGGGCGGCGCAAGTCTCAGGTGTCGATACGCAGCGGCGCCTCAGGACGGTTGAAGTTGGTGCAGGTGGACGGCGCATGAGCGAACGTGTCGTCGAGTTCATGCGCGCCTTTGCGCGAGCCCTCGCGGCCGAAGCCAAGCGGGTGTTCGTCCACCGGCATGGCATCGAGATCGCCGAACAGATCCCCACGCGCCTGGTCTGGCGCAGCCGAGGCCGGGAGACCGTGGCCGACCAGCGGCTCAGCGCGGTGATGCGCAACGGCCGCGTGATGGCGCGCTTCGCGTCCATCCAGTCGATCGACATCCAGCGCGATGGCGGCGACAGAGCCGAGCGGTGGAATGTCAGCCTTCACATGGGCGGGCGCGCACGCCTTCACCTGGCCAGCAGCAACGACGCGACCGACGCGTCGATCCTCGCAGCCCACCTGAGCACGCTCACCGGCAAGAAGGTGCAGGCCCTTCGCTAAGCTCGCCGTCGCTAGGTCGCGATGCCCTGCTCGTCCATCACACCTTGGTGGTGGCTCAGGAACAGGTGCCCTTGAAACCAGCTCGACCAGTTTGCCGCGCGCAATGCGTCGAGCACCGGGCCTTTCACCTCTGACAGGTCGAGCCGGATGCCGCGCTCCTGCAGCACGCCCTGCAAGGCGCGCAGTGCCTCCAGGCCGCTCAAGTCGATGCGGTTCACCGGTGCCATCTGCAGCAGCACGCGTCGCGTGTCGGGGTGTGCGTCCAGGTGGCGCGCCACCACGCTCAGCAGCTGGCGCGCGTTGGTGAAGAGCAGGCTTTCGTCGATGCGCAGGCTCATCACGCCACGCGTGAGCTCGACCGCATAGCGCTCGACGTTGCGATAGTGCTCGGTGCCGGGCAGGCGGCCGATGAGCGCTGCGTGCGGCCGGGCCGTGTGCTTGAGCAGCAGCGCGATCGACGCCGCCACGCCCACGCCCAGCGCCCATTGGGTGTCTTGCAGCACGGTCAGCGCGGCGACGACAAACATCACCGCCGCTTCGCCGCGCGAATAGCGCCAGGCTCGCTGAAACGGGCCCCATTCGATCAAGCCCACCACCGGCACGACGATGCTTGCAGCCAGCACCGCGCGTGGCAGCAAGGCGAGCGGTGCGGACACGAGCAGCACTGCCAGCGCCATGAAGATCGCAGCCCACACGCCGGCCATGCGGGTGCGCGCGCCGGCTTCGGCATTCACTGCACTGCGCGAGAAACTGCCGCCCACCGGCATGCCGCCGCTCAGGCCCGCCGTGAGGTTGGCGGCTGCCAGGCCGGCCAGCTCACGGCGTCCGTCGACGTGCTCGCCACGTTGCAGCGCCAGGCTTTCAGCCACCGCGAAACTGCTGACGAAGGTGACCAGCGCGATCAGTGATGCACCTGGCAGCAATTGCCACCACAGCGCGCTGTCGAATTGCGGCAGGCCCAGCGGCAACCCGAGCGCCGGCAGCGGCCCGACCAGCGCGACGGAGCGCGATGCATCCGGCATCGCCCAGACCAGCAGCACCGCAATGCAGATCACGACCAGCGGCGCCGTGCGGCCTATCAGCACCGCGTTGTCGGGCGACAGCCACCGAGCGGCCGTGCGCTGCAAGGCCCGGCGCGCCACCGTGAGCAGCAGCATCGCACCGATGCCGAAGGCCGCCGTGGCGATGTCGATCCAGTCGCCCGCGCGAGCGTGCTGCCACGCCGACGCCAGCAGCTCGCGTGCGTTGAAGCCGTGCGCGGGGTTGCCCAGCAGCGCCGGCAGTTGCGACAAGGCGATCGAGATGGCTGCGCCCGCGGAAAACCCGTGTAGCACCGGCGCACTCAGCAGCGAGGCCAGTGCGTCCAGCTTGAGCGCCGCCGCGGCCGCCAGCATCAAGCCCACTTCGGTGGACAGCACCAAGGCCGCCCACGACGGGCTCACGCCAGCCGGGCCAACCACCGGCGCCATCGCCTGCGCCGTCATCAACGCCAGCACCGCGGCCGGGCCGACGGAGGTGACGCTGCTCGAGCCGGCGATGGCATACGCGACCATCGGCAACAGGCTTGCGTAGATGCCGACTTGCGGCGGCAACCCGGCCAGCAGCGCATACGCCAGGCCCTGCGGGATCAACAGCACCGCGACGATGAGCGCCGCCACCAAGTCGTCGCGCAGGCCGGCTTGTTGGTAGAGGCGAAGTCGGGTGGCGAACATGCGTTGTGTGGTGGCACCAATGTCGGGTTGGATGCGGTGATTGTGTCGGAGACCTGAAAGCGATGAATGCGGCGCAAGGGCCGTTCCATCGCTTGACGTCGCGAGTGCTGCGCCGCACCATCACGCATCCAACTGCGAGGGAGGCGGATGTGTCGTGGCTCAACTTCAACCCCGAGGTGCACTGGCCGTTCAGCGGCTCGGTGACGCAAGACATCCACCCCAGCCTGTTGGCCAAGGCCGGCAGCGACGAGATCGAAGTGCGCGCGCTTCGCGAGGTAGCGTCATACGGCAAGCAGATCGGCGTGCTGAGTGATCTGCTGCTCGCCGTGGTGGCGAGCACGCGGCCCAAGGACCTCAGCGACGAAGGCAAGCACGCGCTCGATCAGTTGCGCACGATGGTCACGGACATCCGCCGCATCAAGGAACAACTGCACCCGCTGCCCGATGACCCGGATGCAGCGCGTGAACTCATCAAGGCCCTGAAAGAACGCTTCCCGGAGTTGAAGTCGGCGTGAACCCCAGGCGTGCGTGGCCTCAGTCCACCTTCGCGCCGGACACCTTCACCACCTGCGCCCACTTCTTCGTCTCAGCCGCGATGTAG